>WNGC01000697.1_pt1 | contig 19880 bp, 15 predicted proteins | sample 5400051 | NCBI WGS metagenome assembly WNGC01 (sample SAMN13153368, study PRJNA577476) | soil metagenome | isolation source: 20 cm soil or saprolite under grassland replicate 2 | place: USA:California | collected 2016-06-15
TAAAAAGCGGGGTCTGGCTTTCTGCGATCGCATACGCGAGCAGCGGCACGTTTTTGCCTTGCGGAGTCGGAGGCGTGGGATGTTTCCCCAACAGCAATCGGATTTGGTCCTTGTCTTCCGCGAGCAGGGCCGCATTCAGCGCGCGCTGCGTGCTGGTCGTCCATTGCGGCATCGGCGGCAAGCGCTCCGTCACGGCCTTGACGATCTCTGGATTACCGCCATCGACGGCCATTCCCAAAAGATCCCGGCCGTCCCTGCAAGGGGCTTCCACGTGAAGATTGACTGAATGTGACAGGAGCGAATGAAACATCTCGAGATTGCCGTGCATTGCCACTGCCATCAGCGGCGTGAACCCGTTTTTATCAGCAAGATCGACAAGCGCGCCCGCATCGATGAGCCGCTGCGCTGTTTTCCAATCCCGCTGCGACGCCGCGATTAGCAACGGTGTCCGCCCTTGCGCATCGCGCCCGTTTGGATCGACATGTTCGATCAGGCAGAGGTCAATAAGAGACGTGCGCTGTATCGTCACCGCTCGAACCAGATCAGCAGGCGTAATCGAGATGCGCGCACCGGGTTCGGGCGCAATCGCCGTCGCCCACAGCAGTATCAAAAGGACGAATCCGCCTTGGAAGACAGTTCGCCTCTTGGATGCAAGCATATGCAAGGACCGATGGAAAACTATACACGGCCCGTCCAGCGACTGAACAGGGATGGAAGTGGGCTGCGAGCGCACCTTTCCACAAGCTGGGATTGGACGGGTCCAGTTGAACATTGCATGTTCACTGCTGTCCAAGTTCCAACCAATGCGTTTATCCATTTTGATTATATCCGCGGCAATTAGTACATCGTTTGCGGCGCAACGCGAGGTTGTTCCGACGCCTACGGTTCCTACCGCGGCGGCGGAAGCAGGCAAGGACGTCGTTCATCAATTGAACAATGCATTCGCGAAGGTCTTCGAAATCGTGGCACCAAGCGTCGTTATTATTGAGATTTCGAAGAAAAACGACGGCGCCGAGAATTCGCCATTTGACGATCTGTTCTTCCAGGGACCGCCTGATGAAAACAATCAGCGCCGTAACCCGAAGGGAGTCCAGCCGATCCAAAGTGAAGGCTCCGGTTTCATCGTTCGGCCGGACGGTTATATCTTTACGAATTTTCACGTGGTCGAGGGCGCTGACAAAATCGACGTGAAATTGAGAGATGGCCGAGAATTCCCAGCCAGAGTCGTGGGCACTGATGAGAAGACTGATATCGCCGTAATTAAAATCGACGCGAAAGATTTGCCGATCGTTCAGCTCGGGGACAGCGACAGCGTACGGGTAGGCCAATTTGCCTTCGCGATCGGAGCGCCGTTCAAGCTCGACTACACGTTTACCTATGGCGTGGTGAGCGGCAAGGGCCGGAACAAATTGCTCGCCACCGGCGGCTATTCCATCTCCGATTATTTGCAGACCGACGCGTCGATTAATCCAGGCAACAGCGGCGGACCACTCTGCGACATCGATGGCAAGGTGATCGGCATGAACACGCTCATCAACGGGATGAACCGTGGACTGGGTTTTGCTATCCCGGCCAACATGGCCAAAGAGATCGGCGCCGAGCTTATCGCTGGCCACAAAATCCTGCGGCCCTGGCTTGGCATCCGCATCGAGACGCTCGGCGACGATCCCTCAATCCGCGATTTGCTCAAAGGCGCCGACAAGGGCGTGGTCGTGCGCACAGTTGAAGCCGACGCGCCTGCTTACAAAAGCAATTTGCGGCCCTTCGATGTGATTACGCAAGTTGATGGGACACCGGTCGAGACCGACTCACAACTCCAGCACGAGGTTTTGAAAAAGAAGATCGGCCAAAATGTCGAGCTGACCGTTTGGCGCAAAGGGCAGATGATAAAAGTACCCGTAAGGACGGGTGAATTACCTAACGAGATTGCTCGGGCTTCAAATGAGCCAATCCAGCCTGTCCAACCGAAACAAGAAGATGCCGGTAAATTTGGACTACAGGTGCAGGAAATAACCAAAGAAGTTGCTGAACGCCTTCACCTCAGTGTTCAGCAGGGTGTCATCGTCACCGATGTCGCGGACAACAGCCTCGCCGCCCAGCAGGACGTTCAGCGCGAGGACATCATTACTGAAGTGGACGGCAAACCGGTCACCAACGTGCAATCATTTCGCGAAGCTCTTAACAAAGCTGACCCCAGACGCGGCGTCCTGTTCTATCTCGATCGAAAAGGGAACAAAACTTTTGCCGTATTAAAAGCCGGCACCAGTTAGGCGATTAGGCTCTTCGGCTGCCGACTATCACGAGAACGATTCCGCCAACCAGACAAATCCCGCCGAACACGGGGGAAAACGGAACGTGGTGTTCTTTGTCCGCACTCACTTGCAGCGGTCCGGCATCGATCACTTTTTCGCGAGTCGTGTAGGTGAACCCGCCGTAAGCAAAAGCGATGATGCCGACGACGATGAGAATGATACCGACGATGCCAGCCGGTTTCATTGATGCGAAGTTACAAGGGACGCCGGCCTTGAATCAGATTGATAATCAGCACGACAATGGCGATCACGAGCAGGATGTGAATGAATCCGCCCAAGGTGTAGGAGCTGACTAATCCAAGCAGCCAAAGCACGAGCAGGATCACAAAGATTGTCCAGAGCATAAGGGTCCTTTCAGTTGAGTCTTACTTCTGCTTCGCACCGCGCGCAAATCTTGCGCTTATCGACATCTAAAATCGTGACTTAAGATTTTCGGTAATCTTCAGCAACTCGCATAAAATACGCCATTTCATTTGTCGATCTTGTCCACAACGGCGCGCAGATTCCAGTCGTTCGCTTCAAGTTGTTGGCGCGCAGAATCGTAATCCGACCCCGACAATTCAGCGACCAGGCGGATGGCACGGTCACGCAGTTTCGAATTCGACGCGTGCAGATCTATCATTACGTTGCCGCGCACTTTGCCGAGCGCCACCATCGCGCCCGTGCTGATAATGTTGAGTGCCACCTTCTCCGCTGTGCCCCCCTTCAACCTGGTCGATCCGGTGAGAACTTCCGGTCCAACCGCGAGATTGATTGCAAGATCGACAATTACCTTTTGCGAACCTGACGGATTGCAGGTTAGCAAAATAGTCTTTGCGCCTAACGACTTCGACCGCGCAAGCGCGCCGAGGACAAACGGCGTTCGCCCACTGGCCGTGATGCCAATCACAACATCAATGCCTTTAATGCCGCGCTCATCCAGGGCCAACGCGCCGCCACCTTCCTCGTCTTCCGCACCTTCGACGGATCGATAGAGCGCAGTTACGCCGCCGGCGATCACTCCCTGCACCAGATCGGTCGGCGCGCCAAAGGTCGGCGGGATTTCGCTCGCATCGAGCACCCCAATACGTCCACTGCTGCCGGCGCCGACATAAAAGAGGCGGCCGCTATTTCGCAACGATTCGGTAACGATTTCAATGGCACGGGCAAGATCGGCAATTGCGCCTCGCAGGGCGTGCTGCACAGATTTTTCCTCATCGACAAAGAGTTCGACTAAAGCGCGCGGACTTAGTTCTTCCAGATTCTCCGAGCGCGGATTGCGTTGTTCGGTTAGCACGGCAGCCAGAGTATCAATTTCGCTTTCGGGAAGCTTCGATTGGAAAATGACATGATCGCTCAACTCTGCCCCCAACCACGCCGCGCCAAGCTCGGGCGCTCGCTCCGCAGTCGCTACGCGAGCGTCGGGAAGATTCTTCCTCAGTCTGCGCCGAAATGCGTGCGTGTAGATCGAGTCGCGATGAAAAAGTCCGCCGAGGAGCATGACCTTCGGCGCAAGCAGATGAAGCCTGGATGCGACTGCCTCTGTATATTCGTTCAGAACCTGGGCGCCGTTTTCTACAATTTCTGTCACGCGCGCATCACCCCCGGCTGCGGCTTCAAAAACAACCGGCGCGAGCATCGCGATCTCCATTTTGTCCGCTGTCTGGGCCCAGCGAACAACTTCATCAAGATTATTCAACGAAAGTGCATGCAAGACTTTCGCAGCGAATTGCATCTCGCTGCGGTGCAAATCGTATTCACGCAAGAGGAGGCGCAGCGCCTGAATGGAAAGAAAATAACCGCCGCCTGCGTCGCCGAGGATGTGTCCCCAGCCACCGGCGTTCTCGATTTTGTCGCCCCGTCGCCCTGTAACGAAGGAGCCACTTCCAGCGTTGACCACTATTCCGTCGCCATTTCCGAGGGCAGCCGCAAGGCCAGATTCACGATCACTGCCAGTGACGATTCTGGCGTTTGGCCAGATTTCCGCGCAGAGCCGGGAAAGCGATTGTCGATCTTCGGCAGTCCCGCAGCCGGCAAGAAAGATTCCGGCACGATCGATCTCGCTCGGAAGCTCGCCGAAGATCGCTCTCAGGCGATCTGGTCTTTCCAACCGGAAGTTTGAGGGAGGCAGTCTTCCTTGATCGAGAATGCGCAGTTGTGAGCCGGGGTCGGCGTCCCCGGTTCCGGTTCGCTCGACCAAAACCCAGGCAGTTTTAGTGCCGCCGCCTTCCACGCCCAGGATTTTCTCGCTCCGCTCCATTGCCGAGGATTCGACCGACTTATATCATCCCACATGACTGCGGAAGAAACGCAAGCGCCAAAACGTGCCGCACAATTGCGTCGCAAAATCGAAGAGCACAACCGCCGCTACTACCAGGAGGCTGCGCCCATAATCAGCGATCGCGAGTACGATCGGCTCTATCAGGAGCTTCTCGATCTTGAAACGCAGTTTCCGCGGCTCGTGTCACCCGATTCCCCGACACAGCGCGTTGGAGGTAAGCCGCTCGAGGCCTTTGCGCAAATCGCGCATCGAGTCCCGATGCTGAGCCTGGATAACACTTACTCCGAAAAAGAAGTCGCGAGTTTTTATGCGCGGATCACGCGCCTTTTACCGAACGAAAGGATCCCGGTTGTGATAGAGCCGAAAGTAGACGGCGTCGCCGTTTCATTGCTTTATGAAAACGGGCGGCTTCGTCATGCGGCCACGCGCGGAGATGGCGCGGTGGGCGACGATATCACGCAAAATATTAAAACCATGCGTTCCATTCCCGAGCGCTTGCGCAGCGCACCACCGAGAGTTTTCGAGGTGCGCGGGGAAGTTTTCATGGATAAGCGCGGCTTCGCGAAATTAAACGAAGAACGGAGCAAGGCGGGCTTGCCCCTATTCGCGAACCCGAGGAATGCAGCGGCGGGATCGCTCAAGCAACTCGATCCGGCGATCGTTGCCAAACGACCGCTCGGCATTGTGTTTTACGGCACGGGCGCGGTGGACGATGTCGATCTTGAGAAACATTCCGACCTGTTTCCGCTTCTTGAAAAGTTCGGCTTGCCCACGAGCGAGCGCTGGTGGCTGGCCGATTCGGTCGAGGAAATTTTGAGCGCGATCCGCGAACTAGACAAAATTCGAGCAGATTTTGCGTATCAAACCGATGGCGCGGTCGTGAAAGTAGACGCGTTCGCGCAGCGCGAGCGGCTTGGGTTCACGGCCAAATCGCCGCGCTGGGCAATCGCATACAAATACGAAGCGGAGCGCGTGGAGACGCGTTTGATCGACATCCTGGTTCAGGTCGGGCGCACCGGCGTGCTTACGCCAGTAGCGGCGCTCGAGACGGTAACGGTGAGCGGCAGCCGGGTTTCGCGTGCGACCTTGCACAATGAAGATGAAATCAAACGCAAAGACATTCGCATCGGCGACACAGTTGTGATCGAGAAAGCCGGTGAAGTGATCCCAGCGGTGATCGAGGTGGTGAAATCGAAGCGGCCCCGCAGCGCCAAGCCGTTCGATTTCTTCAAACACATTCACGGCAAATGCCCCGTCTGTGGCGGCCCGGTGCGGCGCGATCCGCAATTTGTGGCCTGGCGCTGCGAAAATATTCAGTGCCCAGCGCAAACGACGCGGCGAGTGGAATTTTTTGCGGCTCGCAGCGCCCTCGATATCGAAAGCATCGGCGGAATCGTTGCTGACAAATTAGTCGAGCGTGGCCTCGTCCGCGAACCGCTGGATTTATTTGAACTAAAGCTTGAGCAGCTCGCCAAACTGAACCTCGGCACGGAAGAAGCGCCGCGAATTTTCGGGGAGAAAAATGCGAGCAAAGCCATTCATGCGATCGAACGGGCGAAAACTTTGCCGCTTTCGCGGTGGCTTTTCGCCCTCGCAATTCCTGATGTCGGGAAAACGACGGCGATGCAGTTGGCGCGCTTCCATGAAACGATCGAGGATGTCGCGGACTCACAATTGCTGCGGGACGTTCTGACCTATCACGAAAGGAGCGACCAGAATCGCAAGCAAATCGCCAATCGTTTGATTGAGGCGGGTTTTGCTGAGAAGTCAAAAAGCAAAAGTGAAAAGGACGGGATCGTGACCGAGGTCGGACCGGTCGTCGCGAAAAGCGTTCTTGCGTTTTTTGAGTCGGAGGCCGGCAGCAGAATTCTGCGCCGAATGAAACAACTGCACATTTTTCCCAAGAGCGAAAAAATTTCGGCGAAGAAAGCGGCAAAACTGCCACTGGCTGAGAAAGCTTTTGTGCTTACCGGTGCTCTAGCTTCGATGACGCGCGAGGAAGCGACGGCAAAGATCGAAGCGTTCGGTGGCCATGTCAGCGGCAGCGTGAGCAAAAAAACTGATTACGTTCTGGCGGGCGCGGCGCCTGGCAGCAAGTTCGAGAAAGCGAAACAGCTCGGTATTCGCATTCTCACCGAGGCGGAATTTCGGAAAATGCTGGCGCGCTGACCGCGTTGCTGGATCTCAGGGAGTGCGCTGCGCCTCGGAATCGAGCTTGAGCGGAATCGCCTGATTCGTCATCGTTGGTGCAGCAATTAGCGGCGGATGCTGGCTGGCTGGATGAATCTCAGCCTGCACGTTAAACGTCAGCTTCTCGTTCGCCCGGATCACTGTGATCGGAACCGTGTCTCCAGCCGTGATGAAGAACGAAGCATCCAGCACGTCTTCCGGTTCGTGGACTTTTTTCCGCCCCACTTGCAAAAGAATGTCGCCGGACTTGATCCCGGAACTGGCCGCCGGCGTGCCGTCCATGATCTGCGTCATTTCCGCACGAGAACCTTCCGTCGGCGCGGCGGCCTCGGAAACATTAATCCCGATCCAACCATGCCTGGCTTCGCCGAAGCGGACAAAATCGCCGCGGATTTTCTCGGCCGCTTCGATTGGCACCGCATAACAAGAAGAATTGTTTTCAAGGCTGCTGACCAGGATGCCGACAACCTCGCCTTTCATGTTCAAGAGCGGTGCGCCGGCCTCTCCCCGCTGTGTAGGAAGATTGACCCGCAAGTGCGTGGTCGAAAAATAACGGCCGAGGTATTTCCGATCAAATCCTGCGACCATTCCGAAATTCGGCGTTTCCGGCAAATCCAATGGATAACCAATCGTGACGACGGGGGTTGTGACTCCCAGCTCCTCGGATTTCCCAATCGGCAGCGCAGGCGTTGCGACATCCGCCTTTAATATGGCCATGCCGCTGCGGACATCGGCCAAAACCTGGCGCGCGGGATATTGTTTGCCATTAAACTCAATACTGAAATTTCCCGCTTCACCTCCGACTGTATACGCAGTGTAAAGGGTCCCCGTTGGATCGATAAAAAATCCGGTGCCCGAAATTTCGCAGTGCTCGTCAACACCGTGAATCTTGACCACAGCCTTGGCGGCGCGCTCAAAGATCTCCTTCACCTGACGGCTGACTCCCGCGGCGGATTCTTCTTGAGCATTAACGATCGCAATCCCCGCAAGCAGACTTAGCGCGACGGCGAGCCTACGGACGGAAGCGAAATGAAACCGGAAAAGAAATTCCGGCGCGCGACTAAAATCTGAAAGTCGACTCATAACTCACAGGGACGCTATCAAGGACGTAGCGCGGCGGGGCGGCCCGGTGAGTGTGGGCGCTTTCATTCAAACTACGGAGCGGCTGCGTCCTGAAGATCCGCGTGGCAACTGGAGATGCGAGCGTCCATTCTCCTTCCGCCTTCACTGCTGTGGATAACGCTGGCTCGTTCTGGAGAGCGGCGACATTGGCGGTCCCCGGTTCCTGATAAATCTTCAACGAAATGACTGCCGCACAGACCAAGACCGCGGCGATGGCTGCAGGGTAGGAGGTGAGCGAACGAACATTCAACCGGAACATGAAGTCCTGAGCGCGTTCCAGAAGGATCCGCCAGAGCGGTTCACGGAGCAGTTCATCACGCTGCCGGCGATGGAACTCGTGCAGGAAATTTTCGAAATAACCTGGCGGGGGTTGTTCGTGCCGTTTCAGCCGAAGTAGCTTGGCAATCTCGTTGTCGTTAAATTCGTCCATTGCAGCGCGGGTTAACCAACGGGGTTTTTTCTGAATTCGTCCAGATAATTTTGCAGTTGCCGATTCGCGTAGAAGAGCCTCGAACGTACTGTTCCCTCCGAAACACGCAAGATCTTACTGATCTCCGCGTGGGGCATCCCTTGGATATGGAACATGGTGACCACGGCTCTGTGTTCATCAGACAATTTCATCATGGCCTCGTTCAATCTTCGCTGCAGTTCAGAAAGGTCTGCTTCCCGCACCGGACTGCTCGTCGCCGTCAGTTCGAGAAACTCTTTGTCGTTTTGGATACTGGCATCGACATCGTCCAGACTAAGATGAAAACGGCGGCCGCGTTTTTTTAGAAAATTCAGTGTCATGTTGACCGCGATCGAGTGGATCCAGGTGTAAAACGAGGACTTGCCACGGAATCCGCGGATCGCTTTGTATGCTTTGGAAAAAATGTCTTGTAACAGGTCGTTGGTGTCCTCGTGGTTCGAGGTCATGTTGTAGACAAGACCGTAAAGGCGCGGCGTGTACTTGACCACGAGTTGATCGAACGCGCCGGCATCTCCCGATTGCGTGCGCGCCACCAACTGCTGATCTTCATCCGTTTTTGGCTTCTCCATCGCGTCGCGCTTAGATTTAGCACGAGCATCGAGACCGGACGATAACAAATCGGAAATCCGGCGAGCAGGCAATGCGATAGACGGATTCATCTTCTTCAATGTGGCCGCGCGAATCAATCAGCGACGATCGCGCACGGAAAGGAGCCAGAGCAGGTTACCCAACGCCGCGATGAATGCCGCCACGTAGGTCAGCGCAGCCGCATTGAGAACTTTGTTTACACCCGCAACCTCGTCGCCCGGCTGCACGATGCCCATTTGTTGGAGAATGATTTTCGCACGCCGCGAGGCGTCAAACTCGACCGGCAACGTGATCAATTGGAAGGCCAGCAAGATCAGATAGCAATAAATCCCAAGCGTAATCAGGCCAGTGATGTGAAAGAACAGTCCGCCAAAGATCACAAACGGCAGCAGGCGCGACGCAAACATCGTGGCCGGCACAATGGCCATCCGCGCCTTTAGCGGCGCATATGCTTTGGCGTGCTGAATGGCGTGACCCGTTTCGTGTGCCGCAATGCCAAGCGCAGCGACCGAGGGCGTGTTGTAAACATTGCTCGAAAGACAAAGTTTCTTGCTCGTCGGATCGTAATGATCGCCGAGAAAATCATTCGTCTCGACAACATCGACATCGCGGATTTGGGCCGCTTCCAGAATTTCGCGCGCGCACTCCGCACCGGTGATGTTCGAGCTGGCGCGCACCTCGCCCCATTTTCGAAATGCGCTGCTTACCCGAAACTGCGCCCAGAGTGCGATGATCAACGGCACGCCGATGTAAAGGAGCCAATGAGATCCAAAACCGAAACCGTAAGGATAAAACATGTCGATCTTAATTTAACGCGGCAAAGCGATTTGTCACTTTGCCCCTGGAACAATTAGACGCTCAGCCGGGTCGCGCGTTCATCTTGGAGCAACAGGCTTCTAGACGTGTGGGCTGAGGGCGTCCTCGCCTGATCATTGAAACACGCAGCCAAGATGGCCACGCGCCCCACAGATCCGCAACAGTGACTGATTCGTCTCGCGGCGAACAAGAAGCCTGCTGCTCCGATCAAATTTCCAGCCGTTTCGGAAAACGGGAAAGCACGCGACAACCGCTCTTTGTGACGACGACCACATCTTCCTGACGCGCTCCGCCCACTTCGGGATAGTACAATCCCGGTTCAACCGTCAGTACTTGCCGATCTTTCAGCGTAACTTTTTGCAAACGTGGATGCTCGTGGATCTCGAGTCCGAGCCCATGGCCTGTCCCATGAAAGAATCCAACGCGCCGGCCTTTGCGAACCTCCGTTGGAAAACCACGCTCTGAGAAGAATTGCTGAATTGCCTTGTGAATTGTCATCCCATCCAGACCTGCTTTGATTTTTCTCAAAGCGAGCGCCTGCCCGGCCTTCACCGTTTTCCAAAGTTTTCGCTGTGCCTCGCTCGCGCGTCCGCGCAGAACGGTGCGAGTCATGTCGCCAAAGTAGCCGGTTTTCGCATCGCGCGGGAAAACATCGAGAATTATCAGTGAGTCTGCGCAAAGCGGGCCAAAGCCGCGCTCATGCGGATCACAGGCCTGGTCGCCGCCCGCGACGATCGTGCCGGTCGGAATTCCACCTGCGCGCAAAATGGTGGAGTCAATTTCTGCACGCAGCATTTCCGATGTCAGCGTCTTGCCGCTCCAGCGTAATCGTTTTCCAGCTCCAGGTTTCGACGCTTTCAAAACTTCAATCGCGCGTTTCAGTCCCGTTTCCGTAATTCGCAGTGCCCGGCCAATCATTTCAATTTCCTTCTCGGATTTCCCTTCGCGTTCTGGCCAAAAAAGCCCGTTTGTCGCCTGAACGTGGATTTTATTTGCCGTGAGTTCCTGCGCATAACCGAGCGGAAAATTCGATGGAACTATTGTCGATTTTATGCCGCGTTTTCGGAGAAAATGCGCAAGAACTTTTTCGTAGGGTGGTGCCTTCTTCGATTTTCCCTGCACTTCACGCTCCAGCTGGCTGAACATGACGAATTCGTCCGCTTTGGCCTGTTTGCGCCCGCGATCGATTTCCAGATCGCTCAAAACAAGTGTGCGCTTGCCATTCCGTTCCAGGAAAATGAATGGATCGGGCGCCCAAAATTTCGTCGCATAAAGCATGTCCGCATCAGTGTCGCTGGCGGCGACGATCAGCCGGGTTGCTTTGTTCTTTCTTTTGCTCATTCAGTGTTCGGTGTCTATTTACGCTCGCCTTTCACGCTTGTCATCCCGAGTACAACTGGTACCTCCACATTAGCTCGCGCCTGTTCTTGCTAGTCAGCCGTGCGACTTGACGTATGGGCTTCTCTTTCGGCGGGAAGTTCTCGACTCCGCTCGGAATGACAAACATGAACGCACGTCGATCTGTGAGCCGCTTAGCCTCTTCGCACTTCCAGTTGCCGGTGCAAAATCCAATGGAGCAGGGCAAGCAGCCCGAGTGTCGATCCAATCAAAACGATCGTGTTGAAGACAAAGACGCCGATCTTAATGCCGAAAAAGCTTTTTTGTACGCCGAAGAAAACGTTTGGCCGATTGCCGCGGCGGTAATCGCTTTGTTCCATCTCGGCGTTTGAGATCAGATCGGAAACTTTTTGGTTCACATAAATCTGCTCGGCTGTAATCGGCCCGTTGACGTTCTTGAAAAGGGATCGATCGAATGGCCGCTTGCGATCGAGAATTTGATCAACCAGTCCGAGATAGCGATCGATCTCGTTGACCGAGCCGGCTTCCAAGCCGGAAAGCAGCGCGAGTGTTTCCTTCAGCTCATCCAGCCGCTTACTTTCCGCAGGATCCTGTCGATGATTCGCCACAATGCGGTCGATCTCGCGCTGTGTCCTGTCCTGCCGCCGCGTGAGCGGGTTGAGCTTGGCCTGCGCGACAATCGTTTCTTCATACGACCAACGCATAGCGATGAACTGACAGACAAACGGCACCTCCAGCTTGCTGCCCATTTTCTTTTCTTGCTCCATGCTCGGATGTTCCGAGAACCAGTGCGTGAGTGAGTAAACCAGCGCGAGGTTCCGATTCATGTCTTCGTATTTGATGAGGGCGCCACCCATGATGATCTGCGGAATTAAGACGAGTGGGACGATGTTGGCCGCTGTCTTCGGATCGGCGACGAGCGAAGAAATCAGCAGCCCAAGCGACACACCACCCATGGCCGTCATGAGCATGATTCCGAGATCAATCCAAAACATCCCGCGGATTTGCAGGACGTAATTGCCGATCAGAACGAAAAGCACGCATTGGATCAGCGCAAAAATCCCGAGCGTGAGCGTTTTCGAGATTACGTAATAAGAAAGGCGAACATTGAGATTGCGCTCGCGCTGCAGCACCGGCCGGTCGCGGATGATATCGTCGGCACTGTTGGTTAGGCCGAGGAACATCGCGACGATAAGGCTAAGGAACAAGAACGTTGGGATGTGATAAGCGGACGCGAAATCGTATTTCCCGCTGTCCGAATAGCGCAGAATGGTCGCGATGAGCAATGCCAGTACGGGCGAAACCCCGATTGTGATGACGAGGTTGGCGCGATTGCGCAGTTTACTTATGAAGGAACGGCGCAGAAGGGTGCGAAATTGCGTCCATTCGTCGTGCCAGCGAAATGGCAACCTCTTCTTCTGGGCCGGGACGGCGGGCAGCGGCGCGACCGGTTCTTTGCGCAAGGAAACTTGTTTAACGTCCTGGATCAATCGAAACGCTTCGTATTTGTCGCGCCAGAATTCCGGCGAGTAACGGCGGGCCGCGACGAGCTGGCCGCGACTATTTTCCTCGTAAATAATGTCCCCGCTGATATCGCGCAGTGGTGTTTCAAGCACATCAAAGATGAACTCAGGACGGGTTGTTCCGCATGATGGACACGCGCCCAGTTCGGCGCCGAACTGGTGTTGGTGTTCCGCTTCGGCAAAGTAGCGAAGCATATCTGAAGGCGTGCCGAAAAAGACGAGTCGTCCGCCCTTGTCGAGCAAGATCGCTTTGTGAAACATTTGGAAGAGTTTCGAGCTCGGCTGGTGGATGGTGACAATGATGATCTTGTTGTGTGCCATGCCGCGAATGATCTCGATCACGTGTTCGGAGTCTTTCGAGGAGAGGCCGGACGTCGGTTCATCGAAAAGATAAACGTCCGACATGCCGATCATATCGAGGCCGATATTAAGGCGTTTGCGCTCGCCGCCGCTCAATGTTTTCTTGTCCGCGCTGCCCACGACGGCATCCCGGCGTTCGCCCAAACCGAGCTCAATCAGTTTTGCGTCCAGGCGCCGCATGCGATCGCGTCGCGAGAGGTGCGGTGAACGAATCGCCGCCGCAAACTGCAGGTTTTCGCCGATCGTGAGATGTTCGTCGAACGCGTCTTGCTGTGGCATGTAACTGATGTAGCGCTTGAGAGCGTCAAGGTTCGGATAAAGCGATTGTCCGTTGAGAATGACCTCGCCTCTAGTGGGCTGAAGTTGGCCGGCCAGCACTCTTAGGAGCGTGCTTTTTCCCGAACCGCTTGCGCCCATCACGCAAACGAGCTCGCCGCGGGTGACGCCGAAGGAGATTCCCTCAAGCCCAATTTCGCCTTTGCTGAAACGATGGGTGACTTCGTTTACCTCGAGGGTTCGAATGATATTACGCTCTTCCTCGATGATTCGTTCTGAAAAATTGCAACGAAGAAATTGTCCGACGTCGATCCGGATCGTGTCGCCGTCTTTGAGCGGCGCGGTTGTGCGCACGGGAGTGTCGCCCACTATGATCGGGCGATCGGCTTCGATCACCTGCAACAGGCCGACCCGCTGGTCATAATCGCAAAAAATCTTCAGTAGCACGTCGCCGCTGGTGCCCGGTGAAAGCAGAATATCGTCGGCTTCCAGGCGGCTTGGATCGTTCGACACCAAATATTCGGATTTAGAGGCTTTCAGTTGAAATCGGCCACCCAACGCACGAGCCCGCCGGCGCAGATCGATCAAATCCAGCTCGCTGTCGTTGTGGAAAATGATCTTGTCTTCCAGAGTCGCTTCGACCTGCGTACCGGCTTTCAGTTTTATCCCGTTTAGCTCAGCATCCACGTCGCGTAGCGCTTTGACGCGCACCTTTAATCCGAAAGTAACCCGGAGCGAGCTTTCGCGCGTACGCGAGCGCTCCAGTTCCACTTCATCTGAGTCCTTGTTTACCCGGATAAGAATCTGCGGAAGCGAAACATTCTTCTTGGCGTTGAAATATTGCGCCAGCTCCTGATAGCTGAGCACTTGATTGCCAACGAGAATGCGCTGGCCGGGGTAAATTCGGCAGAAACCGCCGCGAACCAGCGGTCGCCCGCGCACCGACACATTTTGCCCGCTGTAATTCTTGAGCAAAATGAGATCGTGATAACGAAATGCCATCAACCGATCGCTGCCGTCAAGGTTCTTAAGTATCACATCCGCCTTCCCGTTCGTGGCGAAAGAGAGCGACTCGAGCGGGGACGCCCCGCGCTGATAGATCGACGGATCGGAATCCTCCGAGGCATTCAATTGGTAAACGATGTCGATGGCTTGCGCGGCCATGCCGAGCTGCGACATGAACGAATAGAACGCGACGACCTGCTCCTGCTTCAATCCCGCTTGCGAGATGAGGTCGTAGAGCTGGACTCCCAGCATGATCTTGCGCTCTGTGGTTAGTTGGGTGCCTAGTTTCTGCGCCATGGCGGCAAGGTCCTGCTGCTCGTAGAGCGCTTGGCGGAATAACTGTCGCAGCTCCGAGTAAACCGCCTCGGGATAATCGTAACGCAAAAAACCGAGACTCGAGTCGATCTCTTCCTCTAATAGAACGCCATCCGCCTTTGAAAAGCTGGCGAGCACCTGGATCAACAGCGGCAACAGATTCGGACCCTCTGAGACGCTGCGGGGCTTGCGCAAGGCGCGGCGAACCCAACGGCGGCCGGTCCGGCGCACGCGATAGGCAAACGGCGTCACGCGCTGCACTGCGCGGTCGATTTTATCTGCAACCGATGAAACCATTTCTGTCATATCGACATTTTGGACTGGAATTTTACCCGAAATCGACGAGCGACGCAATGCGCAGCCACGATACATAGGCAAGGAGTCGCGCAGCGGTCCTCCCAAACCAATCGGCTTAACCTTTCAACTCGCGCAATCTCGATCTTCTCACCATTCATTATCATCATTCGTCCTCCGCTGGATGCAGCCCTACTCTTTGCATTGAAAAAGCCTTCATGGTAACCTGCATTTGCTCGTAGAGCGTTTTATTTCCATGCCTCAAGCTGATCGCAACTCTCAAAAGGAGAATAAATCCCGTGGGAACGAGCCTAATTTTAACTGGCGCGGCGTCATTCTTATTGTCATCGCCTTTAGCTTCATTGCGCTCGCCATGCTCTTTTACCGCGGCGGGATGCAGCCGGTCGAAGACGTCCCTTACAATCGTTTTCTAGAGCTGCTCGATAACAAGCAGATCGCCACCGATAAGAATTATCCACTTCAACTGGTCGTTGAGGATGGCCGACCGACGCAAACCTTGCGCGGCGCATATATCCGCCAAGGCGTGGGTTCAGCGCCTGCGCAGCAGGTTCCGTTTCGAACCACGGTCTATTTGAGTTTCACGAATAATTTGCAAGAGAAACTCGCTGCCGCCGGCATTCAGCCGGCCATTAAGACGGAATCAAATGTGCTTGCGCAGACCGTGGTCGGTTTTCTCCCGATCGCCCTTTTTCTACTCGTGCTTTACTTTCTTTTCCGTCAGCAAATCCGCATGGCGGGGAAAGGCGCGCTCAATTTCGGGAAATCGAAAGCACGCATGCTCGCGCGCGACAAAAATAAAATCACATTTCGCGATGTTGCTGGCGTCGAGGAAGCGAAGGATGAAGTGCAAGAGCTCGTCGAGTTTTTGCGCGACCCGAAAAAGTTTCAAAAGCTCGGGGGCCGCATCCCGAAAGGTGTTCTCCTAGTCGGGCCGCCCGGCACCGGCAAAACTTTGCTGGCGCGCGCTATCGCGGGTGAAGCGGACGTTCCGTTCTTCTCGATTAGCGGCTCGGATTTTGTCGAGATGTTTGTCGGGGTTGGCGCATCGCGTGTGCGCGACATGTTCGAGCAGGGCAAAAAATCTGCGCCTTGCATCATTTTCATCGACGAAATCGATGCCGTTGGGCGTCATCGCGGTCACGGTGTTGGCGGAGGCCACGACGAGCGCGAGCAAACGTTGAATGCCCTACTCGTCGAGATGGATGGCTTCGATACGCAGGAAGGCGTCATCATCATCGCGGCCACCAACCGTCCCGACGTTCTCGATCCGGCGCTGCTCCGACCGGGACGCTTCGATCGACAAATTACTGTTAATCTCCCCGACGTGAAAGGGCGCGAAGAGATTCTTCGCGTTCATGCGAAGAAAGTGAAATTGGCGGAAGGCGTCGATCTTGCGGTGGTCGCGCGTGGCACACCGGGTTATTCTGGCGCGGAGCTGGCCAACGTGATCAACGAAGCAGCGCTGCTCGCCGCCCGTCGCGGATTAAAAGGCATTACGCTCGCCGAATTGGAAGAAGCGCGCGACAAAGTCCGCTGGGGCAAAGAACGCCGCAGTCTCGCACTTAGCGAGAAAGAAAAACAAAACACCGCCTATCACGAAGCAGGTCACGCGCTCTTGCTGGAACTTTTGCCGCATACCGAGCCACTGCACAAAGTCACCATCATTCCGCGCGGCCCCTCGCTTGGATCGACAATGTGGTTGCCGGAGGAAGACAAATATACGAACCGCAAAAATGAATTGCTTGCCGGTCTTGCTGTCAGCATGGGCGGTCGCGTTGCTGAAGAAATAATATTTGGCGACATTACCAACGGCGCGCGCGGCGACATCAAAATGGCAACGGCAATCGCGCGCCGCATGGTTTGCGAATGGGGCATGAGCGAAAAAATGGGCATGGTCGAGTACGGCGACCACGAAGATTACGTTTTCCTCGGCCGCGACATTTCGCGCGCTCGCGATTACAGCGAAGCGACAGCGGAGCAAATCGATCAGGAAGTGCGCAGGCTACTCGATGAAGCCTATCAACTGGCGAAACAAACCCTCATCGCCCATCGCGACCAGCTGGAGGTCATCGCAAAAGCATTGCTTGAGTACGAGACGCTCGATGGCTCGCAAATTAAAGAAATTGTCGAGCAAGGTCGCTTGATAAATCCGCCCCGCGGCAGTGCGCCCCCGGATGGTCAAAAAATGCCGCCGGAAAAACCGCCCAAGCAAATCGTCGCCGCGCCCGACGTCACGCCGCCGCTCCCCGGCGCACTCGGCGGCGCACCGGCGTAAATTTTTGCGCGTCTCGTCGTGAGGTTCGCCGGGGTTAGATCGAATTATTCGGCCTAGTTCTCGTTAGACTTATGCGGACCGCGGTCGTTTTTCTCGCTCTGACAACTTCCATGTTGGCCGGAGCGCTTCCTGACGACGCTACTTTGACACGACGTATTCTCGGAAGATGGCATAGCTATCGGCACGACACACAATATCGCGCAGACGGGACTTGGATACTTGATCCTCCGGACGATGGTCAGAACACGCGCGGAAAGTGGCGCATCGAGCACGGCAAGCTTATCGAAACGTGGCGTTTTGTCGGGGAGTCGAGCGACTCTACGACTGTTGACGAGGTCATCGAGCTTACTCGCGACACACTGAAGTTTCGCACACTATCGCAGAAAGGGCCGGGACGCCCGGAAGGTCTCGTTCTCCCGAGTGGCGTTTATACACTGAAGCGCATTAAGGATGATCAGGCTTCGCATCCGCAATAGGTCTAACCAATCGCTCCGGTCCACCGCTGGCCGTCGTGACCATAAAGTAGAGCCGCACTATGTATGCCGCGACAAGTTAGGGAGACATCTCGGCGAAATCATTGTAACACCAAACGACTTTTGAGTATGCCACGCCAACGCCGAATCAGGCGATGCAGTTAGCCGCGGAGAAGGAAAAGTAGGAAATTACAAACGAGAAAGCGATGCTGATGTCGATCGATGAGTAGCGAGGAAGTTAGTGTTATTCTGAAACGGTTCGAGTCGCCGGACGAAGTTCGCGTTCTGCAGAAAGGTCGCTTCGAGTTGGTGCATCTCGGTGGGATGACGATTGGCCGCGCTACATATGAGCCTGGCTGGAGGTGGAGCGAGCACGTCGGCGCCAGCGTTGGCGCGACCCGCTGCAATGTCGAACACGTCGGCTTAGTACTCTCCGGCACTGCGACAGCTGCCTTCGATGATGGTCGCGTAGTCGAATTGCGAGCGGGGGAGCTTTTTTACATCCCGCCTGTGCCGCACGACAGCTGGGTCATCGGCGATGAACCGTATGTCTCACTGCACTTTCTTGGCGCAGATCATTACGCCAAGCCTAACACTTAGGAGATGATGTGCACCGGCCGTTGTGGCAGAAGATGGTTGTGATCGGAAGCCAAGGACCATCTAACCAAAGTGCTGCAGCCAATCCCGAACCATTTCGAGACGTGACGACCGACTTTGCTTTGATGAAACAGACCCGGTTGCTCGCTGAGTACCGTATTCAAGGTCGGCGGCTGGCGCCTCTCACGCTCATGATGGTGGCGCTCTGTGCGTGCTCGGGTGATCGAAGGGCGCAAGATAGCGCCATTGACAACATCGTCATGAAGTACCACGGAGCGGGGAAGTTCACGGGCTCCGTTCTGGTCGGTCGGGACGATCGTGTCGTGTACGTGCGTTCCATTGGGCTGGCCGACAAATCATGGCGTGTCTCGAACACGGCCGAGACTCGCTTCCAAATTGGATCGCTGACAAAGCAATTCACCGCAGCCCTCATCCTAGGGTTGGTGCAGCAGCGCCGCATTGATCTCGATGCGCCATTGTCCACCTACCTTCCGGATTATCGCGCTGAGTCCGGTCGCCTCGTGACTATCCGTAATCTCCTGGATCATTCATCAGGCATACCCGATCTAGCACATCGGCCAGACATTTTGGAGATCGTGAAGCGACCGGCCACACCGGCCGAGGTCGTTCGCAACTATTGCAGCGGTCAGCTGGAGTTCGAGCCAGGCAGCCGGTTCAATTACTGCAACTGTGGTTATCTTATTCTAGGCGCGATTTACGAGCGGGTCTCAGGCCAAAGCTATCTTGAGGGCGTTCAGCGGCTCGCCTCTCGCGCGGGTCTGCACGATACTGGCATCAGTGGACCTCGAGATGTGGTGCCGCGTCTCGCGACTGCTTATGTCGTGGAGAATGGTAGGCTGGTAAAAGCTCCCTACATTGAATGGTCCGTTACGTTCGCGTCCGGCGGATTGTATTCGTCGGTACTTGACCTGTGGCGGTGGCGGTGCGCGCTGATGGACGGTACGGCGCTTGGCAAGGAAGCTAAGGCTGAACTATTTGCGATGCGGCCGTTTGGATATTCATACGGCTGGCACGTTGGCCGAACGGATCGAGACCACCTTCGGAAGTTCCTCGCAAACGACTACGATACCGAGCGTCCGCCACGGTCTGCGAATATTATGCTCGCCTCCCACTCTGGTGATCTACCAGGCTTCCACAGCTGCATGACGATATTATTGGACGGTAGTTGGACGGTGATCCTCCTGGACAACCAGGATAGCAAGTCGCTTCCAGATCTCGCGGCCGAGATCCTCACCGCCGCGCTCTAGCACTTACTTCGGCGAACGCGAATCGGCGTGCGTCTTCACCTCGCGCCGTTGAACGTCGACGAGGTGGCGCAACTGGCGTTCCATGGTCTTGAAGGCATCGTGGATCACTTTGTTAAGCGGATCGTGGGTGCCGTTGTCTTTCTGTTGCTCGTCGGCAACGAGTTCATGACCGCGCGAAACCGTCACATCAATGCGAACACGGTATTGATTTCCTTTGTGATGGGTGTGGTTCGGTTGTTCGATCGCCACATCGCAGCGGTTAATGTGATCGCAGAATTTTTCCAGCCGCGCGGCTTTGTCCAATACGAGATTGTCGATCTGGTCGGATTTTTCCAGACCCCGATAACTGATCTTAAC
>WNGC01000701.1_pt1 | contig 19871 bp, 13 predicted proteins | sample 5400051 | NCBI WGS metagenome assembly WNGC01 (sample SAMN13153368, study PRJNA577476) | soil metagenome | isolation source: 20 cm soil or saprolite under grassland replicate 2 | place: USA:California | collected 2016-06-15
CACTGGGCGTAATTGGAATGGGCCGGATCGGCAGCGAACTCAGTCGGCGCGCGATTGCTTTTGGAATGCGCGTGATTGCGTACGACCCGTATCTTTCCGCAACGCGCGCTCGCAGCCTGCAGGTGGAACTCGTGGACGAGCTCGATGATTTGCTTACGAACGCGGATTTCATCTCGCTGCACACGCCGCTTACCGCAGAAACACGGCACATTCTCGATGCAACGCGATTACAGAAAACTAGGCGCGGTGTCCGCGTCATCAATTGCGCGCGCGGTGGGTTGATCGACGAAACTGCGCTGGTAAAAGCGTTGCAGGATGGGCAGGTCGCCTCTGCGGCGCTGGATGTTTTCGAAGTTGAACCGCTCCCGATCGATTCGCCATTGCGCGGCGCGCCCAATCTTGTTCTTACGCCGCATCTCGGTGCTTCCACGGCGGAAGCGCAAGAGAGCGTCGGGATCGAGATCGCGCACTCGATTCGCGCCGCCTTGCTCGAAGGCACCATTCGTAATGCCGTGAACATGCCCAGTCTCGACGCGAAAACCCTGGCGATTGTTGGGCCGCATCTGCGCTTTGGCGAAAAATTGGGCCGATTTCTGTCACAGCTTGCACCAAAGCGTATGGAAACTCTTAACATCAATTACAGCGGCAAAGTTAATGAAGTCGATACGACGGCAATCACTCGCTCAATCTTGAAAGGCTTCCTGCAAATAGCCGGCGGCAGCGAAGTCAACGAAGTCAACGCGCCTAGTTTCGCCGAAACGCTTGGTTTGAAAGTAAGCGAATCGCGTTTGAGCGCTCCCGGAGATTATACTGACATGCTCGAATTATCCGCTGTCGGTGAAGGAAAAACGGTGTCGGTCGGTGGCGCGTTTTTTGGTGCCACTACACGAATCATAAGCATTAACAGTCGCCCGGTAGAAGCGCGCCCCCATGGTGTCGTACTGGTGTTGGAAAACACAGACCGCCCTGGGATGGTTGGACGAATTGGCACGTTGCTCGGTGGTCATGGCGTGAACATCGCGACAATGTCGCTTAGTCGGAATCAAGCCGGCGGCACGGCGCTTACCATTTTGAATCTGGATACAGCACCGGGCGAAGAGTTGCTGAAGGAAATTCGTGCGAGCGAAGACATTCTCTCCGCACAAGTGATTCAGCTATGAGTCGAGGTAGGGCGCGACCGGTCCGAGCCGGACTGGCATTTGGCGCGCCGAGGACGGCTCGGCGAGCGGTCCCTACCAATTCAAACGGAATTCTTGCCTCGGCGCAGCGAATCCGATAGAACTCGGCTCATTATGGACTTTAGCGCTCACTCTATTCTTTGGGTTCTGGTGATCGGCCTTGTTGTCGGCGCCATTGCGAAATTGCTGATGCCAGGAAAAGATCCTGGTGGCTGTATCGTTACGATTCTTCTCGGCATCGCCGGCGCGTTTGTCGGTACGTGGATCGGTCGCATGTTTGCCGGAGAAAATTACGTCGCCGGTTGGATCATGTCAGTCGTCGGCGCAATGATCCTGTTGTTGTTATATCGATTCATTTTCAGGCGCGGCGCGTAGAGTCGCCTCGCGAGTTGTAGCGGTGCTCGCCGCGGCGAGCACTGAATCCATCGAACAGGCGTTCGCCGCGGCGAACGCCTCTACAACGCTTCAACGATTTGAACTGGCGCGTTTGCTCTGTCACGTGATTGGCAGATTGTGGTCGCTTCATGGCTGCGCCCACAAAGGTCCGAATCATCATTGCATTCGTCGCGCTTTATCTCGTTTGGGGCTCGACATATCTCGGCATCCGCTTCGCTATCGAAAGTATTCCGCCATTTTTAATGGCTGGGGCGCGCTTCCTGCTGGCAGGAATGATTATGTTCGTGATCGCGTGGTCGCAAGGCGCGTATAAATCGAGCTGGGCAAACTGGCGCGTATCGCTGGTCGTTGGCGCATGCCTGCTGCTTGCAGGTAATGGCGGCGTCACCATTTCAGAACAATATATCGATACAGGATTGGCGGCCCTGATTGTCGCAATTGTCCCGATTTACATTGTAATGCTTGGATGGGCGACGGGAATCACATCGAAGCCGCCCCCCGTAATCTGGCTTGGACTGGTGGGAGGTTTTGTTGGCGTGGGTATTTTGCTCGGGCCAGCCCTGCGTTTCCATTCAAGTGATGGACGACATCCCGCGACCGGAATGTTAATCCTTCTGGTTTCCTCGTTCATCTGGTCGGCAGGGTCGCTTTATTCGCGCACAGCGAAACACGCGGCCTCGCCGTTTCTGACTGCCGCTCAACAAATGCTTTGCGGCGGACTGCTTCTTTTGCTTACCGGCATTCTGACTGGCGAAACGCACCGCTTTCATCCCGGATCGGTCTCAATATTATCGGTCGCTTCGTTTATCTACTTAGTAATTATCGGAGCTGTGATTGGATACACAGCCTACATCTGGCTGTTGCGTCACTGTGATCCCGCGAAAGTCGCCACCTATGCGTATGTGAATCCGATTGTAGCCGTCTTGTTAGGGGCCGCTTTTGCCGGGGAAACGGTTACACTGCGTGTTCTAATTGCTGGCGCATTGATTATCGGTTCAGTCGCGATTGTAATTACAGCGCAGCAACTAAAAGCCAGAGCAGAGCCCGCGATTGGCGCCGCGATCGAACCGGCTGATTAATCGCATATGAGCAGCGAAAATCCGCCTCGCGAATCGAAGGGTCAGCAACCGCAATCTTCCTCAGGCGGATCGCGACCGGAGCAGACGATCGAAGTCGTCAAACGCAATTGGCGCGCAGAAGTCGAGACGGCGCAAACCTACCGCGATCTGGCCGAACGCGAGCGGGACGAAAGACGCAAAGGCGTTCTCCTGCGGATGGCGGAAGCCGAAGAGCGCCATGCACAGCGCTGGGAGAAAAAACTCCGCGATCTTGGCGCAGAACCGCCTGCCCTGAAGGACACGATTAAGCGCCGGCTCAGTCGTTGGTGGAACAAAATTGCCGGAGCCGAAATCGCCATTCGTCGGATGGAAGCAACGGAAGAACGGCAGGAAGCGGAATTTCACGATCAAGCTCAGCGGGCTTTGTCCGGCGAAGAAGACGTGCAGGAATTTTTACGGAAAAGCGCAATCGAAGAGAAAGCGCATGCGCGAGCGCTCAGCGCCATGGCGCCGCCGGTTAGTCCACGTACGGCGCTGGACAAGATCCTGAAGCGCGAACGCTGGCACGGGCGAGGCGGTAGTTGGGTGGCCGACGCAATCTACGGCGCGAACGATGGATTGGGCGCGGTTTTTGGAATTGTTTCAGGCGTTGCCGGAGCGACGAATAATCAGCAACATTACATTCTGATTTCGGGGCTTGCAGGCATGCTCGCGTCCACCCTGTCGATGGGCGCGGGCGCATATCTCGCCGCAAAGAGCGAAGCAGAAGTTTACGAGGCGGAGATTTCACGCGAGCGGGCAGAAGTCGAGGAAAATCCCGAGGAAGAAATCGAAGAGATGTCGCTCTTCTATCAATTACAGGGATTCACTCCCGAAGAATCACAGAGAATGGCGGAACGTCTGGCTGAGCAACCGGAACAGTTTGTGCAGGCAATGGCGCAGAGTGAGCTTGGCTTGTCCGAGCATCGGTTTCCGAATCACTGGACTGCTGCAACCTCGGCAGCGATCTCCACAGCCATTGGCGCCTTTGTTCCAATCATTCCGTTCTTTTTCTCGGGCGGAGTGAGAGCGGTGATTATCTCTTTCGGTATCAGTTTGGTTGCCCACTTTCTTGTGGGCGCATTGAAATCGCTGATCACCATTCGTTCCTGGTGGGCATCAGGTTTGGAGATGACCTGGATTGGCGTTATCGTCGCAGTTGTCACGTACGGTCTGGGACTTGCTTTTGGCGCCTTAGGCTAATCCTTCTCGATCTACTGCGACGCAGTAGGCGTAGCTGCGAAGGGAGCGCGGAGTTGTCCCGAAAATGGAACGGCCGCTTCCCAGTCGTGGAACGTCGAGATCGAATGTTTGGATGCATCGGCCTCGTATCATCATCGTGATGACTAGATTACGTGATCGCGTGGTTTGTGGCACGCCGCTTGCGTTAGGGAGTTGCATGAACCACGAAACGCTTACGAACAATCAATTCGAATCTATGTATGCTCTTTTGATACGCTCGGAAGAGAAAGGGCGCGGAGTTCTTGAAGCAGTGCTTTATGTCGCTTTCATCTTGAGCGCCGTCCTTGTGATCTGGGGATTTGCGCAGAGCCCCGTTAGAATACAGGCGGTTGGGCTAGACCGTGGCGCTGTGAGCGAAGCGGCAAGGACTCAGCCGATCTCACAAAGTTAATTGCGACGAAGATTTCAACTCTACAAGCCGTCTTTGAATGTCATTCTGAGCGAACCGAAGAATCTTTGATCATGTCTGGACCGATCTCTGCGGAAATAAATCAGAGATGTTTCGCTTTGCCGAAAATGACAGCGCCTTTAACGAGGTGAATTGCTAGCGATGTGAAACAGGATATTCGATACGCTTTCCGCATGCTGCGGAAGCAGCCGAGTTTCAGTGTAATCGCGATCCTGACGCTGGCGCTGGGTATTGGCGCGAACACTGCGATTTTCAGCATCGTTAATGCGGTTTTGCTGCGGCCGCTGCCATATCCAGATCCCGACCGGATCATGGTGTTGAATGAATCGTCCGGAACGCGTCAGGATTATTCGGTTGCGCTGCCCGACTATTTCGATTGGCGAAACGACAACACGGTTTTTGAACATCTCGCCGCTACGCACAAGGAATCACGTAATCTTAGCGGGATCCCGGGTCGTGATCCGGAACGCGTCTCGTGCGCTTCGGTGACGCGAAATTTTTTCAGCGTAGTTGGTGTTTCACCCAAAATCGGACGCATTTTCAGTGAAGACGAGGACAAGATAGGCGCTCCGCCGGTTGCCGTGATCAGCGATCGCCTTTGGCAACGCGCCTTCAACCGCGACCCGGGTGTTCTTGGTCGGTCGATCAACCTTCACGATCAGAATTTCACCGTGATCGGCGTGATGCCTCCGCAAGTGACCTCACCGCAGGACACAGATGTCTGGTTGTCGATGATGAGGCGCAGCAACAATCCGGCATGGATGGATCGCTCGCATCACCCGATGATTTACGTCTGGGGCAAACTCAAAGCCGGAGTGAATGTTGATCAAGCGCGCGCCCAAATGAAGGCGATCGCGGCGCGTTTGGAAAAAACTTATCCCGATACCAACAGGCAGGAGACGGCGGTCGTCACACCGCTGCTGGAAAATCTCGTCGGCAAATATCGGACCAATCTCGGATTGCTTGTCGGCGCGGTCGCACTGGTGTTGCTGATCGCCTGCGCGAATCTGGCCAATTTGTTTGCCGCGCGCGGCGCTGCCCGCGCGAGAGAATTCGCCATCCATGCGGCAGTTGGCGCGACCCGTGGCCAAATTATCAAGAAGTTATTCATCGAAAGTTTTTTGATCGCGCTCCTTGGCGGAGTGCTCGGTTTCTTTCTGGCGGTCTGGGTCCGGGACGGCTTGATCGCGCTGAGTCCCGGAGACGTTTCGCGATTTCAAGAGGTTTCCTTCGATTTCCGGGTTCTCGGTTTCACCTTCTTCATCGCATCCCTTACGACTGTGCTTTTCGGTCTGTGGCCGGCATGGCAAGCCTCGCACGCCGACGTTCAACTCGCGTTGAAAGCCGGCTCCGCTGGGAGCGGCGATCCTCCATCGGCCAAGCGCGCGCGAGATTGGATGGTGATCTGCGAAATTGCGCTCACGCTCACTTTGTTGGTCGCAGCCGGCCTGGTTTTGAAAAGTTTTTCGCGCCTCCAATCGCTTTCGTTGGGCTACCAACCGCGCGCACTCTTCACCGCGCGCTTCGAACTGCCGTGGCGAAAATATAACGATTGCGAAAAGACCGACACGTTTGCCAGGACATTGCTCGACAAAGTCCGCGCGTTGCCCGGTGTGCAAAACGCTGCCGTCAGCTCGAACGGACCGCTCATGGGCGGGTGGCAAACTGGTTTTTGGCGCGAAGAGAATGCCCGACCGCAGCCTTCGGACATGTTGAACAGCGATCTCGAAGTGGTCGGCGGCGATTATTTTTCGACGCTCAAGGCGTCGTTGTTGCGTGGTCGCACATTTACCGAGCGCGACACCAAAGACTCGCCTCGCGTCATCATTATCGATCAGGCAATGGCTGAACAATATTTTCCCGGTGAAAATCCGATCGGCAAACGCCTCGGAGTTGATGCCGGCAACGACGAAGAAGGCTGGGTGATGAGCGAAATCGTCGGCGTAGTCACACGCATGCGGTTTCATGCAGTCGACGAAACGGCGCCGTCGCCGGTGATTTACTGTTCCTTAGGCCAGGCCCAGCGAACCAGTCTCACTCTCTTTGTAAGATCGACGATGGCTTCTCCCGTACTCGAGCACTCGATTCGTGATGCGATTACGTCAATCGATTCTTCTCTGCCAGTTTTTGACGCCCGGCCGATGACCGATCGCGTCCGCGAGACCTGGGGCGCGCAACGTCTGTTAAGTTTTCTCTTTTCCATCTTTGGCGGGCTCGCGCTGGTGCTGGCGACTATCGGTCTTTATGGACTGCTCGCCTATACCACGCTCAAACGCATCCCTGAAATCGGTATTCGACTTGCGCTTGGCGCGCGCCCGGCCCAAATCCGTCGGCTTATTCTTTCGCACGGGTTGCAATTGCTATCGATCGGTTCGGTAATCGGTTTGATCGCCGCGTTTGCCCTTTCGCGCGCGTTGCAAAATATGCTTTTCGAGGTCAAAGAGATCGATCCCAGAATTTATCTTGGCGTTGGGCTTATACTTTTCGGCGCAACGCTCGTCGCGGCCTGGATTCCAGCCCGCCGCGCTTCACGCGTCGACCCGATTGTGGCGCTACACACTGAATAGCAGTCACTTTACGTCGATGAGATTGACATACCGCCGGAAACGCGGTTGAGAGTTAGCTAGTGAAAAGAATCTCAATTGCGGGTGGAACGGCCGCCGCGGCGTGAGGAAATGATCAGGATTCTCATTGCGGATGATCAACGCGACGTGCTCGAAGCACTTCGCATTTTGCTCAAGGGAGAGGGGTATCAGACAGAAGCGGCAACGTCGTTAGCCGGCATCTTCAACTCGCTGGAAAAAAAGGAATATGCGCTGTTGCTGATGGATTTGAATTACACACGCGATACCACGTCCGGCCAGGAGGGCTTATCAGCCATTCCTAGAATCCGGCAAATCGATAACACCCTTCCGATTGTTGTGATGACTGCCTGGGCGACGGTTGAATTGGCCGTAGAAGCAATGAAACGCGGCGCGCGCGATTTTGTGACCAAACCTTGGGATAACCAACGGTTATTGGCCATCGTGAAGACGCAGATTGAGCTCGCTTCTGCGCTCCGTCGCGAACGAAAGCTTGAAGCGCAGAACGAACTTCTGCGCGGCACCATGCCAAATTTGATCGCGCAGTCTCCTGCGATGCGGCCTGTCGTGGAAATGGTTTCACGCGTTGCGCCGTCTGACGCCAACGTTCTGATCACCGGCGAAAACGGCACTGGAAAAAGCCTGGTTGCGCGGGCGATCCATGCTGTTTCGCCGCGAGCATCGCACGCAATGATCACTGTAAATATGGGCGGCTTATCGGAGACGCTGTTTGAGAGCGAACTATTTGGCCACGTCAAAGGGGCCTTCACCGACGCAAAGTCGGATCGCACAGGCAGATTCGAACTTGCGGATGAGAGCACTCTTTTCATGGACGAGATCGCAAACATCCCGCTGGCTCAACAGGCGAAGTTGTTGCGAGTCATCGAAACGGGAGACTTTGAACGGGTCGGCTCGTCGAAAACTCTGCACGCGAACGTGCGCATCATCTCCGCAACAAATTCAAATCTTGAGAACGAAGTGACAACGGGCCGGTTCAGGCAGGATCTCTTGTTTCGACTGAATACAATCCAGATTGCGTTGCCACCCTTGCGAGACCGGCGGGATGACATCATGCCGCTGGCTAATACTTTCCTCGCTCAACACGCAGATCATTATCGAAAGCAGATTGGCGGTTTCGATGAGACAGCCCGAGAACGTCTGCTGCGGCATCGCTTTCCTGGAAATATTCGAGAGCTTGATCATATCGTGGAACGCGCTGTGCTTATGACGCAAGATCGACAAATCTGCGCAGGCGATCTGGGCCTGACGAATGGCGGCGGTGAATCGCGCAATCTCGAGGAAATGAGTCTTGAAGAAGTAGAGGCATTTCTCATCAAGAAAGCGTTGGCTCGAAACGACGGCAACGCGCGAAAAGCGGCGGAATCACTCGGGTTGAGCAGAAGTGCATTCTACCGTCGTCTGCAGCAATATGGCCTCTGACAATTTCGAATCTCGAATTTCGATTTTCGAATTTTCCTTGTCATGAGACGCGGGCCGAAAGATCCGCATCGGTTTTCCTACGAAGGAAAAATTACCTGGCTCACGTTTGCGGCAACGGCCCCTGCAATTCTTGTTGCGCTCGCTCTTCTTTGGTTTGGTGATTACAGCGGTAAACTGCAGTGGACGCTGACCATTCTCATTGTTGGTTGCTTCCTTGCATTCATTTCCAGTACGCGTGAACACACCATTCGTCCGTTACAAACCATGTCTAATTTGCTCGCGGCATTACGTGAGGGCGATTACTCGATCCGTGCGAGGGGTGCCCGTGAAGGTAGCGCACTGGGAGAAGTCCTTCTCGAAGTTAATTCGCTTGGCGAGACATTGCGTCAGCAGCGTCTCGGGGCATTCGAGGCCACCGCGCTCTTGCGGACAATCATGAGCGAAATCGACGTCGCTGTTTTCACCTTTGATCCCGTCCGGCGTTTGCGGCTCGTCAATCGCGCGGGCGAAACTTTGCTGGGTCAACCGATGGACAAATTGTTAGGCAGAACGGCAAGCGAATTGTCTCTCGGCACGTGTCTTGAAGCAAACGAGGACGAACCGCTTACATTGAATTTCCCCGGGGCATCAGGCCGTTGGGGTATCCGGCGAAGCACATTTCGTGAGGAGGGCTTACCGCATGAACTACTGGTGTTGACCGACCTTAGTCGAACGCTGCGCGAAGAGGAGCGCCGCGCCTGGCAGCGGCTTGTGCGTGTTCTCGGCCATGAAATGAACAACTCGCTGGCGCCAATTAAATCTCTCGCCGCCAGCCTTGAATCCCTGTTGCGACGCGATCCTCTGCCTCCGGATTGGAAAGATGATGCCGGTGCCGGATTGAACTCTATCGCGTCCCGTGCTGATTCGCTCAGCCGTTTTCTGCAAGCCTACACGCGCCTGACAAAGCTTCCGCCGCCCCAAAAACAAGACGTCGATCTTGGTAAGGTGGTGCAGCGCGTCGTGGACCTGGAACCAAGGCTCAACGTGAAAATCATGTCGGGTCCTCAAACAGCGATTCGTGCAGACGCAGCACAAATCGAACAGGTATTAATCAACCTCGTGCACAACGCCGTTGATGCCGCGCTCGAGACACACGGCAATGTCGTAATCGGATGGCGTGAGAAAGAAGACGCAGTCGAGATTTTTGTTCAAGACGAAGGTCCTGGGATTATGAATCCTGCGAACCTCTTCGTTCCGTTTTTCACCACAAAGCCCGATGGCTCTGGAATCGGTCTGCCGCTAAGTCGTCAAATCGCCGAGGCCCACGGAGGATCGTTAGCGTTAGTGAATCGGGAAAATGGGAAAGGTGCGGAAGCCTTGCTGCGCCTGCCAAAGTGATTTTGGAGCGCGGCGACATGTCGCCGCTTTGAAAGCGTGGACATGTCCGCGCACTCCAAATTCTATCCCAAACTTGGGACGGCGTTGTCCCACAACCGGACCCGCAGGAGATCTCCTGCGAGTTTGCTCAAAAAGGTAAGTTCCTCTTTTAGTGGGTATTATGGCGTACTTTCCCGAGTTGGCACAAACATTGCAGTAACCATGTCAAGCAGACAGAAAGGAAACATGAAGCCAATCTCAGCAATTGTTGGAAAGAGCAACAGGTTCCCGCCGATTGACTGCAATTATCGCCCAATGACGCTTGATGGGTATCGGGGACGATGCATCAGAACGCGGACGCCGCATTTTCAGAATATCAGCAGTGAATATTTTCAAAACGAAGCGCGACACGATTTTCTCGTGGAAGCAGTTTGCTTCGTGCTCATCATCTTCACAGCCGCCGCGCCGTTGGTGATTGCGGCACATGCGGTGGCGGATCTCTGTCGTACATTCGCTCAGCTTTGATACAGCCGTGGTCCCTCAACGAAAATCAAAAGAAGAAACGATTGTGCGGCCGGCCGGATTCACGTCCAATCTTTCGTCGATGGACGTGCCGCGCGTAGGCGTAGCAGCAAAGAAGCGAAAGCGCCGTATCATGATGATCGCTGGCTCGGCGCTTGGTTTGATTCTGGCGACGATAGCGATCTCGCGCCTGAAGCCAGCAGTGCCCAGCATCGACCGCTCGACGGTCTGGATCGATACCGTTAAGCGCGGGCCAATGACCCGACAGGTACGCGGGCTAGGCACACTTGTGCCAGAGGATATTCGCTGGATCCCAGCAAACACGGAAGGGCGGGTAGAAAAAATAAATATCTGGCCTGGCACACCCGTGGAACCAGACTCGGTAATTTTGGAATTAAGCAGTCCTGAGTTAGAGCAAGCCGCCCATGACGCGGAGTCAAAAGCCACCGCAGCGGAGGCCGATCTAACGAGTTTGCGCGCAACTCTGCAGCGCGAACTGCTCGATCAGGAATCAAAAACAACCGTGGCGCACGCCGCATACGAGCAGGCGAAAATGGAACGTCAAACAAACGATCAGTTGTCAAAGAACGGTCTTGTCGCCGATCTCGTCTACAAAACTTCGAAAATTAAAGAAGAGGAATGCCAGAAGAGCGATGAGATCGAACAAAAACGCTTGGCGTTTTCGCGCGATTCGATCGAGCCGCAGCTGGCCTCGAGACAAGCCGCAGTCGATCAAGCCAAACAGTTGGCCAAATTGAGACTTGACCAAGTGGAAGCGTTGCATGTGAAAGCCGGAATGTCCGGCGTGTTGCAGCAATTACCGGTGCAAATCGGCCAGCGACTCAAGATAGGAGACAATCTCGCGCGCGTTGCCGATCCAACGAAATTAAAAGCGCAGGTAAAGATCGCCGAGACACAGGCGAAAGATATTCAGATTAATCAAAGCGCTATGATCGACACGCGCAACGGAACCGTCAAAGGCCACGTCACCCGCGTCGATCCGGCAGTCGAGCAGGGAACTGTTACGGTCGATGTCGCGTTCGATGAGCCGCTGCCGAAAGGCGCGCGCCCCGATCTTAGCGTGGACGGAACAGTCGAGCTCGAGCGTCTCGATAATGTCGTTTACGTCGGTCGCCCGGCGTTTGGGCAGGAGAACAACACCGTCGGAATGTTTAAGCTCATCAATGGCAACGGGGAAGCGTCGCGCACACCGGTCAAACTTGGTAAAAGCTCGGTTAACACGATTGAGATTCTAAGCGGTCTCCAACCGGGAGATCAGGTGATTCTTTCCGATACCAGTGCCTGGGACGGGCACGAACGGATCCGACTGAATTGATTTCTGATTGTTGATTACTGATTGCTGATCGTTTTCAAAATGAACCCACAAGAACGTAAGGAACAAAACGATCCCCGCTTTGGAGTGCGCGGACATGTCCGCGCTTCGAAAGCGGCGACATGTCGCCGCACTCCCCAATGCCAAGTCGCGAGCAAGTCACAGTCAGCACTCGGAAATCAACAATCAGCAATCAACTCATGAATAACGGATCAGATCCCCTCATACGACTAAGTAGCGTTACAAAGGTATTTCTCACTGACGAAGTAGAAACCCATGCGCTATCCGGAATCCACCTCGACATTCGACCTGGTGAATATGTTTCCATCGCTGGACCATCGGGCTGCGGTAAAACGACCTTGCTCTCAATCCTCGGCCTGCTCGATACACCTTCGGACGGCAGCTACTCGCTAAAGGGACACGAAGTTGCCAATCTTTCGTTCGCAGATCGGGCGCGGATTCGCAATCGTGAGATCGGTTTCATCTTCCAAAGCTTCAATCTCATAGGGGATCTCAGTGTCTTTGAGAACGTTGAGCTGCCGCTGACGTATCGCGGAATGGCCGCCAGTGAGCGCAAGTCGTTTGTCACCGGAGCTCTTGAGCGCGTGGGGATGGCACATCGCGCAAAACACTTGCCAAGTCAGCTCTCAGGGGGCCAACAACAGCGCGTCGCTGTCGCCCGGGCGCTCGCAGGCAGGCCGGCCATTCTGTTAGCCGACGAACCAACGGGCAATCTTGATTCGCGTAACGGCGAAGCAGTGATGCAGCTACTCAAGGAATTGCACGGGAACGGCGCCACCATTTGCATGGTCACACATGACGAGCGATTCGCTCAGCATGCGGATCGCACCGTGCATCTATTTGACGGCCGCGTAGTCGAAGACCGAATCGCAGCTTGAGGAGACATCAGTGAATGCCCCATCCGTTCTTCGAAGGCTTTTCAACAAAGCCACGAACGACCTCCACTCCGCTTTGTGTCTCCTCCTCACATCGCCCGGGTTTCCGGCGGATGATCCAATGATCGCGCTGGGTCACGATATGTAGCCATGAATCGCAGCTGCGTTTTTGTGGTTCTGTGTTGTCTTGCTCTGGCCCGCGTTTCCCAGGCCGCAGAAGACAGTGCAGCGAACGCATTTTCGCAATTGAAATCGCTGGTTGGCGGTTGGAACGGCACCTACGAGTGGACTGGAGCTCGCACCGGGGCTGGTCCGATTAGCGCCGTCTATCGCCTGACAGGCAACGGCTCCGCGCTTGTCGAAGACCTGATCATGGAAGGCACACCTGTAATGATGAGCGTTTACCATCTCGATGGTGCGAATCTTCGCATTACGCATTTTTGCGGCGCTCAAAACCAACCGCGCCTGAAGGCCGAGCGAATTGATCTGGCCCACGGCATTATCGATTTTGGATTTACTGACATAACTAATCTGCGGACGGCGGATGCAGGTCATGTTCACGGTTTAGAGATTCGTCTCATCGACAAGAATGACCTCATTGTGACGTTCCTTTTCCAAGGCGCGGGTAAGGAAAGTCGTGAACGGATCGTTTTGAAACGCGCCGAAAAAGCTTTGGGACTAAGCGAGCGCCGCTTGCGCGACCGTTGCGTAGTCGACGGCAACCAGAGGTCATCAGTATGATTCTGGATTCATTTCGTCAGGATGTGCGAGTCGGCCTCCGTGTTTTGTTCAAGGACAAAGCTTTTTGTTTTCTCGCCGTGCTCGTCCTCGGCTTGGGCATTGGCGGTGCCACCACGCAATTCACCGTGGTAAACGCGATCGCGCTGCGCGGTTTGTCTTTTCCGCATCCCGAACAGCTGATGACTGTCGGGCTGATCGATCCGAAGGCGAGCGATCAAAACAATAACTTCGGGCTCGGCAACATTCCCTCAGCCCAGGATTACGAAGACCTGAAGAACGCGCAACATTCGTTCGCCATGATGGCGGCGTACTTGAATGGATCGACAATCAACATCAGCTACAAAAATAATCCGCAGCGCTACACCGGTGGCTATGTGACTGAGGATTTCTTTAAGATCCTTGGTGTGAGTCCGATTATGGGTCGCGACTTCACCGCCGAGGACGACAAACCCGGCGCGGAAAAGGTCGCCATTCTTGGTCACGAAGTTTGGAAACGTTATTTCGGCGGCGATCCGAACATTGTCGGCCAGAGTGTTCGCATCAATGGCAAAGCCGCGACCGTGATCGGGGTGATGCCGCCCAACTTTAAGTTCCCAGTCTCCGAAGAACTTTGGGTTCCCTATTACAACGAGTTCCCGTTGAGACCGCGCGGTGCGCCCATATTCGGCGCCGGCAATACAGCGCCGTCCATCATGGGACGGCTCAAACCAGATGTGACTCTCGATCAAGCGAACGCCGAGTTCGTTGGGCTTGCCCGTCGCTTGGCCGAGGAAAATCCAAAGACAAATCAGAATCTCACGTCATCAAACGTTCAGCCGCTGGTGAATTCGATGGTCGGTCCGCAATTTCGCCAGACCGTTTGGGCCATGCTGGCCGCGGTCATTCTCGTTTTGCTCATCGCGTGCGTGAACGTAATGAACATGCAGTTCGGTCGGGCCGCGTTGCGGGCTAAAGAACTGGCGATTCGGGGTGCGCTCGGCGCGACCAGATGGCGACTGGTTCAGCAGATGTTGACCGAGAGCCTGGTTGTGGCTGCATTCGGAGCGGTTTTTGGAATCCTCCTCGCCTACTGGGCAGTGGATTTGTTTACACGCGCGATGAGCGCGCTGCCGTTTCCCTTGCCATACTGGATTCAATTCACGATCGATGGGCGCGTGCTCGCGTTCACGGTGACCATCACGTTCGTGGCCACCGTCGTATCTGGTCTTGTCCCAGCTCTCATCAGCGCCCACCGCAATCCGGCCGGAACGATGAAAGAGGGCGGGCGCGGGAATAGCAGCCGCCTGGTTAACCTGATCACGCGCTCACTTGTTGTCGGACAGATCGCATTGACTGCGGCGCTTTTGATCGCAGCAACCCTGCAAATCAAGTCGATCCGGAATCAGATCACACTCAACTATGGTTACGACGAACACGCGATTTACAGCGCCCGAATAGGCTTGATGGAGGGCTCTTACCCGACCGACGATGGGAAGCGTCAGTTTTTCCGGCGTGCTCTGCGCGAGCTTCGTGCCAATCCGCAGTTCAATGCTGCGGCACTTACAGATCGCTTTCGCATGACATTCGCCAATCAGGGCCAGTACGAGATCGATGGCCAAATGTACATGACCGATCGCGATCGTCCTCGCGGGAACTTCGAATCGGTGTCTGACAATTACTTTTCCACAATTGGTCTGAAGATTCTGGAGGGCCGCGACTTCACGATCGACGACTCTGACGCAAACCAGCCGGTCGCAATCGTAAACGCGAGTTTCGCTCGGAAGTATTGGGGAAATCAGAGCGCAATCGGGCATCAGCTTCGCATCTTTAATCCTGGTCAGCCACAACCGTGGCGAACAATTGTCGGCGTGGTCCCCGACACGCTTATGCAGGGACCGTTCGATCAGCAAACCGACAACGCCGGTTTTTACATGCCGTTACTCGGTGCTGAGCCGGCTGCCCAATTCTGTACCATCGTTGTCCGGCCCCGTTCCGGCCAGCGCGCGGAGATGCTTGGACCGGTCTTGAGCAGAGCTGTCGCACAGCTCGATCGCGATCTACCCATCTATTTTCCCGGCACAGCGGCGCGCTTACACGATGAAACTCTCGGTGGGAACCGAATCGTGGCCAACTTGTTCGTCATTTTTGGCGCAGTAGCGTTCGTGCTTTCTGCCGTGGGTCTTTACGGCGTGATGAGTTTCTCTGTGAATCAGCGCACGCAGGAGTTTGGCATCCGGATGGCGTTGGGCGCAGACGCGGCACGAATTTTCCGAATGGTGATGCAGCAGGGCGCGTGGCAGTTGGTGATTGGACTTGCGCTCGGAGCCGGTGGGGCCGCTTTGCTGTTGGGAGTTATCGTGGCGGCCGCTCTGAAAAACATTCTCTTCAAAGTGAATCCGCTGGATTCGTCCATCTATCTCGCCGTCGCCGGCCTGCTCACGCTCGTCGCAGCCGTCTCTTGTTTTGTTCCGGCGCGCCGTGCGACGCTAGTCAACCCGATCGAAGCATTGCGGACTGAATGAGATGAATGATCTTCGCTTCGCGATACGCCAACTCCGAAAGTCACCCGGATTTACGTCTGTCGCGATCATCACTCTCGCACTCGGCATCGGTGCGAACACTGCCATCTTCTCCGTTGTCGAGGGCGCGCTCTTGCGCCCATTGCCCTTTCCGAATGCGCAACGACTCGTTAGAATCTACGAGGCCCTGGATGAAAATGGTGCGCGTTCGGCAACGCTGAATCTGAGCGACCGCACAGCTGCGCGGCTCCGCGAGTTCGGGCGCGATATTTTCGAAGATGTTGCGGGTGGAACCGGCGGGGCCTCAGTCGTTAGTGTAAACGCTCTTTCACCGGCGCAGACCGTCCCCGCCGCGCTTGTAACCTACAACTTTTTTGATGTCCTCGGATTACCGCCGTTGCAGGGCCGCAACTTCACGGCAGAAGAGGGAAGCGGAAAAGCAACGAACGTCGTCGTCATCAGCGACGACTTCTGGCGCAGTACGCTGAATTCACGCCGCGACGTGCTCGGTAGCACGGTCGTGGTCGATGGAACACCGCGGACGATCATCGGCGTGATGCCAAAAGCATTCCGGCATCCGTATCGCGCGAGTTTGTGGCTGCCGCTTGCGCTTGAGCCTGACAATCCGGCGACGATCAACAACCATTATCTTTATGGCCTTGCGCGACTGCGGCCTGGAGTCACGCCGGTGAAAGCGGAAGAAGCTGTGAAACGCATGTGCGCCATGATCAACCGCGACGATCCGAATCCGGCGAACGTGCGTGCCGCATACATCCCGCCGTTGCGCGAAAGTTTCGTGATGGATTTGCGGCCGAAGATTCTAGTCATCGTCGGGGCCGCAGTCTGCGCACTGTTGATCGCGGCGGCGAACTTCGCTGGTCTGCTGCTCGCCCGCGTGATTGAGCGAGAAGGGGAATTCGCCTTGCGCGCTGCGCTCGGAGCAAACAGGCGACGACTGGTGAGGCAGCAACTCATTCAGGCGCTTTTGCTCGCTTTGATGGGAACCGCGCTGGGTCTGCTCATCGCATTCTGGATCACGCCAATGCTTTTCGCGCTGAGCCCGGAAGGCGCGGACGCGACAGGCAGCGCGATGCGCGAATTCGACTATTCGGCCCGACTCGATCTGCCCGTGTTCGCTTTTGCTGCCGGTGCAATGACGCTGGTCGGTTTGGGTTTTGGCTTGCTACCCGCTGTGCGCGCAGCGCGCACAGATCTGCGCAGTGCAATGAGCGTTACCTCGCGTGGCGCAACACTCGACCGTAGTGCGCGCAGATTGCTCGGTTCATTTGTTGTGATCGAGTTGGCGATTGCCGCCGCGCTGCTGACGGCCAGCGTCACCGCAACGCAATATTTCCGGAAGCTGATTGAAGAACCATGGGGTTTCGAGACAAAAGACCGCCTCGCCTTTAACGTCACGGTTCCCGATCGATTCTTTCCCACCGCTGCGGCAAAACAAAGCGCGCTCGAAGCCTCGCTCGCGCAACTACAGGAAGTGCCCGCAGTCAAATCGGCCACCGTCGTTTCGCCCTCGCCGATGGACGCGCCGTGGACATTGATGCTGTTCAACGCCGAAGGAACGCCCGCACCGGAGCCGCGCGGTGTCTACACCGCTTACTCGCGCGTGCCCGTGCCTGGGTATTTCCAGAGGATCGGTCAGCCGATTTTGCAAGGCCGCGATTTCAATGCGAGCGATACAGCCGACACGCCGCTGGTCTGCATTGTCAGCCAAAGCATCGCGAGGCGTTTTTGGCCTAACGATTCGCCGATCGGCAAGCGCATCCGCTGGGGGCGGCTCGATGGAACTCGCCCGTGGTTCACGATTGTCGGCGTCGTCGGCGACATGAAAGCGATTGCCGACCCGCGCGACGGCGAAGTGGTCGGCATGATCGCGCGACCACTCGCGCAAATGCTCGTGCACGCGACGACATCGCTCGACGACATCACCTTTGTCCTACACACCAATGGCCGCTCGGTTAACGAGCCGACAATCCGTGCCGCGCTGGCCCGCGCCAATGCCAATCTAGCCGCGTATAATTTCCTGTCGCTCGAAGATGCCGCCGCTCGCTCGCGCACCACGGAGCGGTTCATCTTCGTTCTCGTCTCATCCTTCGGATTAGTCGGGCTCGTGCTCGCGGCAGTCTGTTTGTATGGCCTGCTCGCGTTCCAGGTCGCCCGGCGGGAACGCGAGTTCGGCATCCGCAGTGCACTCGGCGCTACCGCACGTCAGATAATGCAGCTCGTTGCGCGACAAGGCGCAATTTTGCTCTTGTTAGGCTTCACTGGCGGCGCGCTTACGACGTACTGTGTCGTGGGCTTACTGCGAAATCAATGGGCTGAAATGCCCACACCGAATCTGATCGCATGCGGTTGCGCCGTGATCGTGCTCGCCATCGCGGTGATGATCGCATGCTGGTTACCGGCGCGTCGTGCTGCGCGTGTTGATCCTGTTATTGCACTTCGCGCCGAATGATTACTGACGTGCAATGCAAACCCCGAAGAGCGCCATGAAAGGTTTCCGAAATCAGACTGCGCACCGAGTGATATGAACGATCTAAAATTCGCTTTGCGCCAGCTCCGCAAATCGCCTGCGTTCACCGCGATTGCTGTGATCACATTAGCGCTCGGGATTGGACTGAACACTGCGATCTTTTCGCTGATCAGCGCTCTCTTCCTGAAAGGCCTGCCGTTCCAGGAACCGGAGAGGGTCCTGCATATCCTGACCAAGGGGAAAGACCGGACGGACGAGTTCCAGATGTCGGCGCCGCGATTCATGATTTATCGGGACGGGCAGACGATTTTCTCGGGGTTCGCAGCGGAGAATCAACAGGCGGCGACAGTGTCGGGTCTCGGCGATCCGTTGTCGGTGCCGATTTTCAAAGCGACTGCAAATTGGTTCGACGTGCTCGGAGTGCGGCCAATCATGGGACGAACCTTTCTGCCACAGGAAGAAGAAGGCGCGGATGTGGCCATCATCACGGACCGCTTTTGGAAAGCGCGGTTCGCCGGCAGTCAGGACATCATCGGGAAAACGATCGTGCTCGATGGCGTAGCGCACACGATCGTGGGCGTGATCGAAAAGATGCCGGTCTCGTGGACGGGACTGAACGCGGACGTCTGGACGACGAAGCCGATGGTCATCCCTGGTTTCTCGCATGAAAAGATGATGCGCGGCTCGACGTTCCTGCGCGTGATCGGGCGCTTGAAGGCGGGCGTCACACTTGACCAGGCGAAGGCGGTGCTGGGCACCCTCGAAGACGATTACCGCTCACAATTTCCGGAGAAGGGCGACGCGCAATTCCGCAACATCATCAAGACGCTTCCGGAAGATGTGACGGATAATTTGCGGCCCGGGTTCGCGACTCTGCTAACGGCGGTCGGGTTCGTTTTGCTCATCGCTTGTAGCAACGTAGCGAATCTGCTGCTGGTGCGCTTCAGCGGACGGCGCCGCGAGATTTCGCTCCGGCTGGCGTTGGGCGCGACGCGCGGCAGCGTCCTGCGACTTTTTGTTTTCGAAAGCGTGCTCATCAGTCTGCTGGCCGGAGTTCTCGGCGCGGCCCTGGCGTGGCAACTGGTGCCGCTCGTGCCGAAACTGACAGCGAACTTTCTCCCGATCGACCAGGGAAGCGCGAGCGCTCTCTCCGTGCCGGTGCTCTTGTTCACGATTGGGCTTTCGCTCGTGACGGGATTCGCGATGGGTCTTTATGCGGCATTGCAAAGCTCACGTACGGATATCGTCGATGCGCTCAAGGAAGGCGGCCGCGGCACCCAGGGAAGTGTGCGCCAACAGTGGTTCCGGAAAATTCTGGTGGGCGCGCAGGTGGCGCTCTCCCTTACGCTGCTCGCGGGCGCGTCGTTGCTCATCACGAGTTTCGTGCGCCTGAGTCAGCAGGATCCCGGTTTCAACACGGACAAACTCTGGATTGGAGTCACGGTTTTGTCGCAGGTCCAATATCCCGATCAGGCGAGCCGGGCGCGTTTCGCTGAGCAATTGCAAACAGCGTTGCGCGCGACTCCGGGATTCGAGGACCTGATGTTGAGCAGCAGTTTTCCGCTATTCGGCAACCCGGGCGCGACTCTCTATACGCGACCTGAAGGCAACGTGCCTCCGGTTACCGAGCGAAAAGGCGCGCCGTCGAACGACATCATGCCGGGCTGGTTCCGCGCTGCGGGCATTCCGTTGA
>WNGC01003469.1_pt1 | contig 19840 bp, 13 predicted proteins | sample 5400051 | NCBI WGS metagenome assembly WNGC01 (sample SAMN13153368, study PRJNA577476) | soil metagenome | isolation source: 20 cm soil or saprolite under grassland replicate 2 | place: USA:California | collected 2016-06-15
GCACCATTGCATTTACGATGGAAGTCATCGCGGTCGTGGCGGAACTGGCAGACGCACTAGCTTGAGGTGCTAGCGCCGCAAGGCGTGGAGGTTCGAGTCCTCTCGACCGCACCAAATTTTCCGTAGGAAGATTTGTTCGTCCCCATCAGCGCCGTGCCCAACGGGGCTCCAGCGTTTGCATATGTCCAAATCCACAGCAGTCCTCATCTCCATCGTCGTTTATGCATTCCTGATAGCCTCACCCATCAGCAATGGCCAATCTTCTCCAACTCCTGCCCTCCCCGAAAAAGTCATCCTCGACACCGACATCGGCGACGACATCGACGATGCTTTCGCCCTCGCGCTCGCCCTGCGCAGCCCCGAATTGCAAATCATCGGCATCACCACTACCTTCGGGGACACCGAAACCCGAGCGAAGCTTCTCGACCGCTTCCTCGCCGAAATCGGCCGCCCGGAGATACCGGTAGCGGCTGGCGCGCCCTCGCCGTCCAAGACCATGCTCACCCAGCGCCGCTACGCCGAAGGCGGCCACTTCGCAAAACCTGCACACCCGGATGCCGTTGCTTTTCTCCTCGAACAGATTCGCCGCTACCCGGGCCAAATCACCTTGATGGCCATCGGACCTTTGGTGAATATCGGAGCCGCCATCGACAAGGACTCGGCTACCTTCCGAAAGCTCAAGCGCGTCATCATCATGGGCGGCTCCATCAAGCGCGGCTACGGTGACCTCGGCTTCGGCCCTCCCATGCCCCCGCAACCCGAATGGAACATCCTGAATGACATTCCTTCCGCCCAGAAACTCTTCGTCGCAGGCGTGCCCCTCTTCGTTATGCCCCTCGACGCCACGCAATTGAAACTCGACGAGGTCAAGCGCGCCTTCCTCTTCAGCCAGGGCACGCCGCTCACAGACGCCCTCACGCTGCTCTACCACCAGTGGGGCCAGGAAACACCGACCCTCTTCGACCCCATGACCATCGCCTTCCTCGTGAATCCCAGCCTCTGCCCCGTCCAACCCATGCACATTCGCGTCGACGAAAAAGGATTTACTCGCCCCGAACCTGGCCCTCCCAACGCGCCCATTGCCCCCAACGCCCAGGTTTGCCTCGATTCCAACCCCGACTCCTTCTTCCGCTTCTATCTCAACCGCGTCGCCGCGCGGTAGTTCCAGCAATCACGGTCCCGGACGTTGTTCGTGCCTTCCTATCGCTGACTCCTCACGAACACGGAAAGCGACTCGCGCGCTGAGCGCAAGGGAAGGCCCTGTTACGGACGGATCACCGACAAGCCTAGCAATGATTGAAACGGATCGAAGTCCCGATCCCTGTGCAGGAGCGCGTGCCGCTCTTGAATGCAAAATGTGGCAATCCAGCAATCGATGGTTTTGCGCACAGTGTAGCCCTGCTGCCGAAGGCTCCGGAAATTCCGCGCCGCGACGATCGCCAGTCCCGCGCCGCCTGTGTCGAAGACCTCGAACCGGCGGAGTTCGCGCAGAACGCGGCCAAACGAGACGTCATCGCGAATGCCTTGCAAAACCTCGCACAGAGTCAGATCCGTCAATCCCAGCCGTCGCCGGTTAACTTCACGGTCCAGCCAATCGGACTCGGCATTCAGCACGCCGCCCAGGTAGTCGATCCACACGGTCGTATCAACGATCACCACGTCCCGCCCTATTTGGACACATGCCCGAGCCGCGAGGCATCCAGGTCGCCCTGCCACTGGATTTTGCCCCGCAACCGCCGTATCTTCGCCTGCGCTTGTGTCTGAACGAGCAGCCGAAGCCCAGCTTCGACCGCGGCCCGCTTGGTCCTCTTACCAGAGCTCCGCATCGCCTCGCGCATCAACCGGTCGTCTATGTCAATGTTGGTCCGCATCTTCCCCGCCCTTCCAATCTCTATGTGTAAACTTCCCATATTTGTGTGTATCCGTCAAGAAGCCGGCGGCTCATCCTTTGCTCTTCAGTCAGAATCGCATGGCTTGCCAGCGAACTCGAAGCAAAGCTCCCCGAGGAGTGGCCTCCCTGCAGGCCCTCCTTCTGAGGCAGGCCGCTCTCCCCGGCGTGTTAGTTTTTCCGAGACGATCAATCGGCCGGGAATTCCTTTCGTTTTCCGATGATTCAACGGGAGCAAAGTGCATTTCGTGGTCAGCTAGGCAAAATGATAGGCTTCTTGCCAGACCGTGAGAAATCGAACTCGCTTTCGCGGGCTGGCAGCAATGTCCTTCCTGGCGGTGCTGGCCGGACTGGCTGGCGGCGTGGTTTGTGCGCAGGCGCCGCCGGCTCCTCCTCAGCCGCCGCCCGCTGCGCCTTTCCCGGAGGAAGCTACGAAGAATGCGGCGGCGCCGTGCGTTCAGCCGCCGCCGATGGTGCGGCTGGAAGACTACGACGGACCATTGAAGAAGACCGTTGGCACCTTCGCCCGGCCGTTGGAACGCAAGTCCGTACACCCCCGGCATTACAAGCCGGGCGCGGTATTGTGCACCCTCAAGCTGAAAGATAAATTCAAGCTGTTCGTCCAGGACTCTCTTGACCCGGTGACGTTTCTCGCCACTGGTTTCAACGCGGGGCTTGACCAGGCGGAAGACTCCGACCCCAGCTATGGACAGGGCGCTGAGGGGTATGGCAGGCGCTTTGGCGCCGAATTCGCCGGTCAGGCCTCCTCCACGTTCTTTAAGGACTTTGCCTATCCCTGGATATTTTCGGAGGACCCCCGCTACTACCGCCTGGCCCACGGCCGCCCCCGCACGCGCCTGCTGCATGCCGTGGAGCACGCGGTCGTGGCTCACCGCGACGATGGCAAGCGCATGTTCAATTTTTCCGAATGGCTGGGGACGACGAGCACGGTCGTGCTGGCCAACACCTATCGCCCGGACAACGAACGCGGCTTCACTCCAGCAGCGCAGCAGGTCAGCTTCAGCATCCTTCAAGACGTCGGTTTCGACGTCCTCCGCGAATTCTGGCCGGAGATTTCCCGTAAATTCAAGCTGCCCTTCCGCGGTGAATCCGACCCGGGGAGCCCCGATCCGAATCCTGCCACCAAGGTAACCTCTCGCGACACCCCCACCCCCCGGTGTTTTTTGCAAAGGGTGCGGAATCGCTTGAAAGAAAAGGAGTTGAATTTTGCGGGGGCGCAATAATGTGCAAAAGAGTGCGCAAGAATCTTATCTCTTTCTCGGCTCTATCCTTTCGAAACAGTGCCTGTCGGCTCATAGAGCCTTCCATCCAATTGCGGGCGAACGTCGCCCCTTGCAATCAATTGCTCGACAGCACGATGGGTTATTGCGCGGGCAATCCCGAGTTGAGCCGCGACATCACGCGCTCTGCCGCTAGGCCACGGTTGCGGGCCCATTGCATTCTCTAATGCAGCCCAAAAGTTCCTCGGAGATCTCAGGCGACCGAAGCAGATCATTGCTCTTCTTAACGGGCCTCAAGTTCACGTCTTTCGCTCTACGAACGGCTCTATACAGCGAATGGCATTTGGCGCATTCAAAATCAGCAGTGCCACCATGGACGGGGCGAGGGCAAGCGTGCCTTCGAAACCGCAATCTGGACATGCCAGCTTCTCTTCGGTCGGTTTCCGTTCCCTCAAGAGGAAAGCGCCGTCAGATTGGCGGGAATACAGCGAGCAGCCACACTCGGCACAGGCGAAGGCCTTGACCGAATTGGCCTTCGTCCGCTGAGAATACACAATCTTTTTTCCGCATCGAGGGCAATCCTTTTCAACGTGCTCTTTGCGCGTTTTGGCCTTAGCGTTTTTCAATGGCACCCCACTACCTGAGTCGCTAGCATTCGAATCTCGCTACGGATTGACCTGATTTCCCCTTGAAGTTCGATGGATCCTTGTTCACTCGATTGAGCATTTTCATGGCGGGTGGGCCAGCCTCGATCCCCCCGGACCATTCGGGTGCCCTACCCTCGCGGCTTTGTCTTTGCGAGGGTGGGGTATTCTTCGTCTCGCATCCATCAGAACCGCTGACCCCGCCCTCGCCGCCGTCTGGGCCTCCGTATCAGTACACATGTCACGGGCCTGCTCCGATCTTGCAGGCGTCATGAGCCACATCCTTGCTTCCCTTTCAACTTTCAACTGTCAACTTTCGACTTTCCCTACTTTAAGTATAGAATTAAGTCGAAGCCCCATGACCGACCAGCCACCATCGGATCGCTTCAAGTCGGAGATGCCGCAAATTCCCGGCGTTTCTGGCCCGCGCTCTTCCCCGGCGTCGAATCCCGCCGTCAAACTTGTCATCGGACTTCTTGCGGTGCTCCTAGTCGTCTTCCTGGGAGCGCGATGGGCCCTTCGCCCGAAACGTGCGGAACCGCGCCCCGCCGCACTACAACCACAGATCGAAGTTCCTGCGCCCGCGCCCGATCCGAACACCTTGCTCCCGCATGCGACCGCTGCGGATCCTGGGATCGCCGACGTGACCGAGATGGCCAAGCCCTGGTCCTCGAAAGAGTTTTTTATTCGCAACCGCCTCACCGGCGAAAACGTCCCCGCGTTTCTCATTCGTTTGCCGGCTGGCTCCCCCTCCCAGGCAAACGGCTACTGGGCGTTTAGCGTGAACTCACCCTTTGGGAATTGTAAACTCGAATACCTCACCGACCTGGACAAGCTAAAAAACGATTACGGATTCCGGGCCCCGAAACATCCCATGGTCGGCAACCCCTGCAGCCGCACGGTGTTTGACCCGCTCAAAACCACCAATCTTCCCGGCAGCGGCGCCTGGGTTCGCGGGAGCATCGTGCAAGGTTCCGATCTGCGCCCGCCCCTCGGCATCGAAATAAAAGTCGATGGCAAGAAAATCCTCGCTGTTAGGACGGAGTAGTTTGCGTATTTCCGGCAGCCTGCATGCGCGGACATGCCGCAACGAAAAGTTTGCGGAATTCGATTCGCCTCTTATGCGCGAGGGATTGGCGCCATCGCCGGTTCAGAAAATCGGCACTCTTTGTTCTGCAAATTCTTTCGAAAAAACAGCGATTCCCTGCAATTACCGCAGCATTTCCTCTACGCATACTTGAATCTAAATCAGCTAAACCATCCAAAAGTATCGAAGTTTAGATTTCCCCCGGGCCAATATGCCACGTAAGTTGTAGAAAAACTTGCCTGTTAATCTGCGCCCGCATTGGCGAACAACCTGCATCCTCTCTCATCAACTCTGATGCTGATTCATCCAGGTGGGACGATTTTTCCTGCGAGTTTCGAGACATCAGCGCATGGGGACGCAGCTTTTGGAGAGTTCAAATGGAGGGGGCGCAAATGAACGGTGAGAGAGCAACAAGTATTAATCCGGGGAGAAGGCGGCTCGCAATTGTAGGCCGGCTTTTCATCGGTGTGCTGGGAGTGTTTCTTTTTCTTATGCCAGCTTCGGTAGCACGCGGGCAACGCCTGGACGGCGGCTTGCGTGTGGAAGTTGGAGACTCGACCGGTGCATCCATCGTGGATGCGAGGGTAACGGTCACGAACGAAGCGACAAATGTTGCCGTTTCCACGAACGCATCAAGCGCCGGGACTTACGTTTTTCCGAACCTGTTGGTTGGCATGTACACGGTCACCGTGGAGAAGCCCGGTTTCAAGAAATCGGTGCAAAAGGGTGTAACAGTTGAATCCAACAAGGTTGCGGAAGCAAAGGTGGCACTTGAGCTCGGCGAAGTTTCAGCGGTGATCGAAGTCGAAGGGGGAGCCGATCTGGTCAAAACGGAGTCCTCTACTCTGGATGTGACCTTCAGCGGTAGGGCGGTTCAGGACATTCCGATCAACACCCTGGGCGGAGATGTGAAAGAGTTTGCCGTGCTTGCTCCCGGAACAACCACGCAGCAGGGCGGCGTACTCGGGTCTGGCGGATCGATCGGCGGAACGCGTCCGCGTTTCAATGGATTCAACATCGACGGTGTGGAAGACAACAAATTGGATACGAACGGCCCGACGCAGCCAGTGATTCAGGAATCGGTTGCGGAATTCACTTTGCTCACAAACCAATTCAGCGCAGAGAACGGGCACTCCGCGGGCGGGTTATTCAATATCGTGACCAAGTCCGGCACGAACAATTGGCATGGCGCCGGATGGGAAAACAACCGCAACCGGAACTACGATGCGTTTGACAATCAGCAGAAGGCGCGCGGGTTCAAGGACCGATATGATTACAACCGTGCGGGCGCGAGTGCGGGTGGGCCGATTCGAAAGGACAGGCTGTTCGTTTATGGCGCGTATGAGTTTCAGAATAACGGAGCGGCAGCTTCCAGTCCCCAGGTGAATCTCCCCACGGCCGCCGGCCTACAGGCTATCAATGCCCTGGCACATGACGACGCAGTCCGCGCGATTCTGAAGCAGATCCCAGCTGCGCCAGCCAACAACGCCGGAACCGTGAATGTAGTCGCGAATGGAACGACCACGGCTATTCCGGTGGGCACGTTCACTTCGGTAGCCCCGAGCTTCACCAATCAACACGACTTCATCGTCAACTCGGACCTGACCGTCGGCAAGCACCAGCTCAGCACGCGATTCCTGTATGACCGTTTCCGCGCTCCGGACTTCAACCCATCCTTGCCATTAGCACAGTTCCTGGGAACGAACGGCGCGGATGGGCGAAAAGCAATTGTTTCCGACACGTGGACGATCTCCGGCCGCGTCATCAATAACTTCCATACATCCTATTCGCGGTCGGCTGGCCCCCAAATTACGTCGCCCGCTGGCTTCCAGAATTTCCCCAACGTGATTATTGATGACCTTTCCTCGGTCAACCTCGGCCCGGAGCAGAACGGCCCGCAAAGCTACACACAAAATGTTTATCAGTGGGCGGACACCATCAATTACGTTCGCGGTCCACACACCTTCAAGGTCGGCGCGGAAGCGAAGAAGTATATTGCGCCGACGAACGGTCTGCCGCGCGCCCGTGGCGAGTGGGACTATACGAGTCTCTCGCAACTCGTGAACGACTTTGTGCCAAACGGGGCGCCGAACAAGGCGCTGCGCGGCGCGGGTTCCGGGAACGTAGCGGAAAACTACAACGCCGTCTACTGGTTCCTTCAGGACGACTGGAAGATGACCTCCCGGCTGACAATCAATGCAGGTCTACGGTACGAATACTCCGGTGTGCCACGGGCTGAAAATGACCAGGCGATCAACGCCATATCCGACGACCCAGCCCTGGGGCTCTTCTTCCGCGCGCCAAAGCCGGACGTAAATAACTTCGCGCCACGGCTTGGCTTTGCCTATGACCCGACCGGCCGTGGTAAGTGGGCTATCCGAGGCGGAGCAGGCTTCGCTTATGACGTGACGCCGAACAACTTCGCCATCAACAGTCTGCCTCCACAGCGCCAGACGGAACAGAAACCAGCCGTGACGTGTGCCCTGCCGGGGGCGCCAGCCTGGTGCCTCACGTGGAAATCGAACTTGGTAGATTCTGGGCAAGGATTCCTTCAGGGAGGCGGTCTTCTGCAAGTCAATGTTCCGCCAACCACACAGCTGGCGGCACGTGCGAAGACTTCGAGCCTTATTCTTGACCATGTCTCACCGAAGGTCATCACCTGGACGCTCGGCGTTCAGCACGAACTCTTTCGGAACTCGGGCATCGAGGTACGCTACGTTGGCACGCGGAGCTTGAGCCTGCCCGTTCAGCGGCGGTTGAACTCGGCCTCGGCATTCGATGCGCACGTTCCTGGCGGAGGATTGACCCCGCTTCCCACGTACTTTAGCGCCGCCGACGCACCGAAAGCTGTTGCGAATCCGGTAATCACGGCAGACGCCTTCGATCAATTTCAAGCCAACGGTTTCTTCCAACCATATTCGGTGGACGGGTTCTTTGGAAGCTTGACGTCGTTTCCGGCATCGGGTTCCGGGATCTATCACGCGGGTTCCGTGGACGTTATGCATCGCTTCACGAAGGGATTGTACTTCCGCGTGAACTACACGTTCTCGAAGAACATCGACAACGCCACTAACGAGCTGTTTAGCAGCATCGTCAACCCTCGCCGCGCTCAAGATGGCAACAACTTCCCGGGTGAGCGCGGTCTGTCGGCGCTCGACATCAGACACAAGCTGGCCATTAGCTGGGTCTACGACCTTCCGAACATCAGTACGGAGCACGGCTACGTGAAAGCTCTGGCACATGGATGGGAGTTGAGCGGATCATACATCGCTGAATCCGGGCAGCCTGTGACCCCCCTGTCCGACAATGATGCCAATGCGAATGGTGATGGCGCGGGTGACCGCACGATCATCAATCCGAATGGAATTGGCCTCACCGGAACGACAGTAACACCGCTATGCAATAACGGGCTCGCGGGAGGCGGCGCCACATATGTTGACGCCGCGTGCGATCCGAATCACGCTGATGACAAGAACGTCGGCGGTGATCCCACTCCAGGGGCTGGAGATGCGGCCACCGTCGGTTATGTCGCAGACAGTTCAAATGCGAGATTCGTGCAGGCGGGTTTTGGTGCGAAAGCAAACGCAGGCCGCAATACGGTTGGCACACCAGGCCTGAACATCTGGAACGCGTCGATCCTCAAGAACACCAAGATCACGGAGCGGTTCTCGCTTCAGTTCCACGCAGACACTTACAACACGTTCAATCACCCGAACTTCAGCATCGGACTGCCGACGAACAACGGCGCGCTCGATCAGACGACAAACCCCAACCCGTTCAGCGCTGCTTACGTAAACGTTGATTCGGGTAACCAGTTTCTAAACTCGCGTCTGTTCAACGGCGGCAGCCGGAGCATGCAGCTTGGATTAAAACTGATCTGGTAGTTCAGACCAAAGACGAAACAGCAGAAACGGGGAGGCTCACGTGAGCTTCCCCGTTTTACTCTTGGCGCAGCCGAAGCGGTTGTACATCGAAGCTAGGGCTAAGCTGACCAATGAGGGGTGCCTGCCTGGAAGAATTGCATTCCCGAGCCAGATCGAGCAAAATTCCAAGAGAGACAGCGGTGTGTCCGTCTGGCGCAGACGTGTAGGATGAATGCTTTCTGCACCATCGTGCATACCGCAGAAATACCGCCTCGGGTTGCCCCCAGTCCTCCCGATCGTTCTGAAGCTGCTAACACGGAGGAAGAAATGCGCAAAGATAAAATAGCCGTTCTGGCTTTAGTGCTGATGTCGGCGATGAGCGTCTCCTGCTCGCGGATCGGGGCGCCAGGTGATGACGCGATCACGACGGACATCAAAGCAAAAATGTTTTCTGAACCGGCGCTGAAAGCAGCGACGGTGGACGTGGTTAGCAAACACGGAGAGGTAACGCTGACCGGACAGGTGCCGGACGACGCGGCGAGACTGGCGGTTTACAAGATCGCGACAGAAACCAAGGGAGTAAGCCGGGTGAATGATCAGATGAGCGTCGCCGTTGCGGAGATCACGGTGCCGCAACCCGCCACGCCAGCGCCAGAAGCCGCACCAGCAAAGCGCACGGCAAGAACTAAGGTCCCGCCCAAGGCGGAAAAATCACGACAACTTGCGGCTGATTCGCCGACGACGGCGGCCGCTGCTCCCATGGCGACACCGGCACCTCCTTCACCGCCACAGCCGGTAACTGTGACGGTGCCAGCCAATACGATTGTGACGGTTCGGATGATCGATAGCATCGATTCGAAAACGAATCAGGCCGGGCAGGTGTTCAAGGCATCGCTGGACGCGCCAATCGTGGCCGACGAGGTCAGTGCCAGCTCAGCGGGCCGGATGACAGGCCGCAGCGAGCTCGGACTGGAGTTGAGCGGCATCGTCTTTCAAGGAAAGACTTATAATGTGGTCAGCAGCGACGTCAAGCAGTCTGGCGCGTCGCGCGGGAAGCGCACCGCGGAGACAATCGGAGGCGGAGCGGCCCTCGGTGCGTTGATTGGAGCGGTGGCTGGAGGCGGAAAAGGAGCGGCGATCGGTGCAGCGGTAGGCGGGGGAGCCGGCACGGGTGTGCAGGTCTTCACCAAAGGGCAGCAGGTGAAGATCCCGTCGGAAACACGACTCGATTTTACGCTGCAACAGCCGCTGGAAATCACCTACCTGCCGGGAAAGAAATCGCGGCAGCGTTCGAATGCGGACCAACCGCCCGCTGATTCAAATTCGCAAACGCCACCGTTGAAGTAATCGCGGCAAGTAAATCGTTCCAGCGAGGAGGACGGCTTCAAAGCTGTCTCTCCCTAGTGCTCCGTCCCGCAAGTGTCTTGCAATTTTTCGTGGCCTATCCGGGCGGGGCAAGCCCCGCCCCTACAACTTTTTAGATTCGATCTGCCTTGACAAGCTGCGCTGCACCCAGATAAACCTCTTTCCTGACATGCTCAAACCATCTTTGGATTCCCGTTCGAATGCGTCTCGCCGACAATTCCTGAGAGGCACTGCCATGGCTTCGGCCTTGGCGCTGGCGCGGCCCGTCAATGCCGTACACGGGGCTATGCCAGGGACGATGCTCGAGGACGCGGGCGGTACTCTTCCTCCGGCATTTTCGGGGCTCAAACCACTTGGAGCCCGGGTCCGTCCGATCGCGGCCGATGAGTTTTATGGGCGCCTGCAGCACGCGCAAAAACTGATGTCCGAGCTGACGCCAAAATACGATGTTTTGTTCCTTGCTCCCGGGACTTCCCTTTACTACTTCACGGGCATCCGTTGGGGAAACAGCGAACGGCTCCTGGCGCTCGTGCTTCCGCGCACGGGCAATCCCATAATTGTGGTGCCGGGGTTTGAAGAGGGACGCCTGCGCGAGAAGTTGCAATTCCCGGCGGAAGTCAGCGTCTGGCAAGAGGATGAGAGCCCCACGAAAATCGCGGCGGCGGCTCTGGGCGATCGCGGGATTCGAACGGGACGCGTGGGCGTGGAAGAAACCGCGGCGTTCACGTTTTACGATCATTTGCGCGCGGCGGCGCCGGGATTCGAATGCGTCTCCGCGGATTCCGTAACCACTGCGTGCCGCGGACGCAAGTCGGCGCACGAACTCGAGCTGATGCGGCTGGCATGCGCGGCAACCTGCGACGTTTTTCGCGCGGTGTTCGCTTCGCTGAAGGAAGGCATGTCACAGGAGGACATCGGCAAGCTGGTAGAAGGGGGTTTTTCGAAAATGGGTTTGCACGGCGGGGCGCTGGTTCTGCTGGGCGCATCGGCGGCGTTGCCGCACGGCACCATCAAGCCGCAAAAGCTGAAAGAAGGAGACGTGGTGCTGATCGATGGGGGCTGCGGCGTGGATGGGTACGCTTCCGACGTGACGCGGACGGGAATTTTCGGGAAGCCGCCGGAGAAAGTGGCGCGAGTTTACGAAATTGTTCGAAAGGCGCAGGATGCCGCTCTTGACGCGGCACGGGCCGGAAGGCTCTCGGGTACCGTCGATGATGCGGCTCGCAAGGTCGTGACGGACGGCGGGTACGGACCAGATTACAAATATTTCACGCACCGGCTGGGTCACGGGATTGGACTGGATGGACACGAACATCCCTATCTCGTACGAGGAAGCAAGACCGTGCTGGAGCCGGGGATGACATTTTCGAATGAGCCGGGGATTTATATTCCCAGTGAATTCGGGGTGCGTTGTGAAGACGACATGGTTATTGCGGCGGACGGGCTGGCGCACCTTTTGACTCCGGGGTTTCCCGAGTCGCTGGAGAAGCCGTTGGGGTGAGGCAGTTTTCGGTTTTCAGTAGGAAGAGGAAGAAGTTCTTGGTCGGGATTGTATTCGTATGCGTAAGGAAAGGGAGGACAGACTCGAAAGTTGTTCGCGGGAAACGTTAGTTAGGCGGAGAAGGCTCGTGCAGCGCAGAATTCAACGATGCGTTGCTCGGCCCAGAAGCGCTCGCTTCCGGGATGTTTCGAAATGAAGCCGCAATGGCCGCCGTGTTGGGGTGCGACAAACTGGATGGCGGGATTCTCGCTGATTTTGGCAGCTAAGAATGAAGCGTAGGGAACGAAGGGATCGTCCTGCGCGGTGATCATTAGCATGGGCACACGGATCTGGGCCGCGACGCGTTTCGCGCCCACGTGGTCGTAATAGTCCTGCGCGTCGCGATAGCCGAACTGCGGCGCGGTAATGACGTCATCGAACTGGCGAACGGTACGAACCGGTGGCAGACCGTTGAGCTTGTAACGCTCCGGGAAGACCTTTTGTTTTCTCGCGTAGCGCGCCATCAGGCCGTTCACAAAGCGCCGCTGGTAGAAATAGTTGTCGACGCGCTCGAGGGCGTCGGCGCAAGCCGCAAGGTCGAGGGCCGGGCAAACCGCGCAGACACCGCGCAGCGCCTTCGGCACGTCCGCGCCAAACTCTCCGGCCATTTTGGTCACGAGGTTTCCGCCCATCGAGTAGCCGGCGAAGAAGATCTGTTCGAAACCGTCGTCGTTTGACAGCTCTTCGAAGACGGTCCGGTAATCGCCGCTCATGCCGGAGTTGTACAAGGTGGGCGTCAATGCTTCCGTGCCACCGCAATTCCGCTGGTTCATGCGCACGACGTGGAAGCCGCGATGCGCGGCCTTCTCCGCAATGCCGCGAACGTAGTTCCCGTCGCTGGAACCCTCCAGGCCATGAACGATAACGATGACCGGCGCGTCTTTGCGCTTCCCGGGTTGCCAATGGCAATGCGCGAGCAAGTGGGATCCCGGATCGACCTGAAACAGCCTGGGTTCGGCGGGCGGAGTATCGAACCGCCTGGGCACAAATGCCGAGACGATGGTCATGGCGTGGCCGTTTTTCAGCAAGGGATGGACTTCAAACGGGAGGCGAGCTGTCTCCATAGCAGAACTGTATTTCAGTAAGACAGTGCAGACAAGCTCAAGCTACTCATCAAAAGTGAGAGAACATTTCTGTGTGAGGGTGGTTACCATGAACCGCAGGTTTACGGCAGGGCACCGTGCTAGATTTAGCCACTGACGCCGCCGCTCAACCATGCCTTAAGTCGTCTGGCGAGGAAAAGTTTTCACCGTCGGCGAGTTATCCATATGAATTTCAGTAGTAGTGTACATACTACTTTCTGTATCCCCTGAAATTGCTCTTGATCTCTATAAATAACATCATTATTATCAATGCTTTACAGCTTGATGACATTGGTCTATGAATTGCCCGTCGGAGAGCATAGCACTTATTTAGTAGGGCTCAATTTCAAAGGTGAGAGAAATCTAACAGGCTAGCTGCCACGGGAGAAAAGCATAGAAATGAAAAGACTTACGTATATTTTGCTGATTGGAGTCTTGGCCCTTAGCCTGGGGAGTGGGAACGTCTTCGCACAGGCAACCGCTAGCGTCGCGATTCAGGGAACCATCACGGACAAGTCGGGCGCAGTGGTGTCCGGAGTTCAGGTGGTGGCAAAGAATAAGGCCACCGATCTGACCCGAACGACAACCACGTCGGAGACTGGGTACTACCGGTTTGAATTGCTACCGGTGGGTACCTACACCGTGTCCGTCACCAAAGCTGGCTTCGGAACAGTGGCGCAGACGGTCGAAGCATTAATCGGCCAAGTTTCCACAGTTAACGCAGAACTGAAGCCGGGCGCGACGAGTGAAGTGATTGAAGTAACCAGCGAGGCCCCACTCGTCGATCAGTTGAAGACGGGCGTGAGCCAGACCATTACGCCTCGCGAGGTCGAGGAATTGCCGTTGTTGGGCCGCGACGTTGCCAATCTGGCGTATCATTCGTGATCAGCACGCAGCGCTTCTCGGCCGCCAACGGGCGTTCGGAAGGCGCCGCCATCAACTTGATTACGAAGTTCGGCACGAACAACTATCACGGGTCGGCGTTTGGTTTCTTCCGGGAACAGCAGTTCAATGCGAAGAACTTCTATGAGAAGCAGCCAACGGGGCAAAAGGGCCCGTACAGCCGCCAGTTCTTCGGCGGATCCGTCGGTGGCCCGATCGCCAAGGACAAACTCTTCGGTTTCTTCGCATTCGAGAGGCAGCGTGAGCACACCAGCATATCGGAAGATTCGCTTGCCCTTTCGGAATTGCAGGCCGCCCAGACCGCGGGCCTGGCGGCGCAACCGTCAGCAGTCATCGCGAGGCCATTTTTCGAAAATCGCTACAACGGCCGCTTGGACTACAAGTTCAACGACCGCGAGACCGCCTACATCAGTTACACCTCACAGGCCAACGACAGCCTGAACGATCAATCAAGCCAGACGGGTGACTTGACGGAAGGCAATTTCACCAAGAACCACTTGCAGGCAGCCAACTTTACGCTGAACTCGGTTCTTTCCAATTCGCTGGTCAACAGTTTTTTGGTTGGATATCAGTATTGGAACAACGTGATCGACAGCACCCTCAAGGTACCCCTTGTGACCTTCCCAGACGCTTCGTTCGGCACCAACGGGAACGTTCCGCAACAGTCCTATCAGCGCAAGTTCCAATTCCGTGACGACATCACCAAGACCTACGGTCGGCATACGTTGGGAGGGGGAGTCGACTACATCTATAATCCGCGGCTCGGAGGATTCTTCGAATCCAACTCTACGCTGGAAGTCGACTTCGGAAAGGACCCGAGTTGTATTCTTGCAACGGTCAACGACAATGCAAAAAAATGTGGTCCTTCGTTTTATCCGCAAGGATTTGCGACGCCGGGTGCAGTGATCAGCATGTCGGCCAGCGCGGGAAATCCCTACTTCGATATGCCCGGCGGCACCAAACAGCTGGGTCTCTACCTCCAAGACGATTGGAAGGTTACCAACAGACTGAGCTTGAACCTGGGCGTGCGTTGGGACAAGGATTTCAACCTTGTCGGCGCGAGCGCGATTGCCAAAAGCAGGACCTATCTGGAACTCTTGGCGATTAACAGCCCCTACGCTGTGCTTTCGCACGACGACAACCATGACTTCAGCCCGCGCGTCGGCTTTGCCTACGACGTCACCGGTCAGGGCAAGCACATTCTGCGTGGCGGCTATGGTCTGTACTTTGGCAACATCTTCCAGAACATACCGCTCTTCATGATTCAGCAGGCCAACCCCACGATCTACCAGGGCCTCTTTTCCCTCACTCAACCATCCGACCTGGTCCCCGGAACAGGCAAGACTCTGAGCAACTGGGCCTATGGCGTGGACCCCAATCCGACGATTCCGCCGCCTTTGACCCAACTGGTTGACGGTGCCACCGGTCGTTTGATGGACCCGAAGTATCGCAACCCCGTGTCCCAACAATTCAACTTCGGATATCAATGGGCGGCAACGAAAAATTCGGTCGTCGAAATTGAATACGTCCACGAACTTGGTCTGCATGAAAACAAGACCGTCAATATAAACCCAAGTATCGCAACAGGCATCGGAACTGATTCCCAAGGCAATCAGTTCGTCATAACAGCGCGCCCCCTTTCGGCTGCTTTTGCTGCCGCAGGCGTGCCGGTTCTTGGCCGGGTCATGGATGAACAGTCCGTCAACCGCTCGCGCTATGACGGATTGAATTTCAGCTACCGCCAGCACATGACGAAGCATTTCAGTCTGAATGCCAACTACACCCTTTCCCGCGCCATGGGATGGGGAGTCGAATCCGGGAGTCCGGATGCAACCTCATCGTTCCGGAACTACCCGCATGACCCGCTCAACATTTGGGATCCGCGGGACTTCGGGCCGACAGACAATGACGAACGCCATCACATCTCGCTCAGCGGCATCGTTCAGTTGCCCCTGGGATTCCAGGTGGCGCCAATCGTTTCTTATGGCTCTGCGCGCCCCTATGATCTGAGGTCGGGTTTCGATGTGCTGGCACGCGGGAGCGGCTATTCCCGGCCAGTGATCGTGCCCAATTCTGATCCGACAAACTACACGGCAATCGGCAGCGACGTGGCTGCGTTCAATTGCCTGGCTGCGGGAACGTGCCATCAGGCCGGTTATGACACCGTTCGAGGCGATCCGTTCTTCCAGATGGATATGCGTATTGCCAAGAACATCCGGGTGCGTGAGGGTTGGAACCTCCAGCTCATCTTCCAAGCGTTTGACCTGACGAATAAAACCAACTTCGGAAGTAACTTCCACAATACGAATACCTCGGGATCGTTCATGAAGCCCGAGGGCTTCATCAACCCGAGCAGTTCGTTTACCCCTCGTGCGTTCAGCGGAGAGTTCGGCGCCCGGTTTACATTCTAGGCGGATAACTCATTCGAAGTTAACAACTAACGCCGGGCTGGCTCACTTGAGTCAGCCCCGGTTTTTTTTAGGCAAGGCCGCGTTGTGCCGTTATGTGATGATGCTATTCCAAAGGCATCTCCGCTGTTGTTCGAAGATTCTGCCGCTCTTTTGCCGCTCAACTTGACCGGGATCGCAATGCCCCTTAGAATTGAAGATTCACGGTGATGCATTTTTTCAATTTGATGAAGTTGTCTGCCAGCCCAGCGGGGATCCGCTGGGCTGCGCTGCTTTATGGCGCCGGTTGGCGTGCGCCCAATCCTCTTGCGTGAGGCTGGAATGATGGACAGCGTGATTTCCGAGGGTCTTACCTTTGACGACGTGCTGCTTTTGCCGGGCCGATCGTCCGTGCTGCCGACCGAAGTCGACACCACCACGAACTTCGCGCGCAAGCTGAGGGTGAACATCCCGCTGGCTTCTGCGGCCATGGACACGGTCACGGAATCGCGACTGGCCATCGCCATTGCCAGGCAGGGCGGAATCGGGCTGGTACACCGCAACATGCCCATCGACCGGCAGGGCGAAGAAGTCGACCGCGTGAAGCGCTCGGAAAGCGGCATGATCGTCGACCCGGTGACGATCTCCCCGGACATCACGCTGCGGCAGGCGCTGGAAATCATGAACAAGTACAAGATCTCCGGTCTGCCGGTGACGCGCGGCTCGCGGCTTACGGGAATTCTGACCAACCGCGACCTGCGATTCGAAAAGAATCACGCGCAACTGGTCGGCTCGGTAATGACGAAAGAGAATCTCGTGACCGTGCCGGTGGGCACGACGCTGGAAGAAGCCGAGCGCATCCTGCAACAGCACCGCATCGAGAAACTCCTGGTAGTCGATCAGGACTTCAACCTGAAGGGCCTGATCACCGTCAAAGACATCCAGAAGAAACTGGAATATCCCCGCGCGGCAAAAGATGAGCACGGCCGGTTGCGCGTGGGCGCGGCCGTAGGCGCGACGGGCGATTTTCTTGAGCGGGCCGTGGAAATGTCGAAAGCGAAGGCCGACGTGCTGGCCATCGACACGGCGCACGGCCACTCCGAGCGAGTGATGGAGGCCATCAAGGCGATTCGGCGGCGCTTGCCGGAAATGCAGCTAGTCGCCGGCAACGTGGCCACTTACGAAGGCGCGAAGGACCTGATTTCGCTGGGCATCGATGGGCTGAAAGTGGGCATCGGACCAGGCTCCATCTGTACGACGCGCGTGGTTACTGGCGCGGGAGTGCCGCAACTTACGGCCATCATGGAAGCGGCGAGGGCCGCGAAGGGCACGGACGTGGCCATCATTGCCGACGGCGGCATCAAGTATTCGGGCGACATTTCGAAAGCGCTCGCGGCCGGGGCATCGTGCGTGATGATCGGCAGCCTTTTTGCCGGTACGGAAGAATCGCCGGGAGAAACCATTCTGTATCAGGGACGCACGTTCAAGTCTTACAGGGGGATGGGTTCGACCGGTGCGATGGAATCGGGCTCGGACCGCTACGCGCTGCTGCAAGACAGCGAGGAACGCGGCAAGTCCGTGCCTGAGGGCGTCGAAGGACGCGTGCCCTATAAAGGCCAGCTTGGCGCGCTGACGGACCAGCTTGTAGGAGGACTGAGAAGTGGCATGGGTTACGTCGGTGCAGCGACGTTGAAGCAGTTCCAGGAGAAGAGCCGGTTCGTTCGAGTCACCGCGGCGGGATTGCGCGAAAGCCACGTTCATGACGTTATCATCACGAAAGAAGCGCCGAACTATCGGATGGAGTAAGAGCGGCACGAGCAGGGGCGCGAAATTTAGCGTGAAGAAAAAAAACGAAGGAGCCGATTCTTAGTGCCGGAAATTCAGCCCTGGCGCAACCCGCGCCCTGCTCCGCATGTGCAAGAAATTCAGGATCGCTTGCGGCCGCCACGCGTGCCGGCATGGCTGCGCGCGTGGTGGCCTGCTTTACTGTGGGCAGGCGTCATCGTCTCGATGTCCACGGACACGTTTTCTTCTGAGCACACCGCCTGGGTATTCGAGCCCGTGCTGCGCTGGATGATTCCGTCACTCACCGCAGATCAGTTTGAAACCGTCCATCACGTGATCCGCAAGTGCGCGCACTTCTCGGAATATTTTGTGTTTTGCCTGCTGCTCTATCGCGGCGTGCGCGGTGATCGCAAAGGCTGGCGCTGGACGTGGGGACTCGCGGCACTCTTCTGCGCCGCGGGATATTCCGTCCTGGATGAAATTCACCAGGCCTTCGTAGCCAGCCGCACGGCTTCAGCTTACGATTCCCTGCTCGATTCGATCGGCGCTCTCGCGGCCTTCGGCGTGCTGTGGGCGTGGTTCCGCTGGCGGCGATCCGCACGTGAAGAGAAAATCGGAGCAAGCAAAGCTGCTTCTGCCTGACGTTCCATTCAGCGGCGAGCAATTCAGAAAAGATCTGCTGTTTCGGTTGCTGGAACGGGCTGCGGAAGGTTTGGTTGAGAACGGACGCTTAACTCTTTACTTCAGCGGCTTCTTCCTTCTTCGGCTTTTCTTTCTTTTCCTTGAGCTTGAATTCGTAGCCGATGAGCTCGAGGATGGCTACCTTGGCGTTGTCGCCGACGCGGTGGCCGGCCTGGATGATGCGGGTGTAGCCGCCGGCGCGATCCGAGAATTTCGGCGCGATCTCGCTGAATAGCTTCTGAGTGACGGCAGGCAGCATGATGTAAGAAGCTGCCTGGCGGCGCGATTGCAGCGTGTCGCGTTTGCCGAGGGTGATCATTTTCTCCGCCACCGGGCGCGCCGCTTTGGCGCGCGTCAGCGTGGTAGTGATTCGCCCGTATTCAAACAGATTGGTGACCAGGCTGCGCAGCACGGCGCGGCGGTGCGCTGGCTGCTTTCCGAGTTTTGAACCTGAGTTGAGATGTCGCATCGCTTATGTTGTCCCTTACAGTCCAATGTTCTCTTCTGATGCCGGTGCGGCGGTTTGGCTTGGGAGCGGCGGCCAGATGATGCGGCCGTGCTCGTCGAACTTCATGCCCAACGCGAGGCCCATCTTCACCAGTATATCTTTGATCTCGTTGAGCGACTTGCGGCCGAAGTTTTTGGTCTTCAGCATTTCGTTTTCGCTCTTCTGGACGAGCTCGCGAATGGTCTGGATATTAGCGTTCTTCAGGCAGTTGTAGGAGCGCACGGAAAGCTCGAGCTCCTCGACGGAGCGGTCCAGGTGCTCAAGGCGCGGATCGTGGGCGATGTCCTGCGGCGGTTCGACGGTATCCACGGGCTCTTCGAAGTTGATGAAGATGCTCATGTGGTCCTTGACCAGCTTCGCGGCGAGGCCGATGGAGTCCTGCGGCGTGATCGCGCCGTTGGTCCACACTTCGATCATCAGCTTTTCGTAGTCGGTCATCTGGCCGAGGCGGGCGGCCTCGACGGAGTAGTTGACCTTGCGAACGGGCGAGTGAACGCTGTCGACCGGGATGTATCCAATGGGCAGGTCTTCGTCGTAGTTGCGGTCGGCGGCCACATACCCGCGGCCGTTCTTGGCGCGCATCTCGATCTGGAGTTTGCCGCCTTCGCTGACCGTGGCGATGTACACGCTCTTATCGAGGACGGCGAAGTCCGCGTCCTCCTCGATTTGCGCCGAGGTGACCGGACCGGCCTGCTCGACGTTGACGTAAATGGTCTTCGGCAGGTCGGTGTTGAGCTTGATGGGCACCTGCTTCAGGTTGAGGATGATGTCCGTGGCATCCTCGACCACACCGGGGATCGAAGAAAATTCGTGCAGCACGCCTTCGATCTTGACGGCGGTGATGGCCGCGCCTTCGATCGAGCTGA
>WNGC01000706.1_pt1 | contig 19834 bp, 16 predicted proteins | sample 5400051 | NCBI WGS metagenome assembly WNGC01 (sample SAMN13153368, study PRJNA577476) | soil metagenome | isolation source: 20 cm soil or saprolite under grassland replicate 2 | place: USA:California | collected 2016-06-15
GGTCGGGTGCTTACGCTCGCGTGCGCGCCCGTCGCGGGCGTCACACTCGACTTCTGGCAAGCGGACGCAGGTGGCACCTACGACAACAGTGGTTACCGGCTGCGAGGCCACCAGTCGACCGATGCCGCGGGCCGCTATTCCCTCGAGACGATTGTCCCGGGCGAATATCCCGGTCGCACCGAGCACATCCACGTCAAGGTCAGTGCGCCCGGCAAGGCGGTCCTGACGACACAGCTGTACTTTCCCGATGTCGCCCGTAACCAGCAGGACTCGATCTTCGACCCGCACCTACTCGTGACCATGCAAAATACGGCCACCGGCAAGGCGGCTACCTTCGACTTCGTCACCAGCGGCTAGCACGCGGGGCGCGGTCGGACGGGCCTATGTGGAGCGATCCGCATAGCAAATATCCAGAGTTTTTGCAGGTTCTCGGCTAGCCCGCCCTGGTTAGTCGTGCCACGGGCGCAAATACCACCGGTCCTTCTCAAAGATGTTGACAAGCCGTAGTCGGCGTGCCGAAGCGGCTTTCAGGAATTCATTCCGGCAAGACGAGCAAAGAGTCTGAGAAGCCAGGGCATGCGCTTGGCAATGGCGACGACTCCCTGATCCATAGGCGTCATGTGCTCGCGCGGTCCTGCCAGCCTCGGCGCGCCCCTAACTGAATCGGGCCCTTCGGGGGCCACCGCGAAAAGGTGCCACGATCCCTGGAGGCCGCGCAGCTCGTGGCTGCCACGGTCCTTGAAGCGCAGACGAGAGCCCACCACCAGATCCCGAACAGTGCTTGAAACCAGCACCTCGTTCGCTCCAGCCATCGCAGCGATCCGCGCCGCTACGTGAACCGCAAGCCCACCGAGCTTTTCTCCGATCCGCTCACATTCTCCCGTGTGGACGCCAGCCCGAACTGTGACACCGAGCGAATTCAGTGAGCTGACGATCGCTCCCGCACACTCTACGGCTCGCCCGGGGCCGTCGAAACTTGCAAAAAAACCGTCCCCCATCGTGTTGAGCTCACGTCCCCCAAACCTCTCAAGAAGCGCACGGATTTGGTTGTTGTGAACCTCAAGCAGCTGGTGCCAGCGCTGGTCACCAACCTCGCTGGCGCGCCGGGTCGAACCAACAATGTCCGTAAAGAGCAACGTGGCCAGGATGCGGTCGGGCTCGGTTGACGTAGCCGCCCCGGTCAGAAACTTCTGAATCTCGTCGACGACGGCGTCGTAGTCCCCCGCCCAAAAGGCATGGTCGTCGCCGGGAAGCTCGACGAACCGAGCCCCCGATACCCTTTTCGCAAAGTAGCGTCCACCCGCAATGGGAAAGATATCCCCGGTTCGATGGAGGACGAGGGTGGGCACCCGGATCGTCGGAAGTATCTCCGAGACGTCGGCCTGCTTGGCGGCCTCGATAAGGGCGCGCGCCATGGCGGGACTTGCGCCGGCGCGCTCGTAGACGGCCCAGAAGCCTTTACGGAGTTCGCCGCGCACACTAGGGGCGAGAACGTTTCCGAGGCGCCCTTCGCCCCAATGTGCAACGACGTCGTCAAACGCGGCCACCACGTGCTCGTACTCTTTGAGCCTAATGCCGGCCTCCTCCAGGGTTTCTTTCGAAGGGTGGCCGGTGGCGTAAGAGCCGTAGACGATCAATCCACTCGTTCGCTCGGGCCAGGTGGCCGCGAACAGGGCGCAAGTGAGCCCGCCTTCAGAAAAGCCAAGCAGAGCAGCGCGGTTGCAGCCGGCGGCATCGAGGACGCAGCGAACATCCGCGATCCGCTCCTCTAGCGTGGGAACGTGAGGGATCGGATCCGAGAGGCCGGTGCCTGGCTTATCGAAGAGCACAAGGCGGGTGAAGGAAGCGAGGCGTGAGAGGAACCTGCTGAAGCCCAGATCCGTCCATTGCAAATCCAGGTGAGACATGAAACCGGGTACATAGACGAGCCAGGGCCCGCTCGAACCGACGACCTGATAGGCAATGCTGAGCTCCCCCCTACGGGCGTACCGCGTCTGCGGCTGCTTCACGCAGTGAGCTTAAGACTGCCGAGGATGAATTCAACGACCCCAACCGGACAAGTTTCGAACTCCAAATGAATTCAGACATGGCCAGCTGGCTGGTTGGCGGACGATGGGCCAACGCTTAGCGGACGCCCAGCGGACCCTTAAGGAGACGGACGGTTCAGGGACCGTGAGGCCCGGGTTCAAATCGGAGGCGCACGACCGGTTTTTGAATTCAGAAATCGGCGTTTTAAGGCCTTGTCCGAAGTCGCCGGGTCACGGCCGTGTCACAGATTTCCGCGCCGTTCTGCAGCGGAGATGTAGTCGCTGCCGTCACGAACATAATCTCGCGGTTCGATCTGGTTCCCGTTAGGGTTGGTGCGCCCACCGCCCGAATCGTCGCTGGGAATCTTGGCCGCGACTCCGGCCTACTTGAAACGACCCAACTGGTCCTGGGTGGACTGGATGCCGGGAATTGGGTCTGCGTGTCTGTGGACTTCCTTCCACTCGCCGTCCTCGCGCCGGAAGATCAGCGTGACCCGAAGCGCTATCGGGGCTGGCGCCTCACCACCCACCGATGCCTTCGAATGCTCCGAGCCGACAACGTAACCCAGATCGGCACTAACGCCGGCAGCGCTGACGTCTAGGGCATACGAAGTACCGTTCGAGAAGTTTTCTGCCAGCCAGTCGAAGAGGCTTGCCACCGCGGACCAGCCACTCACCGTTTTGGCGGCTCCTAGGACGGTGACCGGATCTTTATGCGACCACAGCGTCTTTCGAGGTCCCGAGTCCCCATTTAGCATCGCCATGTCCGCGTCGCGTTGTCGTGGCAGGACTGCCGACAAGAAGTCATCGACTTCGCTAATTGTCTTCACCTCTCAGACCCGTTCCACAAGACCTGTGAACGGACCAAACAGCGTAGAGCCTTACGACGAACTTTAAGCTATGAACTTGGCCGAGGCGTGTCTTCAAAGCGCCGCCTCAAGCTCGCCTGATAACCGCGGGTCTGACGGGAGGTCGACTCTCAACCCGCATTCGCCAAGTTCGCGGGTTTGCGGGCGCTTCGATTCCTGCATCCGTCGGCACTCTCCGGTTTGAGCCATCAGAGCGGGGGTTCAATCGTGTGCAGCTTGAGAATCGTCATCTCAGCTTTCTTCGGGGAAGGAAAACCGACTGAAATGAGTGTCTTCTCGAACTCCTCGCTCGACCAACGGGTGCGGATGCTTTCCTCGGAATCCCAAACACCGACGATGTAGAGGGCTTCATCACTGACGGCACAATGGTGGCGCAGCTCGCCAAACGAGGTCGCTCCCCCGCGGCTGACGATCAGGTTGTGCGCCCGGTCGTACGCCTCCTTCAGCCGATCAACGTCGCCGCCAAAGCGCGCAATCAACATAGCAGCCATCTGCTATCTCCTTTACAGCTGAGACCGTTCGGAAGTGCGGCGTCGCGCCGTGCTGCGCGACGCCCCCTGAGGTCCGTTAGCGCACAACGATCTTAGATCGCGCCTCATTACACCGCGCCGCGCTGCTCCCATCCTGGCGCCGACTCGTCCAGGGGCGCGCACCCCGAGACACTATCGAAATCCCGAGACCACGGGCGACAATCGCTGATCGGGCGACCGATGACTGTCGGCTGGTTCGCGTTACGGAAACTACGGCCCACCATGGCCCGATGGACTCGGGGCCGATCCTATAGAGGCTTGGGGCGTTCTCGTGCCGGTGCCGTCTGGCGGGAGTGAACCAGGACGGTCCGGTCGAACTCGATGACGACGGTGCCGTCCGCTTTGAAGCCCCTGGTGCGGACGCGCACGAGGCCCTGGCCAGGCCGCGACTTCGAGGGCCGTGTTTCCAACACCTCCGACTCGGCGTAGATGGTGTCACCGGCGAACACAGGAGCCGGCAGGGTGACCTTGTCCCAACCAAGATTGGCCACGATGTTCCGGCTGATGTCCTCGACACTCAATCCGGTCACCAGCGAGAGGGTCAGGCAGCTGTTCATGAGGGGACGACCGAATTCGGTACGCGCGGCGTAGTCGGCATTGAAGTGAATCTCGTTGGTGTTGCAGGTCAGCAGCGTGAACCAGGTGTTGTCGGCCTCGCTCAACGTTCGACCCAGCCGGTGGCGGTACACGTCCCCAACGGTGAAGTCCTCGAAGAACCGGCCCTCGGCGTTGTCGCTCATGCTGATCCTCCCGTACCGTACGAACGCGGCAGGCCGAGGACGTGCTCGGCCACGTATGCCGTCACCAGGTTGTTGGTCACCGGCGCCACCAGGTACAGGCGCGCCTCTCGAAACTTCCGCTCGATGCCGGTCTCCACGGCCATGCCGCTGCCCCCGTAGGTCGTCATCGCCATCTCCGCAGCTTCCCATGCCGCCTCGGAGGCGAGCAGTTTCGCCATGTTCGCCTCGGCACCGCAGGGTTTCCCGGCGTCGAAGCGCGCCGCGGCCTGCCAGCGCATCAGCGAGGCCGCCTGCGCGCGCATGAAGGCGCGGGCGATCGGAAACTGAACGCCCTGGTTGGCGCCAATCGGCTGTCCGAACACGACCCGTTCCCGGGCGTACTTCACCGACCGTTCGACGAACCAGCGGGCATCACCGATGCTTTCGGAGGCGATCAGAATCCGCTCGGCGTTGAGTCCATCGAGCACTTGCCGGAAGCCGGCGCCCTCATCGCCGACGAGCGCGTCGGCCGGTAGATGAAGGTCGGTGATGAAGAGCGCGTTCGTCTCGTGGTTGACCATGGTCTCGATCGGTCGGACCTCGATCGCCGAGCCGGCCTGCCGGAGGTCGATCAGGAACAGGCTCAGTCCGTCGGTTTTGCGTGTGACCTCGTCCGTGCGCCGGGTTCGGGCGAGGAGCAGCAGCAGGTCAGAATGCTGGAGCCGCGAGGTGAAGACTTTCTGACCGTTGACGACGTACCCATCTCCCTCCTTGTGGGCGAAGGTCGCGATTCGCGAGGTGTCGCTCCCGGCTTCCGGTTCCGTGACCGCCATCGATTGGAGCCGCAGGCGGCCGGCGGCGATCTCCGGAAGGTATCGCCGTTTCTGGGATTCGGTGCCATGTCGCAGAAGCGCGCCCATGGTGTACATCTGGGCATGGCAGGCCGCCCCATTCCCGCCGGAGGCGTTGATCTCCTCCAGGACGATGCACGCCTCGACGATCCCGAGCCCGGCCCCGCCGTACTCGGTGGGGATCAAGACGGACAACCAGCCGCCGTCGCTGAGCGCCAGCACGAACTCCTCCGGATAGCGCTTCTCGGCGTCGATCGCCCGCCAGTACGAGTCGGGAAATTTCGCGCAGACCTCCCGGATTGCTTCGCGATACCGTTCCTGCTCATCGCTGAGGCTGAAGTCCATCAGCGTAGGTGCAGGATGCGTCGCGCCCGCCGGACGACGGCCTCATCCACAATCTGGCCATCGCTGGCGTACGCGCCACGCCCTACCGCTTCCGCTTCGCCGGCCGATGCCACGATGCCACGGGCCCACGTAACCTCGTCGGCAGTCGGGGAGAAGACCTGATTGACGGTGTCCACATGAGATGGATGGATAAGCAACATGCCGCCGAAGCCATCGTCCCGCCCTCGTTGCGCGGCGGCGCGCAAGCCCTCGAGGTCGTGGATCTTCAGCCAGGGCGAGTCGAGCGCGGGGTGAAGCCCGGCCGCCGCCGACGCCAGGACGATGCCGGCTCGGGCCGCGGCGAGTGCGGGGCTGCCGCCGTCCGGATCGATACCCAGCTCGGCCGAGAGATCGAATCGCCCGAATGCAAGGCATAGGACACCCGGGACCTCCCCAGTTTCGGCGCAACCCAGGACTGCCGCGGCCGACTCGATGAGGGGTACAACCGGCAGCTCCGCGGGGACCGGAGAGTGATTCATCGCCTCGCGACACACTTCGACGTCGCTCCAGTCCGAGATCTTTGGTAGCACAACCGCCTCCAGTCCATCCAACGGGATGGCTTTCAGGTCTTCGACCAGCTGGGGGCTCGATGCCGGATGCACACGGAGCCAGATGCGCGCCGTTCCGGCCAGTTCCTCAAGCGCATCGCGAACGATCTGGCGGGCCTCGACGATGCGTGCCGCTGCCACCGAGTCTTCGAGATCGAAGATGCAGACGTCGGCGCCGACCGTGACCGCCTTTCGAAGCCGGGCGGCTTCTGTCCCCGGCGTGAATAGTGCGCTGCGCACCCCGCGAGCGAGCTCAGCCATGGCCAAAGGCGCCCCGGCCGCGCAGGCCGTCGATCTCATCAGGCTGGTAGCCGGCCTCGGTGAGAACGGCGGGCCGGTCACCATCCAGGCTGGGTGCGGGCCCGTATGTCGGGGCGAACTCACCCATCTTGATCGGCAAACCAACCGTCGTCACCTCACCCAACGCCGGGTGACGATATGAGGCGAGCATTGTCCGCTCCCGCAACTCTTTAAGATCGAGAGCCGCCTCCATCGATCGAACTGGGGCGATTGGCACCTGCCCGCGGAGCAGACTGACCCAGTGCGCGGTCGGCTGCCGGCGAAACTGGTCCGCCAGAATCGCCACCAAGGCCTCGCGGTTTTTTCGCCGAGCATCGAACGAGGAGAAGCGCGGATCGGTGGCCAGCGCCGGCAAGGCCAGCAGATGAACCAGCGCCTGGAAGAATTTTTCCTTGGCGCACGCGATCGCCACCCGGCCATCGGCGGTGGCGAAGAACTGAAAGGGCACGATGCTGGGATGGCTCGAGTCGGGCGTTCGCTCGCCCGGGACGCCGGCGGTCAGGTACCAGGTCGCCCGGTAATTGTGAAAGGCCAGCGCGACGTCGTACAGGCTGACGTCCACGTCGCGGCCGCGGCCGGTGCGCTGGGCGTCGAAGACGGCCGCCATCAGCGCCAGCGCCGCCATCACGCCGCCGGCATAGTCGGCGAGGGAGAGACCGCTCTTGACCGGCGGACTGTCGGGATCGCCGGTCAGCGCCGCCCAGCCGGCCTCCGCCTGGACCAGCGGATCGTAGCCTGGCTCGCTGCTCCGTTTGCCATCGCGGCCATAGGCCGACAGCGAGACGCAGACGATGGCCGGATTGATGCGGCCGAGCGTGGCGTAGGTCAGACCGAGCTCCTTGACGACGTCGCCGCGGAGGTTGGCGTAAACCGCATGCGCGCTGCCGACCAATCTCTGCAGCACCTCCTGGCCGGCCTGTTGCTTGAGGTCGAGGAGGATGCTCCGCTTGCCGCGGTTGAACGAATCGAAATAGAGGCTGTCGGTGCCTTGTTGCCCGGGTGACACGTAGCGGCTGACATCGCCGCCGGTCGACGGGTCCTCGATGCGGATCACGTCCGCTCCAAGATCAGCCAGGTGCAGCGTGCCGAACGGACCAGCGCCGAACTGCTCAACCGCGATGATGCGCACACCGTTGAGTGGAGCCCCAGCCATGTCCGAATGTTAGGCCGGGCCTTCGTGGACGCTAGGTCGCCCGAAGTGGAGGCCTGTCAGTGGGGACTGTGCCCGGCGGAACGTTGATGACTGCCGCCAGGCGCGTGTACACCACGAGCCGGTCACGGTAGGTCCGATGATCTTTGAGGTACGGACCGGCGCACGTGATCAGGTTGAGATGTGGTTCCGTGGACGGACCGAAGACGGCGACCAACGGAACGGCCTGCCGCCGGTATTGGCCGATCCTCACCACGCTGAAGCGCAGCTTCGTTCCGGTCGCTGTCGTGACGATGATGGCATCGCCCGGTCGCAATCGTCCGAGGTCCCAGAAGGCCGCAGGTTCTCCGGCATTTCCGTCCAGGTGTCCACCGATGACCGCGTTGCCGGCTGATCCCGGGACAGCGCTGGTCCGAAGCCAGCCCGCATCCGACACGAATTGCGGGACGGCCATCGCGCCATTTGCCAGGAGACCCACGCTTTCTACTGACGCATCGATTCCCCGCGACGGGACGTCAACCAGCAATGGGGCATTGCCCAACACCGCGTTTGCCGGGACGAAGTCTGGAGGCGGCATCGGCAGATTCAGACCGCGGCCGGCATCCGGCGGTCCGGGAACGCCAACCGCAAAGCACTCGGGGCCGGCATCGGTGTGCGCCGCGGTGTCGAAGATCCCCACGCTTGCGCCCGCGGGCGTATACACCGCGCGCCAGCAGTATGTGCCGAGCGCAGTCGTGGCTGCGGTCGTGTCCGATGTCGCGGCTCCAGCGACCAGGGTCTTTACGGCGCCCACCGGGTTTCCTGCCGGGCAGCCGCCGGCCGTCACCTGGCTCGGGCCGCATAGGAGGAAGGCGACGGTGCCCTGGGGCGTCGCACCGCCGGCTGGACCCTGAACCGTCACGTGGTCGCTGGCCACGACCCCGGGCGCCAGATTAAAACCGGTTGGGCTCGACGCGGTTGTCATCGCAGGGGTCCGGCAGGTTGTCAGCGGCGCCGGACCGGCGAAATCGGTGAGGGCGGCAGTGAACGACTGGGCCGTCCGGGTGTGCGGAAGAAAAGTATGGAAGCACCCCGTGAAGTTCAGGACCGTCAGGTCGAGGCCACCTTCAAGGAAGTCATTGGCGGCCAGTTGAGCGGTGACGCCGGCCGTGTCTCGACAGATCCAGCCACCGCAGGGAACAGCCGCGGCATTGATCGTAAAGGCGACCGAGCCCGGAATCGCAATCTGCTCATAGTGCGCCGAGCCACCGGGATCACAGATCGTCCCATCCCCCGGCTGGGGACCCGGTTCGGCGTTGCAGTGCCACTGGTAGAGGGCGTTCGTCGCTGTGCCTCCGCCGCCGGTAAAGTCGACCGCAACCAGGAGGTCACCTTCTGTGCGATGGCCGTTGAAGTTGCCCGAGCAGCCGGCGGTGACGCCGATGATCGTCTGCAGGAACTCAAAGTCGATGTGGCTGTCGCCGTTGTCGCTCAGTCGCTCGGCGCCGAAGAAGAGTTCGGGACGGGCCGCGGTGGAATGGCTTACGGCATAGACATTGCCCAGGTCGTTCTTGTTCGGAACGTTTCCGGGGCCGAACGTTATCCCGTTGATGTCATCGCCATTCTTGACAGATGTGGTGAAGGTGGTGGGGTCGTTCGACGCCCCGCAGGGCGTGCTGTCAGAGGAGAGCGGATCAACGACGAACGTGCTCGAGATCCTGGTGAGGTCCGCCGCGCCAGCCGGCGTGAGCGACGGGGCGCCGGGCGGAGCCCCTCCGCCGGCGCTCGGCCTACCGCAGTTGAACAATCCACCGCTTCCGGTCACATTGACCGCGCCCGCCGGGCACGCCGGAACCGGTGAGCCGGCACCCGAGTTGGCCCAATCGAACGTGACACCGCCTGGCGGCGTTAAGCGGACTTTGCCGTCGAGCGCGAGCCAGCTCGAGGGGGCGGCGTTAGAGGGGAGGGGGAACAGCAGTGCAGCGGTTGCACTGACGGCGAAGACAAGCAATGCCGCCGGCCGGCGGCGGAAGGCACGCACCGTCGCGGGAACTGTACCCGAATTCAAGCACCGGTTCAACCAGGCTCCGGCCCGAACCTTGCTCCAGTTTCACGTGGTGTTAACGCATTGGGTGAGTGGCAGCCTTGGTCCTTAGCAGCAGCGTGTGCTATAAGCAAGGGGGAACTCGATCAGGCCTTCGCCTGATGTGATCCGATTGGATCTCTTGGAGGGGAACCATGGCTAGGCGCCTAATCGCTCGGCTGATTGCCACATCGCTTGCCATCGGCTTCGTCGTGGGCGTCATGGTGACCCCGGTCTCCGCGACCACCGAAGACCTCGTCAAGCAACCGGTCGCCGTCGGCAAGGGGGGTGCGGTCGCCTCGGTCAACCTCCTGGCGACGGCAGAGGGCATTCGGGTTCTCCGGCAGGGCGGCAACGCGGTCGACGCTGCGGTGGCCGCGGCCGCCGTGCTTGGTGTGGCCGAGCCCTTTTCCTCCGGCATCGGCGGCGGCGGCTTCATGGTGATCTACGACGCCCGTCATCACCGCGTCACCACGATCGATTCTCGCGAGACCGCGCCCGAAGCGTTTCGTGCGGATATCTTCATCGATCCGGCGACCGGGAAGCCGGTCCCGTTTCCCGAACTGGTGACCAGCGGGCTCGGCGTCGGCGTGCCCGGGACACTTCAGGCCTGGAAGGTTGCCGCCGAGACGTTTGGCACGCGGCCACTTGCGGCGCTGCTCAAACCGGCAATCCAAATCGCCGACCAGGGCTTTGTTGTCAATCCGACCTTCAATCTGCAAATCAACCAGAATCTGAGCCGGTTTCAAGATTTTTCCTCGACTCGGGCGCTCTTCCTGACGCCGTCCGGTGCGGCACCCGCCGTGGGCTCGTTGTTCCGCAACCCTGATCTGGCGAACACCTACCGTCTGATCGCAAAGCAAGGGACCGAAGTCTTCTATGAAGGCCCGATTGCTGAGAACATCGTCGACACCGTCCAGCACCCGCCACTGATGCCGGGCGTCACGCGCAATGTTCGGTCGGGGGTGATGAGCAGAGACGACATCGCCGATTACGGTGTCGTCCTTCGCAAGCCGGTGGCCACCACCTATCGCGGCTTGAGCATTTACGGCATGGGTCCGCCATCGAGCGGGGGCTCGACGGTCGGTGAATCCCTCAACATCCTGGAAGGCTTCGACCTCCACGACCTGACTCGCACCCAGGCGCTGCATCGGTATCTCGAGGCGTCGAGGTTGGCGTTCGCGGACCGCAACGCGTACCTTGGCGACCCCGACATCGTGGACATTCCGCTGGCTGGCCTGCTCTCGAAAGGGTTCGCGGCGCAGCGCCGGGCGTTGATTGGGCCGACGGCCGCGACGAGCCCCATCCCGCCTGGCAACCCATATCCGTTTGAGCCGGCTGCGGCGGCGAACGAGGGCGAAAGCCGGGAGGGGATTTCGACGACGCATCTCACGGTGGCGGATCGATGGGGCAACATCGTCAGCTACACCTTTACGATCGAGCAAATCGGCGGCAGTGGGATGGTGGTCCCCGGGCGCGGCTTCCTGCTGAACAACGAGCTCACCGACTTCGATCCAACGCCGGGCCTGGCAAATTCGCCTGGACCCGGCAAGCGGCCCCGCAGCAGCATGAGCCCCACCATCGTCTTCTCGGGCAGCCGGCCTGTGCTGGCATTGGGGTCACCTGGCGGCTCGACGATCATCACCACTGTCCTTCAGCTCCTGATCGATCAGGTCGACTTCGGGATGTCGCTGCCGGATGCCATCGCCGCGCCGCGAGCGTCACAGCGCAACACCGCCCTGACGACGGCGGAGCCCGCCTTTCTTGCGACTCCCGAGGCTGCCGGCCTCCTGGCGCTCGGCCACAAGTTCACACCAACTGACGAAATTGGTGCGGCGACCGGGATTGCATTTCTCCCGGGCGGTCTTTTCCAGGCCGTGGCCGAACCGGTCCGGCGCGGTGGTGGAAGCGCAATGGTGGTGAAACCAGCCAACGGGTCGTAGGCGTAACACGGCGAGGATGCTCGCATGTACCGGATCGCCGGCTTGACTTAACGGAAATTGCTCGGCTAGTCTCGACTGAAGGAGTCGGGTCGACGTTAGCAGGGAGGTAGAGCTTGACCAAGAAGCCCTTGTTCGTCGTGCTTGCCGCAACGACCGCCGTCTTGATGTCGACGACCGTCGGTCTGGCGCAGACCGAGAGCCTGGTTACGATTGGGAGTCCGGCCGGTAACACGCCCCAGAATCACCAGAACGAGCCAGCGGTGGCTCTGGATGCCGCCTCACCGAACATCCTGATAGCGGGCACCAACGATTTTGTGGATCAGGAGGCCTGTCCGCAGTCCCTTGCCGTCAATCGGGGCACCTGCCTGGATCGCGCTACCGGCGTCGGCCTCTCGGGCGATTACTTCTCGTTTGACAACGGGCATAGCTGGACACAGCCGACCTACACCGGCTGGACCAATGCCAGCTGCCCGCCGACCACTCTGTGCAAGGGCGGGCCAGGCCCGATCCATACCCTGCCCTGGTACTTCGAGAATCAGCTGGTCTCTTTCGGCGATCCCGCGGTCGCCTTCGGTCCGGTCCCGAGCGCCAATGGCACGTTCTCCTGGAGCAACGGCCAGCGCGCCTACTACGCCAACCTGATGACTGCCTTCAGCACCACCGTGGAGTTCTCCTTCCCCAATCCGGTGTTCAATGGCTTCGTGGGCGTGGGCGTCTCGCGCCTCGACAATCCCAGCCCGGCCGTCATCGCCGACAAGAACAGCTGGAAGCAGCCGGTCGTCGTCTCCAGTACCACCGGCGAGACGAGTTTCATGGACAAAGAGCAGATCTGGGCCGACAACGCGTCCTCCAGCCCGTTCTTCGGCAACGTCTATATCTGCGCCAACGATTTCCGAAGCAACGGCAGCCACAAGAACGGCAACGCGCCGGTTCCGGTGATGGTCTACACCTCAACGGATGGCGGCGCCACCTGGACCAAGAAGCAGGTGACCCCCGCAGTGACAAATGGGATCTCCCCAGTGAACGGCTTCGGCTACAGCGGCTGCACTATCCGCACGGACAGCCACGGCGTCGTGTACATGTTCGCCGAGCAATTCAGTCGCTCGGGGCCGCCGAACGACAGCACCCACGTGATGTTCAAGTCCTTTGATGGTGGCATGCATTGGACCCAGGGCGCGGTGACCACCGTCGTCTCCGACCCCTGCTACTTCGTCGATCCGATCGAGGGTCGCTGCGTAATGGACGGCTACTCGGGTGCCCGCACCGACCTCGCCGCCTCGCCCAGTGTCTCCATCGCCAACGGCGCCCCAACCGGGGCTAATGCCACGAACGAGATCGTGGACGCCTGGTCGGATGCGCCCGCCCTCAACAACGAGCGCACCAACTTCCAGTACTCGATGAATGGCGGCTCCACCTGGAGCGTGCCGCAAGCGGTTTCCCTTGCCGGCGACCGGCCCATGTACTCGGCGCCGGCGATCGCGCCGGACGGGTCCCGCGCCTATGTCATCTATGAAGCCGACACCGCACCCTGGCGCGGTAATGACTTCACGTCGCCGCGTCCCTACCACGGGGTGTTCGTGAGCTCGGCCTTAGCTGCGAGCGGCGCCCCGACGGGGTGGACTGCGGTGTTCAATGAGCCGCCCCTCGGCGACCTGCGGGCCACCTATCCCGGCCACGACCTGTACCAGGAACGCATCGGCGACTACATCTATGCGGCAGCCTCGAACGACTACGGCGTTGGACTGTGGATCTCCGCCAACAACGCGGCGGTCTGCGATGCGATCCAGAATTGGCGAGCCAGCTCGTTCGCCGCAGGGCATCGGGTCTTGCCCGGCGCCCCATGGCCGCTAACTGACTGCCCATCGAACTTCGGCAACACCGACACGATGTCGATCACGACCGGATAAGCGGATCGCGTTGACAGGGCGGGAAGGGCGGCCTCGCGCCGCCCTTCTGTTTTGCTGGCCCCGCGCGCCTGCGAACCGTATCTGGCGACCCCGAGCGGACTCGGGGGCGCAAATACCACCTGTCCTTCTCAAATACGTTTGAGACAGTGGCGGGCTAAAGAAACCTGTCAGGCGATTCGTCCAGGTGGTTTTCAAGACCGTAATTTTCTGTCCATCATCGTTCGCCATCGTTCGCCGACGTTCGCGCTGTATACACGGTAGCGGTCGATCGTCCGCCAACGTTCGCCAACGTTCGCCATAGTTCGCCGCGGTTGACGTCACGGTTGCCGTCAAGCGTGGTCTCGATGAGCACCTTCATCTGGATGAGGTGTGATGATCGAGACGCTTGGACGAAGTCTTTTTATCCGTTAACAAGCAGGCCGCAAATCCTTGAGCTCGTGGCTTACTTGGGGGCGAACGGGACTGCGAGGTTAGGTCGATCATCTCGAGACCGTCACGAAGCTATGCCTGGTCGCTTCGCGGCAGCCTCTCGCAGCGTGGCCTCGGTGCGTTCGTCGGCAGGCGTATAGAGGAAGAGACGAAGCGAAATTCTCGAGTTCTTCCCGTTGGATCGCGCCTTAGGAAGGCGACCCTTCCGTCCCAGCCGGATTCGTGCTATGCGTTGCGGGAGGGTGCGAGCTCTATAGGATTCACCGCAAATCGGGCTTGTTGCGACCTCGCGGTCTTGTGCCACAAAAGGCAGATCGGTGGTGGTTATCGGCTCGTCTGGTCCACTCGGGTGCCGTCCAGCCACGGCTTCAGGTCGGCGATGAACGGGGTATCGCCGAGGCGCTCGAGGTCCTCGAAAAATGCGCGGGTGGTCCGAGTCGCGGCAGCGGTGGTACCGACCGATAGGAACCCCGCTCGTTCCTGATCGAGTCCGCGCGAGAGTGGTTTGGCGGCACCGAAATAGATGGCGCGCTTCAACTCCGCGAGCACGACCGGGTTGCGGGTCGCCAACCGGGCGGCGGTGGCCTGGGTTTCGGCGAGCAACTGGTCCTCCGGGAACACGCGGTGCACTAGGCCGAGGCGGTACGCCTCGTGCACGTCGACCGGTGCTCCTTCGAGGGTCAGCTCGAGCGCCTTCGCCGCGCCGAGCATCCGTGGCAGTCGCTGAGTTCCGCCGCCGCCGGGAATGAGACAGCCGATCGTCTCGATCTGGCCGAGCCGTACGTACTCGGCATCCGCGGCGTAGCGCAGGTCGCAGGCCAGCGCGATCTCGTGGCCGCCGCCCAGCGCAGGACCGTTGATGGCCGCCAGGTAGACCACCCCGGACCGGTTCATCCGCAACGTCGTCCGCTTCCAGCGATGGAACCAGACCAGGCCCACGCCGATACCGCCGCCGAATCGCTCCAGCGCCCGAATAGCGCCCGGCAGCCGGAGGGCCATATCGGTCACCCGCAGGAACGGCCTTACCACTCGGGCGGGCACGAACGGATGCGGGAGCTCGACCATCGCGGCCATCGCCCTCGGATCGGCGTGGATGAGGAAGCGGCCGGGCAGGCCACCGGTGAGCACCACCGCGCCCACCGTGTCGTCGCTGTCGACGGCGGCAGTGAGCCATTCTAGATCGCGGATGAATTCGGTGGTGACGAAGTTCAGCGGCGGTGCGAAGGCGGTCGCGGTGAGCACTCTGCGGTCCTGGGCCAGCTCGATCGCATCGAGCCGGAGATCCACTGCGCGGGGCATCAGCGCCTCGTCATCGGATGCTTGGTGCTCAGTAAAGCGAGGGCGTTCTGGATGCCCTGCTCGAGGACCTCGTCGGCGAGCTGTCGATTGGCCAGGGCGCGGGAGACCTGGAGCGTCCCGACCATCATGGCGAAGACGCTGAGCGTCTTCGTACGTGCCCAATTCGGATCGGCCGACGCCAGGCGCGTAGCGATGTCGTCGATCACCACCAGCAGGCCGTCGGTGTAGGCGCGCTTTATGGCGTCCGGCGAGCGCCCGATCTCGTCGAGCAGCGCAGCGGATGGGCAGCCGCTCTCGGGGTTGTCTCGATGCTCAACCGAGAGATACGCGCGCACAATCTGCTCGAGTCCGGCGCGGCCCGGCGCCTGCGCGCTGAAGCTCTCACGCTGCTCGCGTAGCTGTTCGGCGACGGCCCTTGCGACGAGATCCTCCTTGGAATCGAAGTGGGCGTAGAAAGCGCCGTTGGTCAACCCCACGTCTGCCATGAGTGTGGCGATCCCCGAGCCGTGAATGCCGTCCCGCTTGAGCCGACCGCCTGCCGCCTCGATGATCCGCTGCCTCGTCGCCTGCTTGTGCGCTTTCCCGTACCGAGCCATGCGCGCCTCCACTTCTAAAGAACCCTTGACTTAGCGTTTGCCGCCATTATATTATGATCGTACTTCAAAGGTCAAGGAGGTAGCAAATGACAACAGCCAAGCCGGTAGCGCTCGTGACGGGCGCGTCCTCGGGGATCGGGAAGGCAGCATCGCTCGCGCTCGTCGAAGCCGGTTTCGAGGTAGTCGGAACGAGCCGGAAGGCATCGGGTGTCGCCCAGCGCGACGGGGTAACGTTCCTCGACCTCGACGTGACCAGTGACGAGTCGGTGAGCGCGGTGGTCCGGCGCGTGATCGAGCGGTTTGGGCGGCTCGACGTCCTGGTCAACAATGCAGGCACCGGTGCAGCGGGTGCCGCCGAGGAAAGTTCCGTCGCTCAGGACCAGCGCGTCTTCGACATCAACTTCTTCGGCCTCATCCGTATGACGAAGGCCGTCCTGCCTCACATGCGCGCCCAAGCCAGTGGACGCATCATCAACATCTCGTCCGTGCTCGGGCTCGTCCCCGCGCCGTACATGGCCAGTTATGCCGCGACCAAGCACGCGATCGAGGGTTACTCCGAATCGGTGGACCACGAGGTCCGGGAGCACGGCGTTCGGGTGCTCCTTGTCGAGCCCGCCTATACCAGGACCGGCTTCGACGCGAAGGCCATTCAGCCCGACGCACCGTTGCCGATCTATGCGGAGCAGCGGCAGGTCTTCGACGGCGTAATCGCGCGAGCAATGGCGGGCGGCGACGATCCGGCCACCGTCGCCAAGTCGATTGTCGCGGCGGCGACCGACCCGAAGCCGAAGCTGCGGTACACGGCCGGCTCGACGGCCCGTGGGGTAAGCGCCCTGCGTCGCTTCGTTCCCGCCTGGGCGTTTGACAGGCAGATCCGGAAGCTCAATCGTCTGCCGGCCGGAGGCTCCGACCCTCACTCCACAAAGCAAGAAGAGAAGCGCGTCAATCAAGCTAAAGCCCGCGCCGGACAGGTCACAAGCCGGGCGCAGTCCAAGTTCGAACCACGAACCAGACCGAGATAACAGGAGACTGCCATGAATGACAACGGAACGCCCCAGAGCGGCGTGACCACGTCGTACAAGAACGCATCCACCCGCACCGTCGCGGCCGGTGGCGTGGATTTCGCGTACCGGCAATTCGGTGCGGATACGGGCGTGCCCGTGATCTTCCTCGTGCACTTGGCAGGGAACCTCGACAACTGGGATCCGCGGGTGGTCGATGGCATCGCGGCGAAACACCGCGTCATCACCTTCGATAACCGCGGCATCGGTGCCTCCACTGGCAAGACGCCAGAAACCATCCAGGCGATGGCTAAGGACGCCGTCACGTTCATCCGCGCGCTGGGTTTCGACCAGGTCGATCTTCACGGATTCTCCATGGGCGGCATGATCGCCCAGGTGATCGTCCAGGACGAGCCGGAGCTGGTCCGCAGGCTGATCCTTACGGGCACCGGCCCGGCCGGCGGCAAGGGCATGAAGGACGTCGTGTGGGTCGCGCAACTCGACACCGTCCGCGGCCTGCTGAGTCGCCAGGACCCGAAGCAGTTCCTGTTCTTCACCCGGACCGCGAACGGCAAACGTGCGGGCAAGGAATTCCTGGCACGACTACAGGAGCGCACGGTCGACCGCGATACGCCGATCTCCATCAAGTCGTACTTCGCGCAGCTCAGAGCCTGCTACCGCTGGGGCAAGGAGGAGCCTCACGACCTCTCACTCATCCGCCAGCCCGTGCTCCTCGCGAACGGCGATCACGACCGGATGTTGCCGACCCCGAACACCCTCGACATGGCCCGACGTCTGCCGAACAACGAGTTGGTGATCTACCCAGACGCCGGCCACGCCGGAATCTTCCAGTTCCACGAGCAGTTCGTCGAGAGGGCTCTCGAGTTCCTCGCGAAGTAGCGCCGAGAGGCGCTGGGCGCCCACCAGTCAGCCGAGTAGCGGACGATGTGGAGGTCGGTCCTCGTCGGGTGGATTGAAACCGGCGACCTTCGCCACGGGGAACTACTGCGCCAGCCCAATTGAACCCGGGTCCTCATGGTCCCGAACCGTGCTTGTTAAGAGTCGATGAACCATTCGTCCAGTCGCGCGTTCATCTGGACGATGGTCGAGGTAGCAAAGGCTGCCGTCTGGAAACTTGCCCTCATCGTCTTGCGTAGACAAACAACCGATCCTTGGATGAATGCCATCGAGGGACGGGTCTTCGTAGAGAGGGGGTCGACGGTTCGAGGCCGTCAGAGGGCACTACAACAGCTTCCGTATATGGGCTTTTCCGGGGCCTGGCCAGCCAGCTGGCCGACCGGTGTCGCCCTGCAACTGCACATCACCGAAGGCGACGACGATCACGAGATCGCCCAGACCCTCGCAGCCACCGTGCCCAACGCCGAGCTCTTCGTCGACCGGCGGCGAGGCGCGCTACTCCACCGACGCGCCGTCGACTTCCTCCAGGCGCTCGTCGGCGATGAATTTCGCGCCGCCCGGCGGTCTCATACTTTAGAGACGACTGGGCGATGTGTTGTGCATCGCCGAGTCCGCGATGAGCGCGCCGCTTCGGCAATCTAAGGAGGAGAAGTGTCCAAGTACGTGACCAGGCCGTTCCGATTCGGGGTCGTTTGCCCGTTCACCACTGACCTGCGGGCCTGGCGAGATCGAGTTCGTCGCATCGCAGACAGCGGCTATTCGACGCTGCTGATGCCCGACGTCCCCGGATGGCAACCGGCGCCAGGCCCGACGCTGGCCCTCGCAGCGGAGCTCGCCGAAATGCGGGTCGGCACCTGGGTGTACGCCTCGCCCGTACGCCCTGCTTGGACCACGGCGTGGGAAGCGCACTCGCTGTCGGTGCTCAGCGAGGGTCGCTTCGAGATGGGCATCGGCACCGGACGGCCAGGGATCGAGGACCAGCTCCGCGAACTCGGCCTGCCCGTTGTCCCACAAGGCGAGCGGCTCGCCCAGGTACGTGACACCGTCGCGGCGCTACGACAGCTCGACGGCCCCGACCTGCATACACCGGTGGTGATGGCAGTGCGCGGACCGAAGGGTCAAGCACTTGCTGCCGAGCTGGCGGACACGGTTACCTTCGTGGCGATGCCGGATGACCCTGGCGTCGAGATCGCCCAGCTCGCTCGTAACTTCCGCGCTCTCCGGGACGTCGAGCTCGCGCTCCATGTGCCGGTTGTCGGCGACGCGGTCGCGCCGTTCATGGCCCCGCCCGACACCGACCCGGTCGCACTGCGCGCCATAGACTCACTGGCCATACTCCCCGCTGACCCGGCGGCAGCAACCGAGGAAATCCAGCGGCGACGGGAGGAGATCGGCTACTCCTACTTCGTCTTCGGCGCCGGCTCTGCCGACACGCTCGCCCCGGTCGTTGCTGCGTTGGCCGGACACTGAGCCCGAAACCCGGCGGGGTGATCCGTTGTGGGACGGGGCGCGTGGCCCGCGGCGTGCCCGTCGCGCAAACGATCGATGGTTTCCGGGCCAGGTTCGGCTTCTTGACGGGGTGGGGGCGCATGGACGGAGGTCAACGGCCCCAACTGGATTCGAACCGCCGATCCTTTACTCCAACTAATTAGGTTCGTTGGTCGCGGCCAAGCGAGCCGCGCCGAGCCTTAAGAAACGATCAAGCCTTCGTCCAGTGACGCGACCATCTGGATGAGGCCTGATGATCGACCTATCTGGACGAAGTCTTGATTTCGCTTAACGAGGTCCAAAAACTCGAATCGCGGGCGACCCCGACCGAACAAGTTTCGAACTCCATCTGAATTCGGATATGGCTCTCTGGCGGGTTAGCCGGAGAGCAGAACCACCACGACGGGCGTCGTCCTCGCGGTCTATAGGCCTGCTGGCTGAGGGAAGTCGGCCGCGGTGATGCCATCGGGATGCCCGGGTGGCCATTGGACCAACTCGATCCGATAGCCGTCGGGGTCGGTGAGCCATGAAGTTTGAGCCCCATCCGGTCCGCCAGGAAGCTCGATTGGACCGGGCCTCAGTTCCGCTTGCGTTAACGCCTCGACGGTGGCCTTGAGGTTGTCGATCTGGACGGCGAGGTGGCTGAAGCCGGTGCCGATGTCCACCGGGCCGTCGCCTGGCCGATGCACGAGTTCGAGCGCAACGAACTCATCGCTGGGGAACTTGAGCATGGTTAGGCTGGCCCCCTCGCCGAGGTCAACGCGACCGACCTGGCCGTACCCGAGAGCCGTGTAGAAAACCACGGAGGCGCCA
>WNGC01000723.1_pt1 | contig 19821 bp, 11 predicted proteins | sample 5400051 | NCBI WGS metagenome assembly WNGC01 (sample SAMN13153368, study PRJNA577476) | soil metagenome | isolation source: 20 cm soil or saprolite under grassland replicate 2 | place: USA:California | collected 2016-06-15
AAATAGTGGTTTGCGTAGAGTTGCTTTGCCGCCACCACGGTGGCGTTCGGAAGCTCCGGGGGCGTGTACACCACCAAATGTGTGACACTCAAAATCGGTCGCAGATGCGGCAGCACGTCTTCAGACCAGAAAATCACTTCGGTCGAACCGGGCAGCGAGTTGCGTGGATAATTCTGGAGGTATTCGCTCAACGACGGCACGTTCTGATATACGTACGGCGATTCCGCGAGCTGCGCCGCGAATGCTTCTCTCGCCCGCACATTGAGATTGCCGCGGTCGTCGTACACCGCCAGCGCGGAGTCGCCGCGTGACCGATAGTCGGTGACGTACTCGACCAGCCGTTGACGGGCGTACGCGCTCAGCTGCGCCTGCAAATCCGGTGCGCTCCAGTTCATCTGCTCGTGAATGCGCCGCATGTCGGTCGCAGGCAGCTTCACGACGCAGTCGCCCGGACGGCAGTTCTTCATCTCCGAGACGTCGCGACCGACCGTGACGATGCCGAAGACGGCGACATCGCGGCGGTCGCGCGTGTCCAGCACCTTCACCACCGGCACGCCTTGGCGCATGGCGGCGAGCTGCATGCTGTCCAAGCCGATGCTCTGCAGCAGGAAGGCCGTCACCGAGGGCTGCTGCGCCGGCGCGCCTTGCAGCAGGGCAGCGCCGAGGGTGCATAGAGTCAGGATGGTCATCGAGAGCGAAAGGTTCGCGGCGGAATCGAATACCGCAAGGTATCGACGGAACCGAAATCGTGTTGTATTTGCCATGCCAGGTCTTGTTCCTGCTCCACCGAGATGACATCGGCCTGATACCGAAAGCCTTGCGGCAGGGCGGGAGTATCGAGCAGCTTGAACTCGGCTTGTTCGGCCATAGTATTTCACATACCCCGCAACCAAATCGAGGCCGTCCATGAAAGGGTTGTTGCTCGCGTTCAGCGCTGTTGCTGTGCCGGTCGTCGTAGTTGCCCAGACACCGAAGCGGGCGTCCACGCAGCATGTTGTCGTCGCCGTGCCGGATTCGATCACGTGGAACGCGGCGCCGCCTGTGCTTCCAGCGGGCGCGAAGATCGCCGTCCTCGAAGGTGATCCTGCCAAGCCGGGCCCCTTTACGATGCGGCTGTCGTTTCCGGACGGGTATACCATCCCGCCGCATCTCCACCCCGGGCCCGAACATGTGACCGTTATCCACGGGACACTGCAAGTCGGGATGGGCGCTCAGCTCGATCCCACCAAGTTCAACGATCTTCCCGAAGGGACGTTCGGTTTGATTCCGGCGCGGATGCGGCATTTCGCGCGAGCGAAAGGGGACGTCGTCATCCAGCTGCATGGCACGGGTCCGTGGAAACTGATTTACGTGAACGCAGCCGATGATCCGCGGGGGAAGAAAGCGGCGAGCTGACGGCGTCGTCAGTTGGGCCTCGATCCCGACACGGGATGCGGGCCGTGCAGCGGTCGAATACGCATGAAGACCAGACCGCCAACGGGAGTGCGCGACCCGTAAAATGGATCGAGCGCGTCCGGGACGACGTTGGCGGTTGCCTGAAATCCGACGCCGAGCGTTGCTGTCGACATCCGAACCACTTCGCGAATGTATCCGACCGATAGCGCGGTGACGGTGAGTCTCGAGTCCGGGGCGAAGCCGCCAGGCCCAGCGGGCAACACGAGATCCTCGGCGGTTTTCTGAACGAGCTCGACGCGTCCGTAGAGCGTGTTGCGGCGATCCAGGATCGCCTCGCTTTCGGCGAGTACAGAATGAGTGGTTCTTCCAGAACGCCGGTTCGCTCCCCAGATGAGCGAAGTCGCGATCTGACCGTCCATTCCCAGTTTCCGGCCGTGTAATACGGACGCTGTGACGCGGTGCACGGACTCCGAAGGGTTCAGTGCTTCAGGACTCTTGAGGAAGCCGTAGCCAGCCGAAGCAGTCCAGTTGGAATGCAGCTGCGCGATGAATCGTCCGGAATAGGAGTCGAGCCGCAACCGATCGAACCCCCACCGCTCCTCATTCGGCTCGCGGCCGTTGAAGGCGGATCCCTCGAGTTTCCAGTGGCGTCCAAAGAGTCCCGCGGTCAGGACGCCGAAACTGATGTGCGTGGCATCCTGCCAGTGATGGGAAAGCGGCGCGAGGGGATTGTCCATCGCCGAGGGCCGGTGCATGAACGCCACGGGGCCGAGCGCCGGTTCGCCGGACGGCGCGGCATAGACCGTCACGCCGATGCTGCGCGAGAGAGCGCGCTCGTACATCACCGCCAATTCCATCCAGAAGTCGTGTGGATGTTGCCGATCGACGAGCGGCTGGCCGCGATAGCTCTCTCCGCTTTGGAGTAGCAACGGATAGCCGCGGCTGGTGACCGTGGCAGGATCGAGACTCAACATCGTTCTCGCCTGGAATCGGCCGCCGAGCAGATCGCGGCTGGCCATCGCCATCGCCCAGTTGAGCGAGCCGAACTGTTCATCGCCGCGCGGGCCGCTCTGCTTGTCGTACTGCGCGAATGCAAATCCATGGAGCATCAGGAGCCACGATCCCGACACGACGTGCCGGGCGGGCAGGGGCACCGCATCCGGAATCCACGTGGTGCCGGACCCCATCCGTTCCATTGAGACCCCGAGTGGATCGATCATCATCATCGTCATCGGTGCCATGGGAGTCTGCTTCGGCATGGGGTGTTCGGGATGCTGCGCACTGAGGGTTGCTGGCAAGAGCAGGCTGGCAAGCAAGTAGCGAAACATCTGAGCCTCCGTATAAGAGCAAAGTCTCGAGCGTCGGAGAACGACTAGGATCGAGCGCTTAGACTCTGGGAGGCGGTGCTTCGGGACCTGAGGTCGGCAATCCCTCGGGGTGGATTGAAGCGGCTGATAGGCGCGCCCCGGTCAGCCCTTCCGCGGACACGGCGTCCGCTCTAGTCACGTCCACTGTCAGAGAGCAAGATGTAAGCGCCTGGCAGCAGAGCGGGATTGTCGGAGCGGTCTGGTCCTCGGAATGCGATGGATGCTGCGGCTGCGGGTGATGATGATGATGCATTCTCGAGTCGGCATGCTCGGGAGCACAACGCGACTCGCGGGCGACGAAGCCGAGGTGCAGAATCAGCGCAGTCGATGTAAACGCGACGGCTTGGCGTAACGTCACGCTGGAAGTCTAAACTTGAGGGCGCTCATGCGGAAGCAGTTCTTGCTCGCAGCGATGCTATTGACGGTCAGCGCGACGATACTCTTGGCGCACGATCTCTTTCTCAAGCTCGATACGTACTTTGTGCCGCCCAACAGCGTGGTGCGCGTTGCCGTCCTCAACGGCACCTTTTCGGCCAGCGAGGGCGCCGTCGTGCCTGCGCGGCTGCTCGATCTCAGCATCGTGGGACGGAGGCAGCGGCGTTCGATTCCGCGCGAGTCGTGGAAGCCAGCGGGCGACACGACGTGGCTTACGGTTCAGACCGGCGCGGCGGGCACGTACGTGATCGGCGCGTCGCTGAGCCCGCGTCAGATCGCGCTGCCGGCGGAGGATTTCAACAAGTATTTGACGGAGGATGGTATTCCCGACGTTCTCGACGCGCGCACGCGAGCCGGCGAGTTGGGCCGACCAGCCCGCGAGGAATATCAGAAGCACGTCAAGGCGATTCTCCAAGTCGGCGCTGCGCGCAGCGGCGCGTTCGCCACGGTGCTGGGGTACCCCGCGGAAATCGTACCGCTTGCCAATCCCTACCGAGCCCATCTCGGCGACTCGCTCGCCTTCCGCTGCATCGTGGATGGCCGCCCAACGGCGAATCAGCTGGTGATCGCGGGAGGCGAAACGGGTGGTCGGGCGATGCCGGAAGTGCGAGCGCGCAGCGACACCGCGGGGATCGCGCGGTTCGCGCTGACTCGGGCGGGGAAGTGGTACGTCAAGTTCATCTACATGGTGCCCGTGAGCCACGATAGCGTGAACTACGAATCGAAGTGGGCGACGCTGACATTTGAGGTGCGCTGACCGGTCCGCTAGCCGTTTCACCGGCGACGGGGCGCGATCAGCGGTCGCGCAGTGGGGTATCGAGTCAAGGCACTGAACAAGGAGAATCAGATGAAAGCGCGTGAATTGATGACGGAGCAACCCGCCCGCTGCACGCCAGACCAGACGGTTCACGAGGCTGCGCAACTCATGCGGGATAACGACTGCGGGTGCGTTCCCGTAGTGGAAGACATGCAGACCAATCGCATCGTTGGCCTGGTGACCGACCGCGATATCACCTGTCGCTGCACCGCCGAGGGCAAGGGTCCGGAGACGTTGGTCAACGAGGTGATGTCGCGCGATCCGAAGTGCTGCGGTCCCGATGACGCGGTCGAAACCGTGGAGAAGATCATGGCGGAGGGGCAGGTCCGCCGCGTCCCGGTGGTGGATAGCCGCGGATGCTGTATAGGCATCATCGCGCAGGCCGATCTGGCGCTCAACGAGCACGCTGCCAGCAACCGCGATGTCGGCCAAGTGGTCGAGCAGATCTCGGCGCCTGCGCATGAGGCTGGCTCGCCCAGGGCTGGCCGGTAGCAGCCTGCTACGGAGTGAGACGATGCACCACCTTCACGATAAACGCCCCATTAAGCGGACGGGACAGAGCACGCGTATCCGGAAAGCGAAACCGAGATAGTGGCTCGGTGGTGTATCCGGAGTTCCACACCACGAACACATCGTCTCCGATCACCGGGATCCAGTGGAACCGCACATTGAAATCGACCCGCTTGTTCTCGTTGCCGTACTGCACGAACGCGAGCAGGCTGGTGCGAGGATCGAAGTCGTATTCCAACCGATTCGCGAACAGGACCGCGGTGAAGGATCCGCCCGGCAGGTGTGCCGTCGTGCGGACCAGATCTGTGCTCACGATGACGTGCCCACCGCCACGCCACGCCGCGTTGAGCTCGAGATCGGTGCTGTGACCGCCGTAGAACCGGCCCCAGTTTGCGAATGCGCCGAAGCTCAGGGGTCGGCCTGCGTTCATGAAATACTGCAGTTCGTAGCGTGACCACCAGTATCGCCCCGGTGGGATCTTCACGCCGCGAAAAATGCCAAACGTGTCGCTCGGCGCATCCAGCCAACGTTGGAAATTCACCTCGAAGCGGTCACCGTTGTCCCGATCACCGCCGAGCGGTCGCCACTCGAACCACGCGGTCTGCCAGTCTCGAGTGCGTCCGAGCGATCCAGACTCATTCGCGATGATGTCCCATTCGGGGAGAATCTTGAAGTCGAGCTGACGGATGCCGAGGGCGTGCGGTCTCGGCATGAAGTTGGTGTGGCCCGTCGTCTCCCAGATCCCGGTGCGACGGACGAGGCCAAGCGGCGGAGCGAATCCCGCGTCGATGCGGTAGAGCGAGACGAAGTTGTCGAAGAGATCGTTCGGGTTGTCGGTCGAGATCCGCCATGCCATTGGCGTCCCGGGAACACCCGGAGTCTGGCTACCGGCAATCCAGAGCTTGGGCTCGAGGTTGGCTCCGCGGACGACAAGCGGGAGGTCGATGTCCAGCCCGCCTGCCCGCTCGACGCCTTGGCCGCGGGATCCGGCGTGGAGCGTCCCGATGGCGCCGATGTAGGAGCGCTCGAAGAGGTCGTGTTGGACCCGCACGACGGCGTCGTTGGCGTTTTCGGCGCCGCCGGTGTGCGCGTCGAGGAGGCCGAGCTTCCACTTCCCCAGCCGTCCGTAGATCCGTCCCCCTGCGACGATCGGCACGGGCGCGCCGCTCGTGTCGAGGCCCACGCGGCGCGAATAGAAGAGTTGCACCCGGCCCGGCGTGCCCAGGTCGAACTGGCCGCTCGATTCGAGAAAGAACGCGCGCTTTTCCGGGAAGAAGAAAGGGAATCGGGTGAGGTTGATGACCTGCTGGTCGGCTTCTACCTGCGCGAAGTCGGTGTTGACGGTGACGTCGGCCGTCAGCGTCGGCGTGATGCCGAGCTTGGCGTCGACCCCAGCCTTTCCATTTAGGTAGCCCGCCCTCGTCTCCCGTCCGACGCTGTCATGCTCGGTCTCCACGCCTCGGCCGAGCGCATACGGATACAACTCGAGATTGCGGGGGCGGCGCAGATCGCCGAGGTCGACGATCGCCCCATCATAGTTCAGACGGTAGAACCCCTGCGTCCGACCGTACGAGCGCCACAGATCTTCTTCATTCTTTCGTCGAATGAACCGTCGGACATTAAATCCAAACTGCGGGTTGGTCCCGGCATGAAACCGCAACGCGAGCAACGGAATGCGGAACTCGGCCGTCCACCCGGCACTATCATGCGAGACGGCGACGTCCCAGATGCCGTTCCAGTTCTCGTTCAAATCGTCGACGCCTGAGAACTGCGCGTCCCACTTGGCGCCGTTCGGATTCGTGGCGAACACAAAGGCACTGCGCCGGTCGTTGAAGCCGTCGATCAGAATTCGGACATTGTCGTCAGTCGAGAGGTCGGCATCACGGCGGAGCTGGCTGGCGCGCACGCCGCGCATGTTGGACTCATAGCAGCGCACGACGATGTAGAGCGCCTCTCCGTCCCGCGCGACTTTGACGACTGTCCGTTCCGTGGCGGGAGATCCCTCGATCGGCTCGCGCTGGCGAAAGTCATCAATCGAGTCTGCCATCGACCAAAACGGTTCGTCCAGCTTGCCGTCGAGCGTCACCGCGGTGGGGATCGCGGTGGCGCGAATGGTCGTCCTTTGTGCGACGGCCGGCATGGTTACGAGGCAACTAGCCGCCAGCAGCGTCAGCGCGGTCTTCGTCACCGAGGCTTAGGCTGGCGTCGGCACGCGCTGCGGATTCCATGAATGACGCTCGCTCTTGGCATGCTGCAACCATTCATACAAAGCGTCATAGAGGAGAAACCCGCGGGGCAGCAGTTCCTCGTCGTTGGGGTAGAGTCGTGAGAGGCCGAGGGAGATGGCGAGCAGCCCGGCGGATTGCGGCGCGAGATCGAGCCTGTCGGTATCGGCTCCACGAACGATGATGGCAAGATCGTGCAGCGCCGGGTCCGTCAATTGGTACTTCTGTAAGAACGCATCGAAGCTGCAGCGGGGGCCGTCATGAGAGAGCTCGACGCCCTCGACGTCGTAGGGAGTAGCGCCCTGTTGCTTGGCCCGAGCGAGGACAGCCGCGGGCGGTGCAAAGAGGAACTCCGCTTCGGTGTCGATGAACCGCTTGATCAGCCACGGACATGCAATGCGGTCGATCTTTGGATGCTCCCGAGTTATCCAACGCATAAAGCCCTCGCATCATCAAGTTGACGCACCGGGGTATCATTGAACTTGCAGAGCAAACACTCACTTCGACAAGGAACCATCAGCCATGAACGCTCGGCCAATTCTCTTGACGATGTTCATCCTGGGTGCGGGCGATGCCGTCGCCTCGGCACAAACTCCACTTGGCGCGCCGTGGGATTCCGTGGCACGAATTCTCCAAACGTCCGGATCTGCAACCGGGGGCTATTATCGCTACACCGTGCCGCGCCGCGACATCACACTCCGCATTGGTGACGTGACCGTTTCACCGGCGCTTGCCCTCGGCGCCTGGGCTGGGTTCAGCGGGGATGCCGCCAACGCCACAGTTATGGGCGACCTTGTGTTGACGAGCGGGGAGATCAAGCCGGTACTGGCGGAGCTCGCGCGGCAACGGATCGCGGTGACCGCGATTCACAACCATCTGGTCGGAGAAGATCCGAAGATCACATACGTCCATTTCCACGCGGAGGGTAACCCGGTGGAGCTGGCGGGACGTCTCGATCACGTCCTCGCGCTGACGGGCGCGCCACGCCCGGTCGCGGCTGCCGCGCCCCAGCCCGTGACGATCGATACGGCGCTCGTGTTCAACACGCTCGGACTCCACGGCCGGGCGCAGGGTGTCGTCGCGCAAGTTTCTGTGGTGTTGGTTCCTGGAACGGTGACGCTGCACGGTCGGACCGTGACCCCCGCCCTCGGCTACGGCACGCCTATCAATATCCAAGTGGTGAGTGCGGATCGAGCCGTCGCCACTGGCGACTTCACGATACTTGCTGCCAAGGTGGCGCCCGTGTTCGAGGCGCTGACGACGCATGGCATCACCGCGACTGCGCTGCACAGCCATCTCGTCGGAGCAGAGCCGACGCTGTACTACTTGCATTTCTGGGCGGACGGACCGCTGACTGCGGTGCTTCAGGGGTTAAGGGCTGCGCTCGACGCAGCGCGGTAGGTCCTCGTGGAGTACCGTGCGGCGGCGGGACTTGCTAACTTTGGGGCCGCCGCCACCGTAGCTCAGTGGTAGAGCTCTCGATTCGTAATCGAGCGGTCGTCGGTTCAAATCCGACCGGTGGCTCTTGTCTCACCCGGATTAAACCTCAATCAAATTGTCATTATTGCGAAAACCCGGCGCAACGCTCCGGGTAAGAACAGTCATGAGCGATGGCTTGGAAGCCGCAAGGCGCAGATCGTGTGGACGTTGCCACCGTCCCGTGGATCCGCTGGATACAAACGCTCAGCGGAACGCCCTAACGCGGAATTGGGAGCACAAGGAGTGCCGCACGTCCCCTCGTGTTCGGATGATCATCTGAGGGTCAAACCCGTCCGGTAGCTTTCCCCTTCCGCCGCTCGGAACCCGTTTGCTGGATGGTCGCACGCAGGCGCCGGTCCGTCCCACGGCGCAGCAGCACCAACGAAAATGGACTGACCGCATAGCGCTCGGCGACCGAATCGGCGTCGGGGCGCGCCGTGTCGATCAGCGTCGTCCACTCCTCGGCGCGCCGATTGCCATTGCCCCCATCTCCTGTAACGGGCAGGGCAAAGGGGACTTCGGCTTCACTCGCGTTCACCATCAGTAACATGGTCTCGCCGCGGATGAGATCACCGTGTTCGTCTTTCTCATCGGTCGCATTGCCGTGAATCAGCATTCCAATGGCGCGCGCAGCGCCATTCTTCCAGTCCTCTGCCGTCATCTCCTGCCCATCAGGGCGCATCCACGCCAGATCCTTCACGCCGGTGTGGTCGATCACCTGTCCGCGAAAAAAGGTCCGGCGGCGCAGGACAGGATTGTGGTAGCGAATCGCGAGGACTTTGCGCGTGAATTCGAGCAGGCTGCGGCGCCGGTCATCGAGGCTCCAATCGACCCAGGAGATCTCGTTGTCCTGGCAATAGGCGTTGTTGTTCCCCTTCTGGGTCCGCCCGATTTCGTCGCCCTGCGACAGCATCGGCACGCCCTGCGAAAACGCCAGCGTCGCGAAGAAATTGCGCATCGCGCGATCCCGGGCCGCGAGAATGTCGGCGTGGTCGGTCGGCCCCTCGACTCCCCAATTGCGGCTGACGTTGTCATCAGCGCCGTCTGCGTTGTCCTCACCGTTCGCCTCGTTGTGTTTCTGCTCGTAACTCACGAGGTCGTTCAAGGTGAAGCCATCGTGCGCGGTGACGAAGTTGACGCTCGCATACGCCGAACGCTGCGTCCACTGGTAGATGTCCGCGGAGCCCGAGAGTCGTGATGCGAGCTGCGGGATCTGACCGGCGTCGCCTTTCCAGAAACGGCGGACGGTATCGCGGTACTTGCCGTTCCACTCCGCCCATCCGACCGGAAAGTTGCCCACCTGATAGCCGCCGGGTCCGACATCCCACGGCTCGGCGATCAGCTTCACCTGCGACAGCACCGGATCCTGGAGGATGATGTCGAAGAAGGCGCTGAGGCGGTCGACTTCGAACAGCCCGCGCGCCAGTACCGGCGCCAGATCGAAGCGAAACCCGTCCACGTGCATCTCCATCACCCAGTACCGCAGCGAGTCCATCACGAGCTGCAGGGTGCGAGGATGCTGCATGTTCAGGCTGTTGCCGGTGGCCGTGAAGTCGACATAGTGCCGCTCATCGTCCGGCACGAGCCGATAATACGCGCGATTGTCGATTCCCTTCAACGCGAGCGTCGGGCCGAGATGGTTGCCCTCGGCGGTGTGATTGTAGACGACGTCGAGAATGACCTCGAGCCCGGCGGCATGCAACGTCCGCACCATGGTCTTGAACTCGGCGACCTGCTGGCCGATTCCGCCGGTCGCGTAGCGCGCATCGGGAGCGAAGTAGCCGATGGAATTGTAACCCCAATAATTCGTCAGGCCGCGCTCGACCAGGCGGCGGTCATTGACGAAATGGTGAACGGGCAGCAGCTCGACGCTGGTGATGCCGAGACCCCGCAGATGCTCGATGATCGGATCTGAGCAGAGACCGAGATACGTGCCGCGCAGCCGCTCGGGCACTTGTGGGTGCCGGACGGTCATGCCCTTCACGTGGCATTCGTAGATCACGGTGCGGTGCCATGGGACGTTGGGGGCCCGGTCATCGCCCCACGCAAACGTCGGATCCACGACGACGCACTTCGGCATCGCGGCGGCGGAGTTGCGGTCGTCCTTGACGCGATCTTCCTGGGGCGCGCCGACAGCATATCCGAAGACCGTGTCATTCCACTTGATCGGGCCGGTGATTGCCCGCGCGTAGGGATCGAGCACGACTTTGGCGGGATTGAAGCGCTGGCCGTGGTCCGGCTCGTATGGGCCGTGCACGCGGTAGCCGTATAACTGGCCGGCGTGGATATCGGGCAGGTAGCAATGCCAGATCTGGTTGGTCCGCTCCGTGACCGGGACGATCAGCTTCTGATCGGGATCATCGGGCCCATCGAACAGGCACAGCTCGAGACCGGTCCCATTCTCTGAAAACAGGGCGAAGTTGACGCCCTTCCCGTCCCAGGTGGCACCGAGTGGGTAGGGGTTGCCTCTCCAGACACGCATTGGTCCAGTGCTCCCGATGAATCAGCCCGCAGGAAGGGTGCTTGCGACCAGCAGACTCTGCAAGGCGATGGGATCGACCGGTTTCAAAAGACGATGATCGATGCCGGCGGCTTCGCTGTGACGGTCGGTTTCGAGGCCCCAACCTGTTATCGCGATCACCATGGTGTTGCGTCCCCACGGCTTTTCCCGCAGCCGGCGCGCAACTTCGTACCCGTGCAATTTGGGCAGCCCGATGTCGAGCAGTACGACGTCGGGACGGAAGTCCTCGGCCATCTCGAGCGCTGTGATCCCATCGTGGGCAAGCCGGGTTTCCTGCCCCCATTCGGTGAGCAGCAGATTCATCATCTCGGCCGAGTCGCTGTTGTCCTCGACGATCAGGATGCGGTGGCGCGGTAAGGCGGTACGCTCATGCCCTTCGGCGGGGGTGGGTCGACGGGGAAGCGGATCCAGAGCGGGCAGGCGCATGGAGAATTCGGCGCCGCGTCCCGGCCCTGCGCTGTAGACCGTCATGGTGCCACCGTGCATCTCCGTCAAGCGCCGGGCGAGCGGCAATCCGATCCCGAGTCCGCCCTCGCCGCCGCCGTGTGGAGCTTTCCGGCCCTGTACGAAAAGATCGAAAATCCGCGGCATGAGCTCGCGCTCGATTCCGGGGCCGTTGTCGCTGACTTTGATGTTGACGTGGCCGTTTTCGCGTTCGACCGTGAGCCGAATGGTGCTCTCGGGCAGACAATAGCGCGCCGCGTTATCGAGTACGTTCGCGACGACCTGCACCAGCCGGGCCAGGTCGCCATCGACCTCCACGCCAGCGGCGCGCAGCTCGATGGCGAAGTCGTGACGCTGCTTCTCCATGAGCGGACGTACGGTCTCGACCGCGGCATCGACGATCTCCGATATGCCGACGCGCCGCCGCTGCAGCGTGAGCTTGTCTCGCGTGATGCGGCTGACGTCGAGCAGGTCGTTCGTCAAGCGGGTGAGCTGCAGCACCTGGCGGTGAAATACGCCCTGGAGACTTTGCAGCTCCGGGCTGTCGGGCGCCTTGAGGCGTAGCGCTTCGCTCGCCGTCCGCAGCGCGGACAGCGGATTGCGCAGCTCGTGCGAAAGCATCGCGAGAAACTCGTCCTTGCGGCGATTGCTCTCGGCGAGCGCGGCGGTCCGTTCCGTCACGCGGGTCTCGAGATCTTCGTTGGCCCGCTTGAGCGACTCCCCGATGCGGTGGCGCTCGGCGATCTGGCGTTGCAGCTCGACGTTCATGCGCGCCAGCGCGCGCCGCTTGCGATGCAGCTCGACGAAGACGGCGATTTTCGACCGCAGGATTTTAGGGTCGATCGGTTTGGTGAGGTAATCGACGGCGCCGGTGGTATAGCCGCGCAGCTCATCTTCCTGGGTGAGCATGCGCGCGGTGAGGAACAGGATGGGAACCTGTTGGGTGCGTTGGCGCCGCTTGATCATCGTGGCCAGCTCGAAGCCGTTCATCCCCGGCATCATCACGTCGAGGACAATGGCGGCGAAGTCCTGGTCGAGCAGGGCCAACAGCGCTTCGTCGGCCGAGCGCGCCAGCACGAACTTGCAGCCCGTCGATTCGAGCGTTGCTTCGAGGGCATCGAGGTTCGCGGGCTGATCGTCGACCAGCAGGATCTGCACCGGCTCATCACCGGACACGACTGGCGGCGCTGCCGGCCCGGCAGGTGTCGGAGCGCGCATGCTCATCAGCGGTGCAACCAGACTCGCAGCAGGGACAACAGCTGCGGTCCGTCCACCGGTTTGGCGATGTAATCGGAGGCGCCCGCCTGTAAGCAGCGCTCCCGGTCGCCTTTCATCGCCTTTGCCGTCAGCGCGATGATCGGGAGTGTGTGGAACCGATGCTCGGCGCGGATCTCGCGGATGGTGGCATAGCCGTCACGCTCCGGCATCATGATGTCCATAAGCACGACGCTCAAGTCCGGCGTGTGCCGAATCATCTCGATCGCGTCTCGGCCATTCGTGGCGGTGAGGACCGTCATGCCTTCGTTTTCGAGCAGTGTGGTCAGCGCGAAGATGTTCCGGGCATCGTCGTCCACGATGAGCACGGACTGATTGCGCAGCATTTCGGCGGACGCGTAGAGACGGTCGAGCAGCTGGCGCTTCGATTCCGGCAAGTCGCCGATGACGCGATGCAGGAACAACGCGGTCTCATCGAACAACCGCTCGGGGGATTGCACGTCCTTGAGTACCACGCTGCTCGACAACGCCTTGAGCCGTTCCTCCTCTTCTCCGCTCAGCTGCTTTTCCGTGAACACGACGATCGGCACGTCGCGCAGCTGCTGCTCCGACTGCACCCGCTCCAGCAGATCCAGGCCACTCATGTCGGGAAGGCGGAGATCGACGACGCAGCAATCGAACTGCGATTCGAACAGCATGTGGAGCGCCTCACCACCCGTGCCGACGGCGGTGATCTGGATGTCGTCATGCGCCAGCAGATCGACGATGCCTTGCCGTTCGGCCTCGTTGTCCTCGACCACCAGCAGCCGCTTGGTGTGCGGCTCCACGTAGGTCTTCAGCCGGTCGAGCGCGTTCTCCAGATCGGTCGTCGTCGCCGGCTTCACGAGATACGAGAAGGCACCGTGCGCGAGGCCGTGCTGCCGGTCCTCGACGATGGAGATCATCTGCACCGGGATGTGTCGGGTGGCCGGGTCCAGCTTCAGGTTGCTGAGCACCGACCAGCCGAGCGTGTCCGGCAGGAACAGGTCGAGCGTGATGGCGGTCGGGCGATACTCCCGCGCGAGCGACAGGGCGATGTGCCCGCGATTCGCCACGATGCCCTTGAAGCCCTTGTCGCGGGCGAGTCCCAGCAACACCCGCGCATAGTGCGGATCGTCGTCCACGATCAGCAGCACGTTATCCCCACTACCCGGCTTCACGTCGGCGCGGTCGTCCGGTACCAGCTCATCGCTGCGCGCCACGGTGAGCATCGGCCGCGACAGCAGAGGAATGCGCGATGCCGCCGGCGCCTCCCGTGCCGTCGTGGTGACCGTGCGGGTGGGTCCGGCGTAGCGCAGCGGCACATAGAGCGTGAAGGTGCTGCCGGCATCCGGTGCGCTGACGAGCCGGATGTCGCCACCGAGGAGCGCCGTGAGCTCGCGGCTGATCGCGAGACCGAGACCCGTGCCGCCATACTTGCGGCTCGTGCCGGCGTCGGCCTGGTGGAACGCCTCGAAAATCAGCTTCTGTTTTTCCGGCGCGATGCCGATCCCGGTGTCCATCACGGCAAAGGCGACGACCTTCCCGCCCGGGACGTGGTTGAGCACCGGGTGATCGAGCGTCCATCCCGCGTCTACGAGCTTCACGGACATCGCGACCGTGCCGTGTTCGGTGAACTTGAATGCATTGGACAGGAGATTCTTGAGGATCTGCTGCAGGCGCTTCGAGTCTGTCGTCAGGGTCGGGGGCAACGCCGGGTCCATCTCGATTCGCAGCGTGAGGCCCTTCGACTCGGCCACGTGATGGAACGTGCGTTCCACGCTGTCCCGCAGTGACGCGAACGTGACCTCTTCCTCCTCGACGGTGACCGTGCCCGATTCGATCTTGGACAGATCGAGAATGTCGGTGATCAGCGTCAGCAGATCTGCGCCGGCCGAGTGGATGTTGCGCGCGAAATCAACCTGCTTGGGCGTGAGCGTGCCTCCGGGATTGTCGGCGAGCTGCTCCCCCAGCAGCAGAATCGAATTGAGCGGTGTGCGCAGCTCGTGCGACATGTTCGCGAGGAACTCCGATTTGTATTTCGACGTGAGCGCCAACTCGGCCGCCTTCTCCTCGAGTGCGCGCCGCGCCTGCTCGACCTCCGCGTTCTTGCGCTCCACTTCGACGTTCTGCTCCGCCAGCTGTTTGGCTTTGGTGGCGAGCTCTTCATTGGTGCGTTGCAGCTGGGCCTGACGGGTCTGCAGCTCCGTGGTCAGCTGTTGCGACTGCTCGAGCAGGCTCTCGGTGCGCATGGTCGCTTCGATCGTGTTGAGCACCACGCCGATCGATTGCGTGAGCTGCTCGAGGAAGCTCAAATGGGTCGGCGTGAACGGATAGAGCGATGCCAGCTCAATGACGGCCTTCGTCTCGCCTTCGAACAGGACCGGCAACACCACGATGTTCGTCGGGAGGGCGTTGCCCAGGCCGGAACCGATGCGGGCATAGCTACTCGGCACTTCCTGCAATACGATCGGCTTCTGCTCGATGGCGCATTGGCCGACGAGGCCTTCGCCGAGTGTAATCGCCCGCAGACGGTTGAACGCGCGCGCATAGGTCGCCAACGGATGCAGTTGCAGCTCTGCTACGCCGGGCTCCGCCGGCCGCATCTGGTAGATCGCCCCCTGCTGCGCTTTGACGAGCGGCACCAGCTCGGCGAGAAGCGTCTTGCCGACGGTCACGAGGTCGCGCTGGCCTTGCAGCATGCGCGTGAACTTCGCGAGGTTGGTCTTGAGCCAGTCCTGCGCCTGATTGCTCTCGGTTGTGCCGCGCAGGTTTCGGATCATCGTATTGATGTTGTCTTTCAGGTCCGCCACTTCGCCGCGCGTCTCGACCTGAATCGAGCGCGACAGGTCACCCTTGGTGACGGCGGTCGCCACTTCCGCGATCGCGCGCACCTGCGTGGTGAGGTTGGCCGCCAGCAGGTTCACGTTGCCCGTCAGGTCCTTCCACGTGCCTGCGGCGCCCGGCACGTTCGCCTGGCCGCCGAGCCGTCCCTCCACGCCCACTTCGCGGGCGACGTTGGTCACCTGGTCGGCAAAGGTGGCGAGCGTGTCGGTCATGTTATTGATCGTTTCGGCGAGCGCCGCGACCTCGCCCTTCGCTTCCACCGTCAGTTTCTGGCGCAGATTGCCGTTGGCGACGGCCGTCACGACTTTCACGATGCCGCGCACCTGATCGGTGAGGTTCGCGGCCATGACGTTCACGGAGTCGGTGAGGTCTTTCCACGTGCCCGCCACGTCGGACACGACCGCCTGCCCGCCGAGTTTGCCGTCCGTCCCCACCTCGCGCGCGACGCGCGTCACTTCGGCAGCGAACGAGCGCAGCTGGTCCACCATCGTGTTGATCGTGTTCTTGAGCTCGAGGATCTCACCTTTGACGTCGACGGTGATCTTGCGCGACAGGTCGCCGCTGGCGACGGCGGTCGTGACCGCGCCGATGTTCCGCACCTGGTCGGTCAGGTTCGACGCCATCAGGTTCACGTTGTCGGTGAGGTCTTTCCACGTTCCCGCGACGCCCGCGACGCGCGCCTGGCCACCGAGCTTGCCGTCCGTACCGACCTCGCGTGCCACGCGCGTCACTTCCGAAGCGAAAGCGTTGAGCTGATCGACCATGGTGTTGATCGTCTGCTTCAGCTCGAGGATCTCGCCGCGCACGTCCACCGTGATCTTGCGCGACAGGTCGCCGCGCGCGACGGCCGTGGCCACCTCGGCGATGTTGCGGACCTGACCCGTCAAATTGCCGGCCATCTGGTTCACGTTGTCGGTCAGGTCTTTCCAGGTGCCGGCGACGCCCGGGACGACGGCCTGGCCGCCGAGCTTGCCTTCCGTGCCCACTTCGCGCGCCACGCGCGTCACTTCGGAGGCGAACCCGTTGAGCTGGTCCACCATCGTGTTGATGGTGTTTTTGAGCTCGAGGATCTCGCCCTGGACGTCGACCGTGATTTTGCGAGACAGGTCGCCGCTCGCGATGGCGGTCGCGACGTCGGCGATGTTCCGGACCTGGCCGGTCAGGTTCGAGGCCATCCAGTTCACGTTGTCGGTCAGCGCCTTCCACGTGCCGGCGACGCCGGGCACTTCCGCCTGGCCGCCGAGCTTGCCCTCGGTTCCGACTTCCCGCGCGACGCGCGTCACTTCAGACGCGAAGCCGTTGAGCTGATCGACCATCGTGTTGATCGTGTTCTTCAGCTCGAGGATCTCGCCGCGCACGTCCACCGTGATCTTGCGCGACAGGTCGCCGCGCGCGATCGCCGTTGCGACGTCGGCGATATTGCGCACCTGGCCCGTCAGGTTCGAGGCCATCGAGTTCACATTATCGGTCAGCGCCTTCCACGTTCCGGCCACGCCGGGCACCTCGGCCTGGCCACCGAGCTTGCCCTCGGTTCCGACTTCCCGTGCCACGCGGCTCACTTCGGATGCGAACGCGTTGAGCTGGTCCACCATCGTATTGATCGTGTCTTTCAGCTCGAGGATTTCACCCTTCACGTCGACGGTGATCTTGCGCGACAAGTCGCCCGTCGCTACGGCCGTCGTCACCTCGGCGATGTTGCGCACCTGGCCCGTCAGGTTCGAGGCCATCGAGTTGACGTTGTCGGTCAGCGCCTTCCACGTTCCTGCCACGCCGGGCACCTCGGCCTGGCCACCGAGCTTGCCCTCGGTTCCGACTTCCCGCGCCACGCGGCTCACTTCGGATGCGAACGCGTTGAGCTGGTCCACCATCGTGTTGATCGTGTCTTTGAGCTCGAGGATTTCGCCCTTCACGTCGACAGTGATCTTGCGCGACAAGTCGCCGCGCGCGACCGCCGTCGTCACCGCCGCAATGTTGCGGACTTGTGCGGTGAGGTTGGACGCCATCGCGTTCACCGAGTCGGTCAGGTCTTTCCACGTGCCGGCGGCGCCGGGCACCACGGCCTGGCCGCCGAGGCGGCCATCGGTGCCGACCTCGCGCGCCACGCGCGTCACTTCCGCCGCGAAGGAGCGCAGCTGGTCGACCATCGTGTTGATCGCTTCCTTCAGCTGCAGGATCTCGCCGCGCACGTCGACGGTGATTTTCTTGGAGAGGTCGCCGCTCGCGACCGCGATCGTCACGTCGGCGATGTTGCGGACCTGGTCGGTGAGGTTGCCGGCCATCTGGTTCACCGACTCGGTCAGCTCCTTCCACACGCCCGACACCCCTCTGACCTTTGCCTGCCCGCCGAGCTTGCCCTCGGTGCCCACTTCGCGCGCGACGCGCGTCACTTCCGCCGTGAAGACGGAGAGCTGATCGATCATTCTGTTGACGAGCTTGGCCGAACGGAGGAACTCTCCTTCGAGGGGCCGGCCGTTGACCTCGAGGCTCATCGCCTGACCGAGATCACCCTTGGCGACGGCGCCGACGGCGCGCGTCACTTCGATAGTGGGCCAGAGCAGGTCTTCGATGAGCGTATTCACTGCCGCGGTTTCCGCGGCGCGGGTGCCAATCATTCCCTCGAGACTGAGGCGCTCTTTGATGCGGCCTTCTTTGCCGACCATGCGGCTCACGCGCGCGACGTCCTGCGCGCGGCGATCACTCAGCGCCGCGATCTCGTTGAACGCGTCGGCAATCTTCCCGTCGATATCGGTGAGGCCGGACGGCAGGCGAACTTCGTAGTTGCCATCCCGCAGCTCGAGTAGCGCGGCGAGCAGCTGTCTGGGGAAGCCGTTGGAATAAAACTCCGAGCCTCCGCCTGACATGGTTGTGGGACGTTCCGAATACGTCATCGGGATTCCTCGTGTCTCGGGCGCCAATCGAAGTGCTGAACTACCGGAGGGTGCGGCTTTTGATACTCGCATCAGGTATACCCCGGTAATCGAACCTTAGTTACACGGAGAACCTGAACGAAAGGATTAACTCGTCGGAAGGATTAAACGGCTGCGGTCTAGTGTCGCGCGGCGAGGGTCCAGAAGCTCATACGAAATTGCAGGTAGGAAAGCTCTTCAAGCCGACGAGTTCCGCCGCTCTGAGGGAAGTCATAGCGCTCGAAAGCGTAGAGCGCACTGGCGCCGATGCGGCGCCCGCGCCATTCCACGCCGGTGGCCAGTGCCAGCGCGAGGTCGGGTTGCGCGAGTCCGGTGACCGCCGCGATGGGCATCCAGTATCCGCGCACGACACCGTGGACGGTTTCGAATCCGAGCGGCACACGCGCCGTCGCGCCAAGCTGCAATAGCGTCCAGTGCTGGCGCGCCAGAGTATTGGAGAACGTGCGCAGCACCGGCCCCGCCTGAACCGTCAACCAGGGACTCACTCGGACGCCGCCTAGCATTTGGAGCTCCGCGATATCGTGATCGTCGGTGGTTGGTGGGTTGCGCTCCGCAAAGTGGCCTCCGAGGACTGCCGTCCGCATCTCGAAGCGGTTGCCGAACAGCACTGCCAGCGTCCCTCCGAACAGCGTTCCTGATACCGGGACGAGAATGCCGGCGTCGAGTGTTCGATGTTCGGCCGGTCCGACCTGGATGCCCGCCTGAATCGAGACCTGCGCCAGGAGTAGACCCGGGGCGGCCGCGGCAACAAACGCGACGCGCAATGCGGTGAGCGTGTGTCTCACGGTCCGACGCCCGCCGCGGGGGCGATGATAAGGCGCGTCTGTGCGAGACGCTCTCGATTTCGCTTCTCGATCGCCCCATTTGTCATCGCTCGTGCAGCGCGCCGCTGCGCATTCGCCGCGACATTGACCGGTATGTCGCGATGGTGCTGCCGGTGGACGAACCCCAGCACTCCGGCGAGCGACGCGGCGCCCGCGACACCGGTGGCGAAGGTGCGGCCGCCCCCCCGCAGATCGCCGCTGGCAAACGTTTTCGGGATGATCAGGGTCGCGGCGGCAATGCCCAGACCCTTGAATAATTCGGTTCGGGCGAGAGCAGGTGGGTACTGCTCGCGCAGCAACTCATCAGACCGGAGCGGGGGGAGGGTGTCCTCCAGTGGCGGATAATCCTGCTGGACGGTGAAGTATAGTCGCACCGAATCCGGCCGGTGCGTGAGTTTGCTGACACCGCCGACAAAGAGCTCGTAGCGGCCGGACGGCGCGAGCCGTCCGTCCGTCATGAGGCCGTCCCAGCGCAACTCGCGTGGGCCATCGTTGTCGTCCGCATAGAGCGTGGCTCCGGACGAGGCGCCGGCACTTCGCAATTCCACTCGCACGTTCGCCGCGTGCGTCGACAGCACCGTGAATGTGAGCCGCTCCGTTCGCGGATCGAGCGTATCGAACGCGATGGGACGAACGCCAAGCCCGAACGTCAGGTGCTTCGCCGCGGTGAACGCCGCGATCTCGGCGGGTGTGAATTTCTGTGGCTCGAGGTCGACGAACGGGTCGCGCTCGAGAGCAGCCCGAAAGTACAACACGCCCGAATCCGGCTTTCTTTTGATGATCAGGGGGGCACCGAG
>WNGC01001000.1_pt1 | contig 19820 bp, 17 predicted proteins | sample 5400051 | NCBI WGS metagenome assembly WNGC01 (sample SAMN13153368, study PRJNA577476) | soil metagenome | isolation source: 20 cm soil or saprolite under grassland replicate 2 | place: USA:California | collected 2016-06-15
TAGCGCAGGTTGAGCCTCGGGCTGATCGACGTGTTCGTCATGTCGTTGCCGCCGTTCTGGCCGGTCATCGACATTTGCACGAAGCCGTCGTACGAGCCGTCGTACATGCAGCCCAACCGTGGCGGTCCGACCAGGAACGGCTCGGTCGGGGTCAGATAGTTGGGCGTGCGCAAGACCAGCTTCAGCTGACCGGGGTTGGCCGGATCGGGCTCGGCCTGGTAGCCGTTCCAGTTCGGGACCATTCGGTTCTGCAGGCCGGGGACGTCCGAGCCGAGGTTCTGCAACGCGACGCACTGCGGCATGAACGGTTCTTGCAAGGGGAAAGGTTGCGTCAGCGCCGGCGCGTTGCGAATGTCCGCCGGGACCGCACGGTATTCGATGGGCAGCGCCGGCTTGCCGTTGCTGCGATCCAGCGTGAACTGAAAGCCCGACTTGCTGCCGTAGAAGAGCACCTTTTTCAGCTGACCGCCGATCATCACATCGGCGAGCGCCGGCGGAAGGGCGTTGTCCATGTCCCAGATGTCGTGACGGACCGCCTGGAAGTGCCACTTGTATGCACCGGTCTTGAGGTCCAGCGCGACCACCGAGCTGCCGAACAGGTTGTCGCCCGGCCGGTTCTCGCCATTCTGCGAGCCGTTGCAGCCGCGCACGTTGCCGAACGCCTGGTACAACAGCCCTAGCTCGGGATCGATGGTGGGATGCTGCCATGCCGTCGCCCCGCCGGTGAGATAGCAGTTGTTCGGCGTGTCGTTGGGCGTGACCTTCGTGGTCCACGTATCGCCGGCATCGAAGGTGTTGCCGTTAACGTCGGTGAACACGCTGCCGTGCGGATAGGTGCTGAAGAAATGCCACACCAGGGCGCCGTCGCTCGCCCGCAGGGCGAAGACCGAGCCACGCGAGGAGTCGTTCGTGCCTTGGTAGACTAGGCCGTCGTAGTACGTCGTGCGAACCTTGGCAATGGTGCCCAGCGTCGCGCCGCCGGGGGCGGTGGGTTGCACCGCCCAGACGATCGCGCCCGTGTCCTTGTCGAGCGCCACGACGCGGTTGCCGGCGGCCGTGGTGAAGACCTTGCCCTCGCCGACGCTCACGCCGCGGTGCTGGCTGTTGCCACCGAAGCCGTTGGCCGCGACCGACGGCTGCCACTTCCATTTGACGGCGCCGGTGGCGCCGTCGAGCGCGATGACGCCGCCACTGGGCGTGTCCAGATACATGACGCCGTCGACGACGATCGGGATCGTTTGTTGCGCCGTGGCGTTGTTGCCGGGACCCGGCACCGGCGCGGTCACCGGCTCGGCGGAAACGTGGGTCACCCACGCCGGGCCCAGTTGTTCGATGTTCTTCTTGTTGATCTGGGTCAGCGACGTGTACCCCCAGCCGCCGAGGTTGCCGGTGGTGTAGGGCCAGTCTTTACCGGCGGGCGAACAGCAGTTTTCAGCGAGTGCCGCCCCGATCGCGAACTCGGCATAGACCAGCGGAGCGCCGACGGTGACCGCCAGCACTGCGCATAAGCGACTCATTCTCATGGGACTCCTCGATTTCGTTTGGAGATGACCGACAAGAGCGATCTTGTCGCCTCGCGATGGTGTCATTCACGCGGCAAAAAAACGCGGGTGACATGTTTGGTTGCGCCCCGCGCCGGCACGACCCGCCGCGAGGCCATCGACTTGATCCTCCGGGCTGCAGTAAGCTGAAAGCCCCGTCCGCAACGGCGGGGCTTTTTCGCCGGGAGGGCGCACGGCCATGCTGGGAAGCGCGGCGATGGTGCTGTCGTTCGATATCGAGCCGGCGGCGGCAGTCGAGCACGATGAATGGCACACGCGCGAGCATCTGCCCGAAAGGCTCGCGATCGACGGTTTCCTCCGTGGCTCGCGCTGGAGAGCTCTCGAAGGACTCCCGCGCTATCTCGTCGTCTACGAGGTGGCTGAGCTCGCCGTACTGAGTTCCGCGGCGTATCAGGAGCGCCTCAACAATCCCACGCCCTGGACCCGCAGCTTGATGAAAAGCTACCGCGACATGCGCCGCGGATTTTGCCGCCTCGAGGCGAGCGTCGGGAGCGGCCTCGGCTGCGCAACCAGCCTCGTCCGCTTCGCGCCCGCGGTGGGGCGCGAAGAGGCGCTGCGCGCCTGGCTGACGGGCCGAGTCCTTCCGCAGTTGGCAGAGTTACCGGGCTTCGCCGGCGCATATTTGCTGCGCGCTGCGGCTACACCGGCGATGACCGCCGAGCAAGAGATCCGCGGCCGCGATCACGGGCTCGACTGGGTGCTGCTCGCGATGAGCCACCGTGTGGAAGCGATGGCGAAGCTGGATCCCGGCCGTTTCGTCGAGCCCGGGGCGGCTGAGTCGCCAATTACGCAGGCTTATGGTCTGCAGTATGCGATTTCGCGCGAGGACCTTGCTACTTCGCCGGCACCGCTGCCGTAAGACGCGGCGGCTTTACCTCCACGCTGTGCAGGAACGTCCTGCCAGCGGCGTCCTCGGCGATCGCGAAAAGCTTGCCTTGCGAGAGGACCAGCTCGCGCGGATTCGACAGCCTCAGGGGGGTGTGCGAGTGCCCGAGCGGCACGGTGCCGGGGGCGCTGCCGTCGCTATGCCACAGCCGCGTCCCACGCTCGTCGTTTGCGGCAAAGACGACGCGCGCACCCGCCTTGGTGAAATGTCGCGGCACGGAATGGCCCGCGCCAGCGTGGATGTCTTTCACCAGAACCGTGCCGGCCGCGGTGCCATCACTCTTCCATAGCTCGACGCCGTGCAAGCCGTCGGCCGCGGCAAAAAACAGCGTGCCGTTGACATTCGTAAGGAAACTTGGGACGGAGCTCGCCCTGCCGGGATAGATATCCTTCACAAGCAACGTGCCTTGCACTGTGCCATCGCTTTTCCAGAGCTCGAACCCGTTTTTGCCGTCCGCGGCGGTGAAAAAAAGCGTGCCGCCCACGTTCGTCAGGTAACGCGGCTGCGCGCTGTCCGGGCCGGCATAGATATCCTTCACCATCACCGTGCCGGCCTCGGTGCCGTCGCTCTTCCAAAGTTCGAGCCCGTGCTTGCCGTCGCCTGCCACGAAGAACAGTGTGCCGTTGACGTCGGTGAGCAGGTCGGGAGTCGAATCCTCGGGCCCTGGGCGGATGTCCTTGACGCGGCGCGTGCCGCCCGCCGTGCCGTCGCTCACCCAGAGCTCGCGGCCGGCTTGCTCGTCGTACGCGCTGAAGAAGAGCTTGGTTCCGACCCTGACAAGTTGCCGCGGAATCGAGCCGACCGCGCCCGGCACAAGGTCCGCCACCAAGACCGTGCTCTCGCGCGTGCCCTGCGTCTTCCACAGCTCGAAGCCGTGCTGCCCGTCGTCGGCCACGAAGTAGAGCGCGCCGTTAAGCTCGGTGAACGAGTTCGGCAGCGAATCTTCCGCGCCAGCGCGAATGTCCTTCACGAGCTGGGTGCCTGCCGCAGTGCCGTCCGTTTTCCATAGCTCGAGTCCGGACACGCCGTCGTTCGCGGTAAACAGGACGACATCTCCGAAGCGGGTGAGGCTGCTCGGGTACGAGCCGCGCGGGCCGGGAAAGATGTCTTTCACCAACACGGGCTTGCTCGCCGCGCGCTCGATCTTCCACAGCTCGTAGCCGTGTTCACTGTCTTTTGCGACCACGAACAGCGTGCCGTTGACGTCCGTCAGCGCGCTCGGCGAAAAATTCTGCAAGGCCGGTTCGGCAATCGTTGCCGCAGCAGCAATGCACGCCAGCCCGGCGATCGCATGTCTGAAGATGTTCATGGCGGAGGTCCGAAACAACAATCCAGGACCTGCCGCGGCAGGTCCCGGAATCAATGGCATACCAATCGACTGCGCGCCGCCTAATCCCGATCCTTGCCGCTCGAGTCGCCAGTGCAGAACGCCGTCAAGCCCATCGCCGATTTGATACCCTGGACGATCAGCTTCTTGAAGTACTCCTGACCGGGGAACCCCGCCCCGTCGGTGAAGGCCGCGCGGTCATGCCCGAGCGTGGTCAAGAAGGCGCGGCCGCCGTCGTAATACTGGCACCACGCGACCGGATGGAACTTGCCATGACCGGGATGCGTCGAGCGCTTGGTCGCGAGCGTGTCCTCGTCGATGAGCAGGAGGAACTTCACCTTGGTTGGGAAGGGCACGAGGTTGTACCACTCGTCCTTGAAGGCCCAGCGCCCCGGCAGGCCGTCCGTCGAAGGATCCCTCGCAATCGTTTCCACAGTACCGTCCTGGAACTGGCCGTGGTCGTAGTAGTTGGCGTTGCCGAGAAGGCCTTCGTAGTAGGGCCAGTTGTACTCGGTGCCGAACGCGTTGTGGATCGCCACAAAGCCGCCGCCCGCGCGCATGAACTGCCGCACTGCGGTCTTGGCCGCGTCGAGGTGCGCGCCGGTGGTGGTGTTCACTGCCGACGTCGGCGCGATGGCCGTGCCGTGCTTCCACAGCGTATCGCGGCTGGTGCTCGCGAAGATCACCGCCTTGTACCTCGAACTCGGCCCTAGGCTGCTGGCGAGCTGATTGACGTCCTCGGTCCAGTCCATCGCGATGCCTTCGGCCTCGAGCCACGCCATGAGCGTGGTCTGCACGGTGTTCGGGTTCGCCCCCGTGTTGAGCGGCGGATTCAGCCCGGGGCCGAGGGCAGTGCCCAGGTTCGCGTGGCGCGGACCGGCGGTGCGGGTGTAGAGCAGCACCTTGTTCTGCCGGCTGTCGACCCAGTCGTGATAGCACTTCGGATTGGTGCCGCGGCACACGCCGTAGTCGAAGTCGCCGGAGATTCTCGGGTCGTTGAGGTCGGGCGTCATGCCGCTGCTCGGATTGCGGCTCTGGTTGTCGTCCGCGAATGCGGCAGAGGCGACCCCCCCCAACGCGAGCAGCGCCGCCGCGAGCGCCGTTCTTGCGGTTAAATTCATACTGCTTCCATCCCTGGCCATGGTTTCTCCTGTGTGGTCCCCTACCGAAGGCGGGCGATCGCGTTGCATTGGAGCGAACGCCGTACCGTTATAAAGCGGCGGCAACAAAACGTCAGCGCATGGCTGTTTTGGTACCGCTATGAGAAACCCTCGGTCTCTCAGCGGCGCGTCGAGTAAAATACAACATAGTTCTATGGAATAGAACGACAAGGAGCTTCACAGTGAGAGTCCAAGCACATGCCCTGCTGCTCGCGGGTCTGGTCGCCGCAGCGCCCGCCATCAACGCGCAGGAGATCCACGAACGCACCATCCGCTTCGGCCACCTCAACAACCCGGACCATCCAATCAGCGCCGGCGTGAAGAAGTTCGCCGAGCTTATGGCCGCGAAAAGCGGCGGCAAGCACACGGTGCGCGAGTTTCCGTCGAACCAGCTCGGCAACGAAATGCAGCAGCAGTCGGCGCTGCAGGGCGGGACGCAAGAGATGACAGCGCCTGCGCCGACATCGCTTGCCGGCATCGTCAAGGAATTCGGCCTGCTCGACCTGCCGTTCATCGTAGCTAACTCGCAGCAGGCGGACGCGCTGACCGACGGTCCGCTCGGCAAGATGCTATTCGCCAAGCTTCCCGACAAGGGCTTGGTCGGGCTTGCGTTCTGGGATCTCGGGTTCCGCAACGTGACCAATAACAAGCGTCCCATCACCAAGCCTGAAGATCTCGAGGGCATCAAGCTGCGCGTGATTCCCAACCCGGTGTTCCTCGAGACGTTCAAGACGTTCAAGGCGAACCCCCTGCCGATGCCGTTCTCTGACCTCTACAGCGCGCTCGACACGCGCGCCGTCGACGGCCAGGAGAATCCGTTCGCAGTCATCCTGTCGAACAAATTCTTCGAGGTGCAGAAGTTCCTCAGCACCACGAACCACGTCTACACCGCGAACACGATCCTGATCAGCAAGAAGTTCTGGGACCGACTGTCGCCTGTCGAGCAGAAACTGGTGCAGGACGCCGCGCTCGAAGCGCGCGACTACCAGCGCAAAATAAGCCGCGACGCGGCGCAGAAGGCGATAGGCGAGCTGCGCGCCAAGGGGATGCAGGTGAACGAGGTGCCGCCGGCCGAACTGGGCCGCATGCGCCAGATGGTGCGCCCGGTCCACGACAAATTCATGGCCGAGTACGACCCGGCGCTGGTGAAGACCTTCCGCGCCGAGCTCGAGCGCATCCAGAAGCTCTAACGCGCTCTTACCGATCGCGACACTCGCCCAGATCTAGCGTTATCTGAACAGGAGGAGGGATGCGCTACGAATCAAAGTCGAAGATTTCGGCGCGATACATGTTTCGGCATCTTCCGGGTCGTTCACTCATTGCGACGAGCCTGCTCGCGCTCGGCGTACTGAGCGGCACGGCTTGGGCGGATTCAAGAGGAATCTCACTGGTCAACATCAGCGAGAACGCGGAAACATTCGGGTCGGTGTTCCCGCGGGTGAAGGTGAGCCCGACCAACCCGACACGTACCTCGCCAGAATCCCGCTGTCTATGATGTAGAGGCAGTCATCACTTCCTCGCGTTCTATGGCTGGAGTGACACTCACCTTGCGCTCTGAAAACTGATCCAACTCCCGAGGATAGCCAACATGCCAACAGCCAAATTCCTATCGACGATGCTCAAGGCTCTTGCTTTTGGCGTCTGGGCGTTGAGTTCCTTTTCCCCAGCGGCCGACGCGGTCGTCCCCATACCTTCGGTAATCGGTCCGCTGCCATCCGATGTGCCCGGCTCGCCGGACCGCAACTATCCGTTCTTTGCCACGGATATGGTCATGGCTGACTTCGGCTACGTCGAGGAGGAGTTTTTCTTCGACGGCACGGCGAACCGCTACGACGCGCCGGCACCGTCGGGCGGCATCGGCAATAACGCCGCATCGGCGCCAACGGCTAACATTGTCGTGAGCGGTATTCCGTATCGATCTCGGCTGTTGGTGCGGCGTCCCTCTGACGCCCCGCGCTTCAACGGCGTGGTGGTCGTTGAATGGCTAAACGTCACCAACGGTTTCGACACGGATGTGCACTGGCTGTATCAGAAAGAATTCTTTCTGCGTGCGGGCTACGCGTGGGTCGGCGTATCGGCGCAAAACGCCGGCCTGTCTAATTCGCCAAACGGCCTCAAGCGCTGGAGCCCTGCGCGATACGGCACGCTCAATGTCAACGCGAACGGTACGCTGACGGGCGATGTGCTCTCGTACGACATCTACTCGCAGGCAGCGCAAGCCATCCGCAGCGTTCCTGCGGTAATGGGTGGTCTCCCGGTCCAGATGGTGCTAGCCATCGGCCAGTCGCAATCCGCAGGTCGGCTCGGCATCTATCTCAACGCGATCCACGTTCGCGATCCGATTTACGACGGTGCCGTCCTGGCGTCGGGTGGGCAGATCATTCGCAATGACCTTGCCATTCCGGTCATCAAGCTGCTTACAGAGACCGAGTTCGCAATGAACAACGTGAACGAAATCCCGGTCTTGCAGCCCGACACGGACAAGATTCGTATCTGGCCCGTCGCCGGATCGTCGCACTCGGAGCAATATTCGCTGCTCTCGCGAGCGGCATTCTTGAAGCGCGATCTCAACCTGCTCGCATTCGACGCCTGCGCAACGCCGGCACGAAGCCGAGTGCCGAACCGCTTCGTGTATAACGCCGCCGTCGATGCATTGGTTCAGCTGAATCGAACCGGAAAACAGCCTCCGCATGCGCCGCTGATTGAGGTCTTGACCGTTTCTGCGCCTTCTATTGCGCGCGACACCTTCGGTAATGGACTCGGAGGCATTCGCCTGGCCGAAATGGAAGTCCCGGTGGCTCACGAAGGCGGCGAAACGTGCGGACTTGGTGGCACGCACGTGCCTTTTAGTACGGCAACGCTCGACTCGCTCTATCCGAACCACGGCGCATACGTTTCCAAAGTGGCCCACGCGGCAAACGCTTCTATCGAGGCGGGTTTTGTGCTGGCGGAAGATGCTCAAGCGACAATCGACAAGGCGGCCGGCTCAATCGTGGGTTCCGGACTGACATGCGGTGCGCTTTGCGAGGATTCGCGGCAGTTCCCGATCCATCCGTCCTCGACCCTGCTGCGAGATCAGACATCATTTCTTGCGTTCGTCGGCAGCAAAGCGCTGGTCGCCACGCTCGAGGAACTGACCCGTAACATAGCGAAGGGCTACACGTATGGCGCGGGTAAAAAGGGGCAGCAGAGTTTCACGAATGCCATCGCAGGCCTGCAAACGTATATTGGTCAAGTGCGAGAGGTACTCGCCGCCGGGCACCTGCGACCCGAAACCGCAGACCTGCTGACCGATCAAGCGAATACGCTCATTCAAAGCATTCGAGCACTCTATTAAGGCAACGGTACAGGCTCTCCGGGCACCTAGTGGCGGGCTAGCCGCCCGGCGCGCGCCGCAGTCGGCGGGCGAGCGGTGTTGACTGACACGGCAGGCGCCGAGCTGCGCGGCACCTTGGGCGGCTTCGCCCACGCGGGGAACGCATCCGCATTGCCGCCGAGCGTGCGCGTGAGGTTGCGAGCATGGCGGAACAGGACAGGCAGGATGGCGTGCACGCCGAGCGCTTCGATCCGGTAGCGCGGACCCGAGACGCTCAGCGCGCCGACGAACTTCTGGTCGAGGCCGAACACCGGGCACGCCACGGCGGCCGTCTCGGGATCGCGCTCGCCGAAGGATGCGGCGTACATGCTCCTGCGGATCTCGTCATATTTAGCGCCGGTGAGACCGCTGAAAGCGAGGATGACGTGGCCTCCGGCACCCACAGTGAGTGGGAGGCGGTCACCAACGTGGATCGTGTCGCGCACCGCTCGCGGCGATTCGACGCGGTGTAGGCACAGCCGCTGGGCCTCGTCGCGCACATAGAAGGAAGCGCCTTCGTGCAGCTCGTCGACGATCTGGCGCAGGATCTGCGGAACGACCTCGGCGGTGCCGAAATGCTTCTGGTACATGGCCCCGAGCGACAGCACCTTCGAGCCGAGCCGGTAGGTACCGTCCTCGCTGCGGTACAGATAGCGCGCTTTTTCGAGCGATTTCGCCAGGCGGATCGCCGTGCTTTTGTACAGACCGGTGCGCTTGGCCAGCTCAGCCAAGCTCAACTTCTGATCCTGGTCGGTAAAGGCGTCGAGAATCGCCAAGGCACGATCGACCGCCGCCACGCCCGCTGCGCCTGCCATGCCGTCTTTTCCCTCTTGTATGGATGCGCTCGCGCAGTGTATCAGGGTGGCGCGAACAAATCGCGCGGTTCTGCGCGCTCGTCGCACCTGCGGCTTGCCGAACGCTCGCGACGCGCAGACGGCCCCAAAATGACGCTTAGCAGAAATAGAATTATGTTATGCTGTGCAGAATAGCTGGGTACTCGCCCAGTTTCGGTCACTACCACGCGGGTCTGATGGGCAGCAGGGAGGCAGCGGGAACTGAGATGCCCGTGTCCGGGAACCTTCGGAGCTACGGGCATTTCATCGACGGCGCGAGCGTCGCCCCGGCGGCCGGCGCGTATCTTCCAACCGAGGATCCTTTTACCGGCGCGGCATGGGCACAGATTGCGCGCGGCACTGCGGACGATGCGAATGCGGCCGTCGAAGCCGCCGACCGCGCGTTTCACGGCCCATGGTCGCGCTTGAGCGCGACCGAGCGCGGCCACCTGCTGTGGCGGCTTGGCGACCTCGTCCAGGCCAATGCCGCGCAACTCGCTGAAACCGAGCGCCGCGATAACGGCAAGCTCGCCACGGAAGTCGTCGCCCAGGTGAAGTACATGGGCGACTACTTCAAGTACTACGCTGGCTTGGCCGACAAGGTACAGAGCCATGTGATCCCGACCGACAAGAAGGGCGTGTTCACCTACACGAAGTACGAGCCGAAGGGCGTGGTGGTGATCATCACGCCATGGAACTCGCCCCTCACGCTGACGAGCTGGAAGCTTGCCCCGGCGCTTGCCGCTGGCTGCACCGCCGTCATCAAGCCCTCAGAGTTCACTTCGGCATCGATGCTCGAGCTTGCCGAGCTCATCATCGAGGCGGAAATCCCCAACGGGGTGGTCAACGTCGTCACCGGCCTCGGGCCAGAAGTCGGCGAGGCGCTCGTCACCCACCCGAAGACCGCGCACATCGGATTCACCGGCGGCGAGGTGGCCGGCCGCAAGATCTACGAGCTCGCTGCGCATCACTTCAAGACCGTGACACTCGAGCTCGGCGGCAAGTCTCCGAACATCGTCTTCGACGACGCCGATCTGCCGCAGGCAGTGAAGGGCGTGGTCTCGGGCATCTTTGCCGCATCGGGGCAGAGCTGCCAGGCCGGATCCCGCCTGCTGGTGCAGCAGAACATCCACGACCGTTTCGTCGAGATGCTGGTCGAATTCGTGCGCAGCGCCAAGCTGGGCGATCCGGCGGTCCCGGAAACGCAAGTCGGCCCGATCGCCACCCGGCCCCAGTTCGAAAAGATCCTCAGCTACATCCAGATCGCCAAAGACGAAGGGGCGCGCTGCGTGCTCGGCGGAAAAGCGCGGCCCGACCTCGGCGCCGGCATGTTCATCGAACCGACCATCTTCACCGGGGTGCGCAACGACATGCGCATTGCGCAGGAAGAGGTATTCGGCCCGGTACTTGCGGTGATCCCGTTCCGCGACGAGCAGGACGCGATCCGGATCGGAAACGACGTCGCCTACGGACTCGCCGCGGCCGTGTGGACCCGAAGCCTCCATCGGGCGATGCTGCTCACCGACAAGCTCAAGGCCGGCACCGTCTGGGTCAACAATTACCGTGCCACCAGCTTTACGTCGCCCTTCGGCGGCTACAAGAAATCCGGCATCGGGCGCGAATCGGGTACCGAGGCGATCAACGAGTACCTGCACACGAAGACGGTGTGGATCTCCACCGATCTCGATGTCCCGAATCCTTTCATCCGCCGCTAGAGCGCGCGCCCGTGACCAAAGCGCTGTCCGGTATTCGCGTCCTCGATCTCACCAACGTCCTTGCCGGACCGCTCTGCGCTTATCAGCTTGCACTGCTCGGCGCCGAAGTCATCAAAGTCGAGATGCCGGATGGCGGCGATCTGGCGCGGCAATTAGGCGCCGACGCCTCGCTCAACCGGCGCCGCATGGGCGCCTCTTTTCTCGCCCAGAACGGCGGCAAGAAGTCCGTCACAGTCAACCTGAAATCGGACACCGGCAAGGCCGTGCTGCGGCGCCTGGTCGCCTCGGCCGACGTGCTGGTCGAGAACTTCCGACCGGGCGTGATGGACCGGCTGGGATTGGGCTACGCGGAGTTGCGCGCGATCAATCCGCGGCTCGTGTACTGCGCGATTTCGGGCTTCGGGCAGAGCGGTCCGATGCGCGACGCGCCGGCGTACGACCAGATCATCCAGGGCCTGTCGGGCATGATGAGCGTGACCGGCGACGAAAAATGCGCGCCTTTGCGCGCCGGCTATCCGGTTGCCGATGCCGTCGGCGGCATCACGGCGGCATTCGCGATCGCAGCCGCGCTGGTGGGAAGACAGAAAGGCGGAGAGGGCGGCTTCATCGACGTCTCGATGCTCGACTCGGCAATCGTGAGCATGGGATGGATCATCTCCAACTATCTCCTTGCGGGCGAGAAACCACGCCCGATCGGCAACGACAACTTCACCGCCGCCCCTTCGGGCACGTTCAGGACGCAAACCGGCCTGCTCAATATTGCCGCCAACAAGCAGGAGCAGTTCCAGGCGCTGGCGAAGGCCGTGGGGCGAGAAGACTTGGTGCGCGACCCGCGCTTCGCCGAGCGCGAGAGCCGCAAGCGCAATCGTGCCGAGCTCACCGCGGAGCTCGAGAGCGCGCTCAAGCGCAGGTCGGCTGCGGAATGGGAAGCGCTGCTGAATCGCGTCGGCGTACCCGCCGGCCGGGTCTTGAGCGTGCCAGAGGCGCTCGACTCCGCGCAGGTCATGCATCGGCGGCTGCTGCAGGTCTTCGACGAAGTTCCCGGCGTGGATCGCCGCGTCAGCGTGCTGTGCACAGGCTTCAAGATGTCGAGCGGCGACCCGCGCGCTTCGTCGCCGCCGCCTCGTCTGGGCGAGCACACCACCGAGATCCTGCGCGATCTCGGCTATTCGGAAAGCGAGATCGGCGAGCTCAGACAGGCGCAAGCGATATGATCGCGAAGAGCCCCGAGCAGCTCCTGAAGGACGCCTCGGCGTGGTGGTCCACGGCGCTCATCGATATTCGGCCGGGCGAAATCGGCATCGGCGGCTACCCGATCCAGGACCTGATTGGGAAGCTCAGCTTCCCGGAAATGATCTGGGTGATGTTGCGCAGCGAGTTGCCCACTGCCGAGCGCGCCAAGCTGCTCGAGGCGGCGATGGTGGCGGCAGTGGACCACGGCCCGCAGGCGCCGTCGATCGCCATTTCGCGCATGGCCATTACCTGCGGGCTGCCGATCAACGGCGCCATGGCTTCGGCGATCAATGTCCTCGACGACGTCCACGGCGGCGCCGGCCAGCAGTGCATGGAGCTCTACTACGCCATCGCGCGCGCCGAGGACGCGGGCGTCGCGGACGCCGTGGAAGTCGAGCTCGCACGCTTCATCTCCGAGCGCGGCAAGATCGTTCCCGGCTTCGGCCACCGCTTCCACCCGGTCGATCCGCGCAGCGGGCGCCTGCTCGCCCTGGTCGAGGTGGCGCGCGGCAAAGGCGCGGTTTCGGGCCGCTACGCGAGGATCGGCACCACGGTCGAGAAAGCGCTGGAACGCCGCAAGGGCGCGCGTATCCCGATGAACATCGACGGCGCGACAGCGGTGATCTATTGCGAGCTCGGTTTTGCGCCGGCGCTCGGGCGGGGCCTCTTTATCCTTTCACGCTCGGTCGGCATCCTGGCCCACGCCTGGGAGCAGAGCCAGCAAGGCGGCCGCATCAAGGGTCCGATGCCCCCGGCCATTCCCTATCGATATACCGGGCCCCAAACCCGGCGCCCACAACGCGAAGGACTGGAATCCACATGAACCAAGCGCGCGACCTGAAAGAGATCCTCGTTTCTCACCAGCTCGTAAAATACCTGGAGGAGCGGGGCGTCGAGCACATTTTCGGCCTGTGCGGGCACACCAACATCGCCGTGCTCGCAGCGCTCGCGGGCAGCCGGATCAAGTTCATCAATACGCGCCACGAGCAAGTCGCGGCGCACATGGCCGACGGCTACGCGCGCGCCAAGCGCCAGACTGCGGTGCTGCTGAGCCACCTCGGGCCGGGGCTGACCAACGCCGCGACCGGCGTTGCGAACGCCGCGCTTGATTCGATCCCGATGGTGGTTATTGCGGGCGACGTGCCGAGCCACTATTACGGCAAGCATCCGCACCAGGAAGTGAATCTCCACGCCGACGCCTCGCAGTATGAGATCTACCGGCCTTTCGTGAAGCGCGCCTGGCGCGTCGAGCGGCCGGACCTGTTTCCGGAAATCATCGAGAAGGCGTTCCGACTCGCCGAGAGTGGGAGGCCTGGACCGGTGCTGGTATCCGTGCCCATGGACATCTTTTCCAAGGAAGTCGACCCGAGCCTGTTCGCGAGGCTCTCGCACAACACCAAGGCGCTGCATAGGCCGTCGATCGACGACGAAACCGCGGCACGGATCATCAAGGCGATCGGCGCGGCGAAGAATCCGGTGGTCTACGCCGGAGGCGGCGTCATCCTGGCGGACGCCAGCACCGAACTGCGGGAGCTTGTCGACCACTTCGGTCTGCCGGTCGCGCACAGCCTGATGGGGAAGGGCGCGCTGCCCGACGACCATCCGTTGGTGCTTGGCATGACGGGCTTCTGGGGGACAAAATTCATCAACCAGAAATGCCGCGAGGCCGATTACGTGATCGGACTGGGCACCCGGTTTGCGGAAGCCGATTGCAGCTCGTGGGATTCGCGCTTCACGTTCAGCATGCCACCCACGAAGCTCATCCACATTGACATCGATCCGAGCGAGATCGGCCGTAATTACCCCGTGGAGATCGGCGCCGTGGCCGATCTCAAGCAGGCGTTGCGCGTCCTGGTTCGCAAGGCGAAGGAACTCTATCCCTCCGGCCGCAAGAACGAGGACCTGGTGCGCGAGATTGCTGCCTACCGCAAAGATTTCACTCAGAGCAACGTCCAGCATGTCCGCAACCCGGCGTATCCAATGCGGCCGGAACGCATCCTCGCGGCAGTGCGCGAGGTTCTGCCGCGCGACGCGCTGATCACCACCGATGTGGGCTGGAACAAGAACGGTGTGGGACAGCAGTTTCCGGTCCTCACGCCGGGAACCATTTTCACGCCCGGCGGCTACGCCACCATGGGGTTCGGGGCGCCGGCGGCGCTCGGCGCCAAGCTCGCATGTCCCGAGCGCGTCGTGGTGGCGCTGGTCGGAGACGGCGGTTTCGGACAGAATCCGGCGTTCCTCGCCACCGCGGTCGAGTCCGACATTCCGGTGGTTTGGGTCGTCATGAACAACTACGCCTTTGGCACCATCGCCGGGCTCGAGATGGCGCACTACGGAACGGCGTTCGGCTGCGTCTTTCGCAAGGACGGCGAGCCGTACTCGCCGGACTTCGCCGCCGTTGCGCGTGCCTACGGCGCGCAAGGCGAGCAAATCCGCGCCGCGGAGGACTTCAAGCCCGCCCTCGAGCGCGCGGTCAGATCGGGCAAGCCCTTCGTGATCGACGTCGCGATGATGAACGAGCCGGTGCCGACCGGCGGCCACTGGAACATCAATGACATCTACTCGCCGGGGCGCGAAGCGTCGCATGTCGCCATCGAGTACGTCCCCGGTTCGCGCCGCTAGGAAGAGCGATGACCGCAACCGGACAGAAGCGATCGTGAGGGCAAGGGAGCTGAAGCTGCTGCTGTAGGAGCAACCTATCATTTAATAGTCGACTGAGAGCATCAGCAACGGTAACTTCGTTGCGAAGAGGGGGAGACAATGAACAGGCTTGGCGCTGTGCTGCGCGTAGCCGCCAGCACGGCGAGTGTCGAAGAAAAGGCGCTGCCGCAGGAGGAGTTCGAGCGCGCGCACCGCGTCGCGAGCGGTCAGATCGGCGCTGAAGATCTCGACTGGTTGAGCAAGGGCTTCGCCGCTTTCCTTGCGAATGGCGGCGCGCTTCCGCTGGAGCGCTGTCTGCGGCTGCCCTGGAAGGAAGGCGCGCTGCGCCGTGCCTGCCGCGATTACTGGCTGCGGCGCGCGTGGAAGCTCCTGGAGGACGATCTCTCGCCGTGGCGTCGCTCCGAGGTGCTGGCGACGACGGTGCGCGCTTTTTCGTCGCGCCAGTGGGCCCGCTGGCGCAGCCTGCAAGTGCCGCCCTCGGACGCGACCGAGCTCGAGATGGCGCTCTTCCAGGCGTTCCGCGCCTGCGAGCGGGTGCCGGCCACCGGCATGCAGATCCACAACATCGCACATCACCGCCGCCATTCCTGAGCGGCGCAACTTCGTAGTAATCTACGTTTTCTCCTGGGAGGAGGTGCGGCCATGCGAAGCCTCGTCGAGGGGTATTTCCACGTCCTGAAGTTGATCGTGGTGCTATGCCTGGCCGTGATGGTGGTCTTGGTTTTCGGCAACGTGGTCCTGCGTTATGGATTCAATTCGGGGATCACGGTCTCTGAAGAGTTGTCGCGCTGGTTCTTCGTTTACCTCACCTTCCTCGGCGCAGTGATCGCTATGCGCGAGCACGGGCATCTCGGCGTCGATTCCTTGGTCAAGGTCTTGCCCGCAGTCGGCAAGAAAGCGTGCCTGCTTGCCAGCCATCTCCTCATGCTCTTTGCGACGCTCCTCTTCCTGCAGGGGAGCTGGGCGCAAACGAAGATCAATCTCGGCACCACCGCGCCTGCGAGCGGGCTGTCGGTGGCGTGGGTGTATGGCGTGGGCATCGTGTTCAGCGTTTCAGTCGCGCTCATCCTGCTCTATGACCTCTACCGCATGATCACCGGCCGCATCTCGGAGAACGAGCTCGTCATGGTGATCGAGTCCGAAGAGCAGGCCGAGCTCGAGGCCTTGCAGGAGCAGGAGCGAAAAGAGCGGCGCGGCCAATGACCATCGCCGTCTTCCTTGGTGCTCTGCTGGGCGCCATGGCGCTCGGCATGCCGATCGCGTACGCGCTCATCATCTGCGGCGTGGCGCTGATGGCCCAATTGAGCATTTTCGACGCGCAGATCATCGCGCAGAACCTGATCAACGGCGCCGACAGTTTCCCGCTGATGGCGGTGCCGTTTTTCATGCTCGCGGGCGAAGTCATGAACGTCGGGGGGCTGTCGAAGCGCATCATCGACCTCGCGATGGCGCTCGTGGGCCACATTCGTGGCGGGCTCGGCTACGTCACCATCGTGGCGGCGTGCATCCTTTCCGCGCTGTCCGGCTCGGCGGTGGCCGACGCGGCTGCGCTTTCGGCGCTTCTCGTCCCGATGATGGTCGCGGCCGGGCATGACAGGAAGAAGGCGGGCGGGCTCGTGGCCGCTGCCGGCGTCATCGGGCCGGTGATCCCGCCGAGCATCGGCTTCGTGATCTTCGGCGTCGCGGCGAATCTCTCCATCACGAAGCTGTTTCTCGCTGGCATCATGCCCGGCATCTACATCGCGGCCGGCCTGTGGTTCGCCTGGTGGTGGGAGGTGCGCAAGGAGAAGCTCGCGCCGCCCGCGAAAAGTTCGCTCGCCGATATGATGCGCGCGCTGCGCTCGGCGTCATGGGCGCTGGTGCTCCCGTTTATCATCATCTTCGGCCTGAAATTCGGCATCTTCACGCCGACCGAGGCGGCCGTCGTCGCGGCGGTCTATTCGCTTTTCGTCGCGGTCGTCGTCTACCGCGAGCTCTCGCTGAAGCGCCTTTACGCGGTGTTCCTGTCCGCCGCGATGACGACGAGCGTCGTGATGTTCCTCGTTGCCGCGGCACTGGTGTCCGCCTGGCTGATCACAGTGGCCGACCTGCCGAGCAAGGTGGTCGGCCTGCTCGAGCCTTTCATGGGCAATAAGACGCTGCTCATGTTCGCGATGATGGTCCTGGTGCTCATCGTCGGCACCGCGATGGACATGACGCCGACCATCCTCATTCTCACCCCGGTCCTGATGCCGCTCGTCAAGGCGGCGGGCATCGATCCGATCTACTTCGGCGTGCTCTTCATCGTCAACAATTCCATGGTCGTATTCCCGCCGCTCGTCACGATTCCCGCGAAGTGGTTCGCCGGTTAGCGAAATTCACACAAGAGGAGATTGAGGGTGAGACTGCATAAAGGGCTGTTGGTCACTGTGGCGATCGCGCTCGCGGCTGCCGCTCAGGCACAGGAGCGAACGCTCAAGTTCGCGACGCAAAACCCCAAAGGGCATCCGATCGTGATCGGCATGGAGAAGTTCGCCGAGCTCGTCGCGGCGAAAGGCGGCGGCAAGCTCAAGGTGCAGCTCTTTCCCGGCGGCGTACTGGGCGGCGACCAGGCGAACGTCTCGTCGCTACAGGGCGGCACGCTCGAGATGGCGTCGATGAACTCGGGAATCCTTGCGGCGCAGGTCAAGGAATTCGGCATCTACGATTTCCCGTTCATGTTCGCCAGCTCCAAGGAAGCCGACACCGTAGTGGATGGCCCCTTCGGCAAGTCGATGCACGACAAGCTGGAGGCGAAAGGCATCATCGGCCTTGCGTACTGGGAGCTCGGGTTCCGCAACATCACCAACAGCCGCCGCGCGATCAACAAGGTCGACGACATCGCCGGCCTCAAGCTGCGCGTCATCCCGAACGCGATCAACGTCGACTGGGTGAAGGCGCTCGGCGCCAATCCGACGCCGCTGCCTTTCCCGGAGGTCTACGCGGCGCTCGACCAGAAGGCGATCGACGGGCAGGAGAACCCGGTGACGGTGATCAATGCGAACAAGTTCTACGAGGTGCAGAAATATCTCGCCCTGACGCGCCACCAGTACAACCCGCAATCGGTGATCTTCAGCAAGAAGGTCTGGGATTCGCTGAGCGCCGGCGAAAGAAAGATCATCACCGACGCGGCGGGCGAGGCCGGAAAAGTCGAGCGCCAGGCCGCGCGCGAGCAGGAAGGTCAGGCGCTCGACAACCTCAAGAAGAACGGCATGCAGGTCACGGAGCTGTCGGCGGGCGAGCTCGCCAAGCTCCGCGAGGCGATGAAGCCGGTGATCGCGAAGCACTCCGAGATCGTGGGTGCGGAAACCGTCTCGGCTCTCCTGGGTGAGCTCGCCAAACTGCGTAAGTGAAAATCCCGTGAAGGCTTCGTATCTCTGCGGCCTCATCGGCGCCGGAATCCAGCTATCGCGCGCGCCGGCCCTGCACGAGCGCGAAGCCGACGCGCAGGGCCTGCGCTACGTCTACAAGCTCTTCGATCTCGACCAGCTCGGTGTCGGCGTCGAGGTGCTCCCGGAGCTGCTCACCGCGGCGAAGCGCATGGGCTTCGCCGGCCTCAACATCACTTATCCGTGCAAGCAGGTGATTATTCCGCTGCTCGACGGCCTGTCGGAAGACGCGCGGGCGCTCAACGCGGTGAACACAGTGGTGATCCGGAACGGCAGGCTGACCGGTCACAACACCGACTGGTCGGGCTTCGCCGAGGGCTTCCGGCGCGGCCTGCCCGACGCACGGCTCGAGCGCGTGGTGCAGCTCGGCGCGGGCGGCGCCGGGGCGGCGGTCGCGCACGCGGCACTGAAGCTGGGTGCGCGCGAGCTCACCGTGTTCGACATCGATCCCGCGAAATCGGCGGCACTCGCGGCGAATCTGGGAGTAAAGGCCGGAAACGACCTCGCTGCAGCGATGGCCGCCGCGGATGGCCTGATCCACTGCACGCCGACCGGCATGGCGAAGACGCCCGGCATGCCGCTCGACGCAGGCTTGTTGCGAGCCAAGCATTGGGTTGCGGAGATCGTCTACTTCCCCATGGAAACGGAGCTGCTCCGGGCGGCGCGCGCGAAGGGTTGCCGCACGCTAGATGGCGGCGGCATGGCGGTGTTCCAGGCGGTGGGCGCGTTTCGCCTGTTCACCGGCATCGAGCCCGATGCCGAGCGGATGATGCAGCACTTTCTGTCGATGGATGCCAGATGAAGCGCGCACGCCGGGCGCTCGAGGCGACGAGAGCTATACTGACCATGGGGGAGCACGCATGATTTTCGATCTGCGCATCTACACTCTGCACAACAACAAGTTCGCGGCCTGGCTCAAGCTCTACGAGGAGCACGGTCATGCGACACAGGTGAAGCACTGCGGCGAGCCGGTGTTCTACGCGACGACCGAGGTCGGGCAGCTCAACCAGGTAGTGCACGTCTGGAAGTACGCGAGCCAGGCCGAGCGCGAGAAAAGGCGCGCTGCTCTGATGGCCGATCCAGCGTTCCAGTCCTATCTGCAGAAGAGCCGCGAGCTCGGCGCGCACCAGAACCAGGAATGCCGCATTCTGAAATCCACCTCCTTCTCACCCCTGTAAAGATGACGCTGCGACGTGCCTGCGTAATGGGCCATCCGGTGGCGCATTCGCGCTCGCCGATGATCCACGGCTACTGGCTGAAGACGCTCGGCATCCCGGGCGCCTACGAGCTGAAGGACCTCACCGCCGAGGCGTTTCCCGCCTTTATCACGAATCTGGCCGGCAACGGCTATGTCGGCGGCAACGTCACGGTGCCGCACAAGGAGGCCGCCTTTCGCCTCGTCGCCGGTCGCGACGAAGCCGCGGAAGCCATAGGCGCGGTGAACACCCTGTGGCTCGAGAACGGCAGGCTGATGGGCGGCAATTCCGACACGCATGGCTTCATCGCGAATCTCGACGAACGCGCGCGCGGCTGGGACGTGCCGGGCTGCCGCGCGCTCGTGCTTGGCGCAGGCGGCGCCGGGCGCTCGGCGGTGTACGCGCTGAAGCAGCGCGGCGCCGAGGTGCATGTGGTCAATCGAACGGTTTCGCGCGCGCAGGACCTCGCAGCGCGCTTCGGGGTC
>WNGC01002575.1_pt1 | contig 19820 bp, 11 predicted proteins | sample 5400051 | NCBI WGS metagenome assembly WNGC01 (sample SAMN13153368, study PRJNA577476) | soil metagenome | isolation source: 20 cm soil or saprolite under grassland replicate 2 | place: USA:California | collected 2016-06-15
ACAGCCCTCCCTATCTATGATCGTGAGTTGAGCCTCTCTGGCAACGCCACAGCCCGCGATGCGGGAATGCTGGCTTACATCAGCGTCAACGGCGCGGGACTTCCGGCGGGTGCGGCTGCTGTCACGGCCACCGCCAATCCCGATACCTACACCTCCGTCATTGCGGGACAGACCCTGAAGGTCTCCGACCCCGGCAAAGGCCTGATCGCCAACGACGTCAACGTGTATGGCGCTCGCACGCTCGCGCCAGTAGTCGGTCTCACACTGAACGTGGATGGCACGTTCACCTACACCGGCACTCCAACAACGTTCACCTATTGCGGCAACGGCGCGACCTCAGGAGCAGCTTGCGCTCTAGTGACCCTGGGTCAGGGTGACCTTGGGACAGCTGACGGCATCACCGTTAGCGCCAAGTCCTATACGTCGAATGCGGCCACGTTCCTAAGCATCAAGTCTCCCGGTATTCTCTTGGGCGATAGAGATGCGACGGGCTATCCTCTCACTGCTGTATACGCAGGTGGTGGCTTGGCCACCTGCGCCGCCACCCCAGTGGCTCCCTGCGTTGCTGTCGATCCGAGTGGCGCGTTCAACCTTTACGCGGCCAGCGCCGGTACCTACACTTTTAGCTACCAGGCGAAGAATTCACAGGGCACCTTGAGCGCTTCCGCCCCGACCATCACGGTCAACCTCCCGACCCCGAACGCTCCGGTGGTCACGCTCCTGGACGGCGTAGACAAAACAACCACTGTCACGGACTACCGCTGGATCATTGAGGAAGACCGCACCTTCTATGTCGACCCCAATTGCCAGGCCAACCCCCTGCCGGCGACCTGCCCTCGGGCCACTAGCCAAGGCACTCCCGCCATCTTTGGCACGAATTTCCATACCAGCTACATGCCTATCGTGGCGCAGGGCTGCACTGGACCACTCTCCTGCGAAAGCGGGCAGACCCTCCTCACCGTTCCAACCGTGTGCGACGGTAACAACGGCGTTTGCAGGCCTGGCACCCAGAAGACCGCGGTCGATCCCGCTTCCGTCGTTCTGAATCCGAGCAAGCATTACTACATCTCGGTCCTGCCCGGCGATGCGATGGACCCGGGACATGCCATGGGCGGCGTGCAGATTGCTCCCGCCTGTACTATCGTGCCGCCAGCGACAACGTGCACCGGTACTTTCGCTCCCGTAACCGTTCTGGTTGAGCCTGAGAGCCAGCCCCCGGCCAAAGTCTCCGCGTTTGTATTCGAAGATGATCATCCGCTCAACGGCGAGCACGATGCCAGCGGCGGTACCGACAGCTTGTCGCCCAACGAGCCTGGCCTCGGCGGATTCAACATCACCATTATCGACTTGGTCGGCATGTCAGGCGATTCTGCCGGACAGATGACCTACGACGAGTTCGGCCAACCTTTGTCGAACTCCCTCGCAGGAACCCCGGATCCTTCAAACGGCGGCATCGACGCATGTCCGATCTCCAAAGATCCGTTCACGGGATTTGACGGCACTCAACGCGATTCGGGAATCACCGGCGTCATCCCTGTCTGCCCGAAGTACGAGGCGGACGGCACAACCCTTTCCCCGCTCGCCGGCCAGGCCGTTGTGAATGGCATGCCGCCCGGACGCTACGGCATCATTGCTACTCCCGCTGCGGACCGAATTGCCCGCGGTGAAGAGTGGCTCCAGACCAACACCCTCGATGGCGGCAAGGATCACGAGGCCTTCATCAAGGTCAACGAACCATCCTACTTCCAGGAATTTGGACCGGCGGGCTACCACGTTTCCATCGGCTTCGCCAATCCGAAGGGCATCAATGATCAGGGAGGAGTGCTCTGCGCCACCCTCACCGGCGCTGCGGGGTGCACCCACACTGTGACGGGCGTTGTCACGGGCGCGCGCATGAGCCGCACACCGGATCAGCGACTCTACAGCAGCGGGAATCGCGACACCTTCGGTTACACCCAGTGCTACGTCAGCTTGGGCAGCCCGGATGGCGCGGATATCCGCTTTGCCAAGTGCCAGGACGATGGCAGCTTTACTCTGACTCAAATCCCCGCTGGCGATTGGAGAATTACCATCTTCGATCAGTGGAATGACCAGATCGTCGACGGAATTACCACGCCGGTTCGCGTAGGCGCCGGCGACGTCAATATGGGAGAAATTGGCTCCCACGGCTGGAAGAACAACCTCTACACCCGCACCTTCTTTGACATCAACGGCGACGGCATCTCGAACGTGGACGCTCAGGGGAATCCGACCGAACCAGGACTCTCGCTTGTGCCCACCAACATCCGCTATCGCGATGGCAGTCTTTCCAACCTCAACAGTACCGACCTTGAAGGCTTTGCTGGTTTCAACGAGGTCTTCCCGATCTTCAACTGGTACGTGATGGAAACGGATTCAACCCGTTACAAGACCACCGGTATCCACGTCATTAACGACGCGGGTGGTCCGGTGGACGCGTCCGCCAGCTCCAGCAGCCGTGGTCGTTGCGGTGCGACCGGATTCCCAAGCTGCGGCTCGTCCGCCAGCATGGGCACCATGGCTAGGACGGCAGAGGACTTTTCCGTGCCCGCCGCCTTGCGGGTTCCCGGCGCAGTCTATTGCGACAACGCGGACTGCACTGGCTTCTCCATCGCCAACGGGCCGGGAAGCAGCGCCTCATCGAACCTTTCCACAGGCCGTATCGATCCCCCATGGGTTACCAGCTACGGCTGGCAGAGCTTCATGGGCCAGAACCAGCTCATAGAGTTCGGCAAGAAGCCCTTCGCCGAAGGCGAGAACGGCGGTATTCGCGGCCACGTCGTATATGCCTCGACCCGTCCCTTTGACGACCCGGCCCTGCTGCTCCAGCTCACTTGGGAGCCGCAGGTTCCGCACGTCCGGATCAACCTCTATAAAGAGGGCTTTGCTTCCGATAAAGTAACCCCAACCCTTACCCTGGTCGACCACACCGAGACCAGCAGCTTTGATGATTTCGCGCAGGGATTCCGCACCGATGGCGTTCCCAACATGAACTGCCCGGGTCAGTCGACCACGGATCCGTTCTATTACACGCTGTTGAACCAGCCCAACCTGCTGAACTTCTACGACGCTCAGCATGGCGGGCCTGCGGCGCCTGCGCTGCCCAACGGCTCCCAGTACAAGTGCTATGACGGCATGCACAACTGGAACCAGCTCCAACCCGTTCCTTACGACGGCATGTACTCGTTCCCCAGCGTTACCAGCATCAATCCTGCAACTGGAAAGCCGGCTGGAACGAACTGCACCGGGTGCACCACTGACCCTGACACGACTGACCCCTACCGCAGCGGTATGCCTATGTTGCCTGCCGGTAAGTACGTCGTCGAAATGATTACTCCTCCGGGCTACGAGCTCGTCAAGGAAGAAGACAAGAACATCCTGCTCGGTGACACCTACGAGGCTCCAGTAACCACGCAGTTCGCCGGCTTCGGCAACATCTTTATCATGCCGGACCAGGCCGCCGTCGCCAGCAGCTACAACGCCAACAACCCTCTCATCCAGAACACGGATCTGGGTGCGCAGCCCCGCCACGAAGGTGATACGGGCAGCGTCGAAACCTTCTGGCCTTGCGTCGGTGAAGAGCGCATCGTCCCAGACTTCATGAGCTTGTACCCGCAATCGGGTCAGAACGCCCCGTTTGCCGGAGCCACTCGCAAACTCTGTGATCGCAAGGAAGTTACCCTCGAAGACCAGATGTCGGTGCTGGCGAAGTTCTATGTCTTCACCTCCGCCCACATCGCGGCTCACTACACGGGTATCATCTCCGACGATTTCGCCGGGGAATTCGATCCGTTCGCGCCGGCTTTCGGCGAAAAGTTCTCGCCCCCCAACCTGCCGGTGGCGATCAAGGATTGGGCGGGCAACGAAATCTCCCGCGTCATCTCTGACAACCATGGAATTTACAACGGTCTGACCTACTCCACCTTCGCCGTCAACCCGCCCGATCCGAGCGGATACATCCCGAACATGCTCGATATGTGTATGAACGATCGTGGTACTGGCGTAACTCCGGATCCGTTCTACCAGGCGAACTACAGCCAGTTCTGCTATGAATGGTCCTTCATGCCGGGTCAGACGTCGTATCTCGATACGCCGGTGATCCCGACCTCGGCCTTCGCGGCGGAATACAACCATCCGGACTGTGCCTACCCGGATACCACTCCGGCGATCGCGTCCGTCACCGGCGACGTGGCTGGCCCATGGGTGAGCGCTGCTGGTCACACACTAACGATCACCTCTCTGGGCATCAAGCCAGTGAGCAACTACGGGTACTCCGGTCCCAGCGCTACAACCGCTCCGTTCAATACGAAGACCGTTAATCGCAATTATGGCTTTGGGCCCGCACCAGCAGGTGGTTGCAGCAATGGCAATGCCAGTGCTGCCTGCCCGAGCGTGACGGTAGGTGGCATACCCCTCCACGGAGTGAGTTGGAGCGACACAACGATCACGGGTACTGTACAAGCCAACGTGCCGCTGTGCGGCATTCAGCAACAAGCGCAATACGGTGGCTCAGCCGCGCGGTGCGGCGAACTGGTCATCACGGCAGCCAACGGCAAACAGTCGATCGACACCGTAACCGTCACGATTGGTGGCAAAACCCCCACCGTGATGGCTGCGGGCACGACCATCCAGTCGGCGATTGATGTCGCCAAGCCGGGCGACCTGATCATCGTTCCTCCGGGCACCTATCACGAACTGTTGGTCATGTGGAAGCCAGTCCGCTTGCAAGGTGTTGGAGCTGCCTCTGCCATCCTCGATGCCAACACGCACCCGTCGGGCGCTCTGCTCAACCCCTGGCGCCAGCGTATCGTTTGTCTGTTCGGCCTTGGTCTGGACGGCAGGCACGAATCGTGGACTCCAGGTTGCTCCTCTAGCTGGGGCACCACGGTTACGGCGTTCACAGCAACCACGTCCAACCCGCAGGTGGATCGCTTGCCTCTGGAAGCCACTACGGGCTGGGATGCCGGGCTGAATGGCAACCTGGCGGAACAGCTTCAGGAGCCGACCCTTATGGGCGCCTATGAAGGTGCCGGAATTACCGTGCTCTCGAAGGGCGTCATGTTCCCGACCAACAACACCGAGTTCGCGGCCGATACTTTCCCCGCGGGCACGACCCTTCTGACCAACGGAACCGGTCCGAACAATTGCGGTCCCAACACTGCCGGGGCACACAATCCGTTCCCCAGCAGCTTCCAGTGCAACCCGTCACGCATTGACGGTTTGTCGATCATCAACAGCTCTCAGGGCGGTGGCGGTATCTTCGTCCACGCCTGGGCGCACAACCTGGAAATCGCCAACAACCGCATTTACAACAATCAGGGAACTCTGGCCGGCGGTATCGCCATCGGCCAAGGCGAACATCCGGATGGCTACGTCCAGGGAGGTGCCGTTGCGAACCCGGATCCGGGTTCCTGCCAGACCAGCGATGTCACCAATACTCAGCTGCCGTTCTGCTTTGACACCTTTGTGAACGTCCACCACAACGCGATTACGGCGAACTCTTCAGAGGGCGATGAACTGTTCTCGGCCACTCCAACAGGAGCAGGCGGCGTAGCCTTCTGCACCGGTGCCGATAACTACCAGTTCAACTACAACTGGGTCTGCGGGAACTTGAGCACCGGCGACGGCGCTGGAGTCGCCCATGTCGGGTTTATCTGGGATGGCGATATCGAGCACAACACGATTATCTTCAACCAGGGGACCAACCCGACCACACCCAGCAACGGCGGCGGCCTGCTCGTCATGAGCGCTCCGGACACGGATCCTCTGTGCCCGGGCGAGCCTGATGCGGACTGCTCCCATGCCTACGGCTCGGTGGGCGACGGTATCGGTCGCAACTTGAAGATCAACGCCAACCTCATCATGGGTAACGCAGCCGAAGCCGGTGCCGGCGGCGGCGTGCGCTTCCAGGGTGTCAATGGTTTGGACGTGACCACCTTCCCGACCAATCCGGCGCTCTGGTACACCGTGAGCTTCACCAACAACATTGTTGCCAACAACGTTGCAGGTTGGGACGGAGGCGGCGTGTCGTTGCAGGACTCCATCGGAGTCAACATGATCAACAACACGATCATCTCCAACGACGCTACAGCTTCGTCGGGCACGCTATTCGGAGCGTTCTTTGCTCCGCAGGCGGGCTCCCCAACCCCGTGCCCGAAGGACGCTCAGGGAGGCAATCTCCCCTGCTACCCCTTAACGAATCGTCAGCCCGCTGGCGTGTCAGGTGCCGCTCACTCGAGCGAGTTCCTGACGGCACTGGGACCCTTGCCGACTGTCAACTGCCCCACGGGGCATGGTGGTGGAGGAACCGGAACTGGGGGCCTCACGAATGGCGCTTGCAGGCGGGCGTCCTACCCGATTCTGTACAACGATGTGATCTGGCAGAACCGCTCTTTCAACATCGTTGTGACACAGCCGACCACAGGTGCCCTCCAGTCGACAGTCTCGTTGGTTCCGTCATTCAACCAGACCATCACGGGTCAATGCTTCACTTCGCCGAGCACCTATTGGGATCTCGGTCTTCGTGGGGACACTGGGCCGACCAACCATAGCTCAGGGGTCACGTTCGACCCGAAGGCTTCGGTGATCACCAGCATCGCGGGCTATCCCGGTGGAGGCGCAGGCGGCTTCAGGGCCAACTCGGCTAGCTTCACCCCAGGTGTTGCCGTGCAATACTGCAACGGCTCGAAGAGACCGCCGGAGGCTCTTTGCACGAACGCCAACACCGGTGCACCCATCCCATGCGGCTACAGTGTGCCTCCGGGGACCAACGAAACCAACGTGCCCAACCCAATCTTCAGCCTGACAGCGGGCGCGACGGTTGACGAAGGCAACAACTGGGTCAGCATCAGCTGGGGTCCTCTGGCGATGACGAATCCACGGACTAACGCCCAGCTCGGTGACTACTCGTTGGCATCGAGTTCGCCAGCAATTAATTACATCACGCCCGGCAACTCAAGCACGACCTACACGGCGGCACCGGCGAATGACTTCTTCGACCGTCCGAGGAAGACGAACAACGCTGTTGACGCCGGCGCGGTCGAGTTTGCGGCAGCGGCCAATACGCTGAGTGCTGCTCTCACTCCGGCGTCGCGCAACTTTGGAAATGCGACCAGGGGTGTGGGCGCGCTGGGTGCACCAACCCAGGTGTTCGTGCTCACCAATACGGGGAACGCGCCACTCACAGGTATCGGACAAGCAGCGCTTGGAGGGACCAATCCCACCGAGTTCAGCATTGTTCGCTTGTTGTCAACTTGCGGTCCGACGGGCAATGGCCAAATAGCGGGCCAGACAACCCTGGCGCCGGGTGCGGCTTGCGTGGTCACGGTACAGTTCCGACCGCTGACGACCCAAACAACCGGGGCCAAGAGCGCAACGGTGTCGGTGACCGATGTGGCCGGTACACAAACCTCAACCCTGACCGGCACAGCACAGTAATGCCTGGCAGGATAACAGCCTAACCTCGATGCTGCTCGCGGGTTTCTCGCGAGCAGCGTCGTTTTGTAGAGGATTTGCTTAAGCAATTCAGAACTCACCAAGCGACACAAACCTGGAATTCCCGGTTGAGCCGCGCAACGCACCTGAGGTAAGCTAACGATTATGAAAATCCATCGCACCCTGTGTTTGTCCGCCGCGATCGCGCTTCCACAACTTGCACTGACCAAGCTTCCACCGAAACCAGCGTTGGGGCAGGTGGAGGGTACGCTTGATTTCTGTGCCCAGGCCGATCAGCGGTCGGCCGCGAAATACCAGGAATACAAGAAGATCCTGATACAGGGCGTTCCGGAGAAGGAAGTAGCGGAGGCCCGGAAGTCAACAGAGTACAAAGAAGCCTATGACGCGATCGGCGAGACTCTCGGGAAGGCCCCGAAGGACCAGGCAGTCAAGGCTTGCACCGCGTTTCTGAAGGGCGACAAGTAGGTGACGTCCGCTTGGTAACCTCCGTTCCGGCGATCAACCACGCGGAACACATTGACGTCAGGACGGAAGCATAGCAAGATATATGCAAGGAAGTACGAGTCGAAGGTGGGGATCGTTATCATGATGTTTGAAGCTATGTTAAAGGGCACCAAGCGGATCCTACTGGTGCCTGTTCTCCTCAGTGGCCTCTCCCTTTGCACCGCTCAAGCGCCATCGCCGCAGGCCAGCGATCAGCCCCCAGCGCCGACAGGGAAGTCTGCTGCGGCGGCTGTGGTTCCATACCGCTATCTTCCACATCCGGTCTCCAAGAAAGCGCGTGAGTATTATGCTCTCATTTGGGGCGTTGATTCTCTCTCCGTCCGGTCGGTGGAGTCGGGAGAGATCATTCGGTTTAGCTATCGAGTGCTCGACGCGAAGAAAGCCATAGCACTCAACGATAAAAAGAACGAGCCCTCCTTGATCGACCCGCGGGCGGGCGTCAAACTGGTAGTTCCGTCCTTGGAGAAGGTGGGAAAATTGCGCCAGAGCAGTACACCCGCGGGGCACCGCGTCAACGTGGTGATTGGCAACTTTCGCGCCGACGGCCTCGTTGTCCAGTAGCATCCCCCAATCCCACACAAATCAGGAGCGACCATGAGGAGCGATCGTCAATGTCTCGAACAACGGTGTTAGTCGGCAGCTTCTTGGCTTTGGTTGTTTCCCTCGGCTTGCGTGCGGATACGCCGACCTCAGCGGCCAATCTGACAGCGGAGCAGGTCATAGAGAAGAATGTTGCGGCACGGGGTGGGCTGCAGGCGTGGCGGGCAGTCCAGACCCTGTCCATGAGCGGCAAGGTGGATGCCGGTGGGAACGAGGCCCCGACCCTTTCGGTGCAAGGGGTAAGGACCGGTGGTGTGCAGCTGCCCAAGCGCCCAGCCAAGCAGGTGCGGTTGCCATTTCGTCTGGAACTGAAGCGCGGGCGCAAGTCACGATTGGAACTCGACTTTAGTGACAAGACCGCGGTCCAGGTCTACGATGGCACCAACGGCTGGAAACTACGTCCGTTCCTCAATCGGCACGAAGTAGAGACGTTCACACCGGATGAGATGAAAGCGGTCGCCTTGCAGTCCGATCTGGACGGTCCGCTTATGGACTACGCAGCGAAAGGAACCAAGGTCGAGCTGGAAGGCACCGACAAGGTCGAGGGCGGCAACGACACCTATCGCCTGAAGCTGACCTTTAAGAACGGACAGACCCAACATTTGTGGGTAGACGCGAAGACATTCCTTGAGACCAAGATCGAAGGCACGCCCCGCCGCCTGGACGGCAAGTACCATGCGGTGGAGATCTATTATCGGGACTACAGGACGGTGAGCGGCTTGATGATGCCCTACGTCATGGAGACGAAAGTACAGGGAGTCAAGCAAACAGAGAAGATCGAGATTGAGAACGTTGCCGTCAATCCGCGGGTGGAGGACTCTCGCTTTGCCAAGCTACAATAAGAATAAGACCTTTGCCGCGAAGCTGCGCACCTGTTCCCTCCGAGCACTCTTGTGTCTGGCTCAGGTATTCCAGATCCTTTTGGCGAGTGCGCCCGCTGTCGCGCAACGCGGCCACAGACCCACCATTGATGATCGAGTCAGAGTGTTAGCCAGGAGCCTGGACCTGAACGAGGCGCAGCGGGCTGCCGTGAAGAAGATTTTGGAGCAACGGCAGCAGGAGACCCTGCGCATCCGCCAAGACCCCTCAATTTCAGGAGGCGCTCGGATCGAGCGTTTTCGCGCCCTTCAAGACAACACGGTGGAGCGGATCCGCGCTGTACTTAACGAAGAGCAGAAGAAAAAATACGATCCCCTTGCAGTGCGAGGAATGCAGCCGGCGCCACAGCAGCGCAGCGTAGAGGACTGGCTCAAAGTCACTACTCCGCACTAAAGGGTTCCGCAGGTTGTTGTGAACTGAACCATCTTCGCCGGTTTGCAGGGTGCCCGCTCAATTCGCTCGGTGACGGCGGCCAAACTGATGTAACTCAGCGACGAAGGAACGAAGCATGAAACTCAGCGCAACAAATCTGGCGGCAACATTTCTCCTGGGTCTGATTCCAGCGGCTTGCCACGCGCAAGAATTCTCGGCTGACGTCGTGTACCTCGCCATCAACAAGCCGGACGCACCATCCACCGAAACCGGGACCTCACCCCGTCGTTCCTCGAAGCTGTACGTAAGTAAGGACAAGATTCGTCTGGAGACAAACGGAATCACTGGTACCATCCTATTGGCGGATAGAACGGAACATACAGCCGTCGCCCTCCAACCAAAGAAGAAGGCCTATCAGCCTCTGGGATCTGGTCCTTCAGAATATTTCCGGGCCGAGAACGCAGATGATGCGTGTCCGAGCTGGCAGAGCGTTGCAGAGCAGAAGATTGTTTGCGAGAAAGTCGGTCCTGAAGTAGTAAACGGCCGTGAAGCAGTGAAATACCAGAACAAAGGCACCTCCGAGGCTGCGACTGCTGCCGTCTGGGTCGACAAGACCCTCAAGTTTGTGATCAAGTGGGAGGCTGCTGGCATCGGCGCAGAATTGCGCAATATTAAAGAGGAACAGCAGGCGGCGGATTTGTTTGCCGTGCCGCCAGATTACAAAATTGCTGCTCCACAGAAAGCCACCTCCAAGGGTTTTTCCAAGCGCTAGCGAACCACGGCTGAATCGTACTTCAATCAGATCACTTGGTGGAAATGGCCAGGACTTGCCGCGTGTCCGCATCGCCGCCAAGTCTCTCGGCTCGCGCCGTTCAGAACTGCGCTTTACAACCGAAGGGCTGCGAATCGGACTTACCCGCTGACCGAAAGGATGGAGTTCAGATCTTCCCCAGTTCTTGACAGCCACAGTAGGACATACGAGAATACGACCAGTTAGCGAAAAAGTTAACTGTTGTCCGGCCGGAGAATAGCTCCCCCAATTTTGCAGACGGATCCGCAGGCCACAAGGGTAGTTTATAGGTGCTGACAAAGAATCCTTCCGACCTCAGGCTCTCGCTCCGACGCCGACACAAGGCAGTTCTTAGTTTCTGGCCGCTGATCCTGTCAGGAATGGTTGACCGAGTTGCACGTCTTGGAAATGGAAGGGATGGGCATGTGCGCCAGGTAGCCACTGCGGAGCCATGGACCTTATTACTGAATGGTCTTGGCAGATGGTGGAGTTGGGGGGAAACCAAGCGACCATGGCCGATGCGAGATTGGCACGTTTCGTGCTGGTAGATAGCTGTAGAAGCTTCCAATAGGCCTTGGAGAGGGAGCCGTGAGGAGCGCACTTACCAAGTTGCGCAGATCTTTTCTCTTTTTTACTTCGGGGCGCTTGTTGGGGGGGCTGTTAACGCTTGCCAGCGGTACCGTGGACTAAGCGAAGAAACAGGAGCGGGGTTTGGCGCAGCCTGTCCACCCCGGGAGCCTGGCGGCTACTGGCACAAGGAAACATCAGCCATGTTTAAATACCATGGAATAAGAGAAACCAAATTGATGTTGCTGGCAGGGGTTCTCGCAAGCAGTAATTTGGTTACGCCGGTGGGGGCGCAATCTCCTGCCCCGACCGGGCAGCCGGGGGCTACGGCTGCAAGGCGCTATCAGCCAAATCGGTTTGCGGGACGAGCGGGCAAATACTACGAACTCGTCTGGGGAGTTGACTCTCTGGCCGTGAAGTGGACGGAGTCGGGCGAGGTCATCCGATTTACGTACCGCGTGCTCGACGCGGACAAAGCCAAGACACTCAACGATAAGAAGGCTGAGCCCTCCTTGATCGACCCGCAAGCGCAAGTAAAGCTGGTGGTCCCGTCGATGGAAAAGGTCGGGCAGTTGCGTCAGAGCAGCACGCCCCAGGCGGGCAAGTCCTACTGGATGGCGTTCTCGAACAAGGGCAGGCTGGTGAAACGCGGAGACCGCGTAAATGTGGTGATTGGGAAATTTCATGCTGACGGACTGGTGGTGGATTAGCGTCTCCCTTTCGCCGTCCGCTGACCGGCGCAGGCTCGCCTGGAGCTTGACGCCGCGCAAAGAACGTTATGCGGTTTGACCCTATGCTTGACTCAGGTCAAAGTCTGAAATCTACGAACGAGGTCGCACCGATGTTCCGAAAATCACTGACCATTTGTCTATCGCTGGCGTTTGCCGTTTCGCTCGCCGCAGCAGGGGGTGAGACCCCTTCCGAAGGCAAGCTTTCCGCTGCTGCCATCGTCGAGAAGAACGTGGCGGCCCGCGGCGGTTTGCAGGCGTGGCGTGGGGTCCAAACGATGTCGATGCAGGGAAGACTGGGTGCCGGAGGGAATCGGCGGGCTACGGTTCCTGTTCCAATTCCGGACCAAAAGTCCAGCAGACAGGCGCTCCCTACACGGCCGGCCGAGGAGGTTCAACTGCCATTTCTTATGGAACTGAAACGCCCCGGGAAAATGCGGATGGAGCTTCAGTTCAACGGCCAGACGGCAATTCAGGTCTACGACGGCGCCAACGGCTGGAAGCTGAGGCCGTTCCTTAACCGGCGGGTAATTGAGCCTTACACGACCGAGGAAATGAACATGTCCTCTCTGCAGGCAGACGTCGATGGTTACCTGGTGGATTACGCGGCCAAGGGCACGCAGATCGAACTGGTCGGCATGGAGAAGGTTGAGGACCGCGACACTTATAAGCTCAAGCTGACCATGAAAAACGGGCAGGCGATCCATGACTGGATTGACGCGCAAACCTTTCTGGAAGCGAAAGTGGAAGGGCGGCCCAGGCGGCTCGATGGCGTATATCATCCTGTGGAGGTGTACTATCGCGATTATCGGCCAGTGAGCGGCCTTCAGATTCCGCATATGTTGGAGACCAAAGTTCTCCAAGTGGCCCGAACGGCGCAGGGATTCAAGGACCCTGCTGTTCCGACAGAGAAAATCATCATCGAAAAGGTCGTGGTGAATCCCAAGCTCGATGAAAACCACTTCTCGAAACCAGCAATCGCGGTCGCCCCGAATACCAAGTAGGCTACGGCGGAGGTTCGACCTGTAACTTAGCTCCGCTCTCAATTCGCCCCGACTTCCGCTGAAGGCAAATAACCCCTATTCCCCCGGACATCCCGGCAATCGCCTGGATTTCCGGCCCTTTACAATAACGAGGAGGGCATGATTCGAGCAACGACTCTTGCCAAATTGCTGCCCTGCGGTATGGTGAACTCCGAATTCGACGATTCTCATTTCGCGAAGCCAAAAGGCCACCAAATTGAAGCCGCTACCAGAAAGAAAGGCCCGGGAAGATCGACCCTACCTGTATCCGCGGATCTTCCCTAAATTTGGCAATCTGTTTGCTCTAAATACTTGCTATGTCCTCTCGAGGCGCAAGGGCTGATTCGCCGTATCCTATTCATTCTGCGCTATTTCTGGCATGACACAGGAGACTTGGCACGGAAAGGATCGTCCAAAGTATGGCATTTTTCTTGATTCAGAGGTCATACAAGTTCAGTCTGCGCCGTGCCTAACAACCCCATGAAGAAGCCCGCCGCACTAGTTTTCTTGGCTCTCCTGGCGCTACTTGCCTTCGCAGCAGGCCGCTATACTGCTAGGCCCAACCACGATAACCATACCGGCGCGAAGCGCGTTCGCTATTACGTCGATCCAATGCATCCTTCCTACCGCTCGGACAAGCCGGGAATCGCGCCCGACTGCGGCATGGCCTTGGAGCCTGTGTACGAGGGTGAAGATCCGGCGGCGAAACTTCAGCTGAAGTCCGGGGCAGTTTCGATCACTCCGGAGAAGCAGGTGCTGATTGGAGTTCGTGTCTTGGCCGTTGAAAAAAACTCCGGATCTCGTCTGATACGTACGACCGGCCGCGTGGAGGCGGACAGTAGCAAGATCTTTCGCGTGATGGCGGGCGCCGAGGGCTGGGTGCAATCGGTCAAAAATAATCCTGCTGGTACGTTGGTAAAAAAGGACGAGCTCTTGGCCTCCCTTTACAGTCGTGAATTTCGCAACGCCGAGCAGGCATACTTAGGGTCCCTCGCCAGCCTCGACCGCTTGAAAGGCAGCCGCGATCAGGAAGATCCCGCCAGATCGAGCGACGCAAGTTTGCGAATCAATGAGGAACAGTTGCGTTCCTTGGGGATGGGTGAACCGCAAATAAAAGAGCTGGCCAAGACGCGGCAGATCACTCGCGACATTACGCTGGCTTCTCCCGTTGAGGGAATCGTACTCTCGCGCGACGTCTCTCCCGGCCAGAGGTTTGAGAAAGGCACCGAGTTTTACCGCATCGCCGATCTGCGCAAGGTCTGGATCACTGCCGATCTCTTTGGAGGCGATACGCAGTTCTTCGCTCCGGGTGCACGGGTGAAGGCCACTATTCGCGAACGAGGGAAAACCGTTTTTGCCACCGTCAGCGATACGCCACCGCTCTTCGATCCGGCGTCACGCACCTTAAAGCTGCGGCTGGAGGCCGAAAATCCCGGCTTTGTCCTGCGGCCGGATATGTTTGTGGATCTCGAATTTAGCGCCAAAGCGCCCCGAGGGCTCGCGGTTCCGCAGGATGCCGTCATTGACAGCGGGCTGCAAAAGATTGTCTACGTAGAAGCCAGCGACGGGGTATTCGAGCCGCGCCCGGTAATCCTTGGAACTGCTTACGGTAATTTCGTCACCGTCACAAACGGCCTGGCTGCTGGCGAGAAAGTTGTTACCTCCGGGAATTTTCTGATCGATTCGGAGAGTAAGATGCGGTCCTCAGCATTCATCTCCCCCTCCGTCATAAAAGATGCTCACCTGTCCTCAGGTCAGCGTGCCGTCGCATTGCGAGACCCGGTCTGTGGAATGCATCTCGATCCGAACCAGGGTTCCTCGGCCGGACATTCCGAAAAATACCAGGGCGAAGTGTTCCAGTTCTGTTCGGACAAATGTCAGAAGAAGTTCCAACAGGATCCGGCGAAGTATGCAGGCGTAAAAGTAAGTTCCGCCGCGGATCCGGCGGGCGCTTCGAGACCTGAATGATTAACCGGATCATCGAATTCTCCGCTAATAACAAGTTCCTGGTATTTGCTTTACTCGCCGCGGCTTGTCTCTGGGGAGCGTGGTCAGGCTTTCGTCTCCCTTTGGATGCCATCCCGGATCTGAGTGAGACACAGGTAATCATCCTCTCGCGTTGGGATAGAAGCCCGGATATCATCGAGGACCAGGTCACTTATCCTATTCTCTCGGCGATGACCGGCGCGCCGCGAGTCAGGACCGTTCGCGGCATCTCGGACTTTGGGTACTCCTATGTTTACGTGATCTTCGAAGAAGGCACCGACATTTACTGGGCGCGTTCTAGGACCCTGGAATATCTTTCCGGTGTGACCTCACGGCTTCCCCAGGACGTAAAGACGGAGATTGGGCCCGATGCAACGGCGCTCGGTTGGATTTTTCAGTACGTTCTCAAGGATGAATCCGGGCAACACAGTCTTGGGGAACTTCGTTCTTATCAGGATTGGTATCTCCGATATTACTTGCGAGCCGTGCCAGGAGTCGCCGAGGTTGCCTCCCTTGGCGGATTTACACAGCAATACCAGGTCAATGTGGACCCAAACCGGCTGCGCTCCTATGGAATCCCCATCTCGCGCGTTGCCGAAGCCGTCCGCGAAGGCAACCGTGAAACCGGAGCGCGGCTGCTGGAATTCGGCGGCGCCGAATATATGATTCGGGGCCGCGGATACCTGAGCTCACCCAAGGATATAGAGGAGACCGTCCTGTCGGCCGTTGACGGGACTCCGATCCGGATCAAGGATGTGGCTCGCGTCGTCATTGGCCCCGATCTCCGGCGCGGCACCACCGATCTGAATGGCATGGGGGAAGTCGTCTCCGGAATCGTAGTCACGCGCGAGGGCAGCAACGCCCTCGACGTGATTGATCGCGTTAAGACCCGGCTGAAAGAAATCGAGCCGAGCCTGCCCCAGGGAGTCAAGATTGTCCCGGTCTACGACCGCTCGGAATTGATCCGCCGTGCCGTTTCAAATGCGCGCCTGACGCTGATCGAAGTGATGATCACCGTGGTCATCGTGATTGTGATTTTTCTCTGGCATTTCCCAAGCGCTGCCATTCCCGTGGTTACCATCCCGGTCACCGTCCTGCTCACTTTCATTCCGCTGCACTTTGCCGGCGTCAGCATAAATATCATGTCGTTAGCCGGCCTTGCCATTGCCTGTGGTGAACTCGTGGACGCCGCCATTGTCGTCGTCGAGCAAACGCACAGGAAGCTGGAGATCCATGAACGCTCCGGAAATCCGTTTTCCTATGACCAAGTGATATTAACAGCGGTGAAGGAGGTAGCCGGGCCTACGTTTTTTGCTCTGTTGGTCATTGCTGTGGCATTCTTGCCGGTTCTCGCCTTGGAAGGCCAGGAAGGCAAGCTATTCCGCCCGCTAGCCTACACCAAGAACTTTGCCATGTTGGTGGCGGCGCTGCTTGCCATCACATTGACCCCTGCGCTCCGGCTTCTCCTGGTGCGCCACCGGCCCATCCTCACCGAAGCCGGCACACGGTTTCAGCGCCTACTCGATTCATTATTGGGTGGCAGGATCCAATCCGAAGAGAAACACCCCATCACTGGGCCACTCATGCGGATCTACGCTCCCGTCGTTCGCTGGACGCTCCGTTGGAAAACGCAGGTGATTGCAGCAGCGATCGCCCTCGTGCTTTTGACCATCCCCATGTTCTGGACGCGCGGCTCGGAGTTTATGCCCCAGGTGGACGAAGGCTCCCTCCTTTATATGCCTAGCACAATGCCGGGTATCTCCATCGCGGAATCGCAAAAACTTCTGCAACTGACGGATCAGATGTTGATGAATTTTCCGGAAGTCGATCATGTCTTGGGCAAAGCGGGACGCGCCGATACCCCCACCGATCCAGCGCCTCTCTCTATGCTCGAAACTGTCATTGTTCTCAAACCGCAATCGGAATGGAGGGATGCTCACACCTGGTACTCCTCCTGGGCGCCACGGTGGCTCCTTCCCGTTCTAAGGCACATCACGCCCGATCACATCTCGCAACAGGAGCTCGTAGCGGAGTTGAACCAGGCGCTGAAAATCCCGGGCCTCTCGAATTCCTGGACCATGCCCATCCGGGGGCGCATCGATATGTTGAACACCGGCATACGCACGCCGGTGGGCCTCAAGATTCAAGGCGCCGACCTGAACAAGATGCAGGAGATCGGACGGCAGGCAGAAAAACTCCTGAGCGTTGTGCCCGGCACTCGAAACGTATTTGCCGAACGCATCGGCGATGGCTATTTTCTCGATGTGAATTGGGATCGCCAGGCACTGGCCCGCTACGGGCTCTCTATGGAAGACGCCCAGAGCGCCCTCTCGACCGCGGTTGGCGGGGAAAACGTCAGCACCGTGATCAAAGCGAGGGAACGGTACCCTGTCAACGTCCGCTATCTTCGCGACTTCCGGTCAGACCTCGAATCGCTTGGCCGCGTGCTGGTGTCCGTGACCGGCGATAAACAAATCCCATTGTCCGAGCTGGCCACCATCCGCACTTTGACGGGACCTTCCATGATTCGCAACGAAGACGGATTGCTCACCGAGTATGTTTTCGTCGACGTCACGGATGTCCCCGTTGGTGACTATGTCGAACAAGCGCAACGCGAATTGCAAAACAAGCTGAAACTCCCGCCTGGCTACTCGGTCTTGTGGAGTGGCCAATATGAAACGGCCCTTCGCGTCCGGCATCGATTGATGCTCATCGTGCCAGTCACTATCGCGATCATTCTCTTTTTGCTTTACTGCAATACTCGATCGGCGGTGAAAACCATGATCATTGCACTGGCGGTTCCATTCTCCGCCGTGGGCTCTATCTGGATGATTTCCGCGCTCGGCTACAATATGAGTATTGCTGTCTGGCTTGGCATTCTCGCCCTTCTCGGGATCGATGCCGAAACCGGAGTCTTCATGTTGCTCTATTTGGATCTCGCTTACGAGGCCGCACGGCGCGAGCACCCGCAATTCACGCAAGAGCGTCTGTATGACGCGATTGTGGAAGGGGCGGCCCGTCGGTTGCGTCCCAAATTCATGACCTTTGCCACCATGTGCATCGGGTTGGTTCCCATTCTGTGGTCCAACGGAACCGGTTCCGAAATCCTGAAGCGGATGGCCGCTCCGATGATCGGCGGTATCTTCACCTCTTTCATTCTCGAACTGCTCGTCTATCCTCCTATCTATGCGGTATGGAGAGAGAGAGGGCTGAAAGAGGAACCCGTTCGGGATCAAGTCATAGCTTCTGGCCATCTAGACTCAGCGCAGGCGATTGGCGCTGACACGAGCCTGTAATTCCCTCGAAATCCTGGCAAATTAGCGGAACCGAACCCTACACAGTCAGTGGTTGGCTAACCCGAAGTTCCACCGACTTTCACCACCGCCAGACTCTTCCCCATGGCCACGTGGCCGCCATCCTGGAAATGATCGGCAAGCTCGAACTGCAGAGCATTCTCTCGGCGCAACGTTGCCGCGAAAGAGTTGGTCGTGGCCATGGTCGTCCAGCGGTTGATCGATCCCTGCTCGAAATTAGCGACCACGGAACACTGGCACACCACCACGCTGGCCGAAGAGTGGGGGGTGGGGGAGGCCTTGCCCGTGGCCGCACTTTGGTCACGATCGCGATGGGAAGAAGGGGCTGCCGATCATCGTCTACGGGGTGATGACCAATGGCGAGGGGTGTCCGGTGGCCGTGGAGGTGTATCCGGATCAGACGGGAGACCCGACGACGGTAGCCGACCAAGTCGAGAAGCTGCGGGAGCGATTTGGATTGTCACGGATGGTGATGGTGGGGGATTGCGGGATGCTGACCCAGCCGCAGATCGACAAGCTCAAGCAGCATCCCGGTTTTGGTTGGATCACGGCGTTGACGAGCACCGCGATTCGCGAATTGGTGGCGCCGGGGGCTTTGCAACTGTCCTTAGTGGACCAGAAGAATCTGGCCGAGATCACTTCGCCGGATTATCCCGGCGAGCGGTTGATGGTTTGTCATAACCCGCCGCTGGAACAGGAGCGCAAGCGCAAGCGGGGAGCGTTACCGGAAGCCACCGAGAAGGGCTGGAGAAGATCCGCAAAGAAGTGGCGCGGCGGAAGAAGAAGCCGCTCAAGGCGGAGGAGATTGGAGTGAAGGTAGGCAAGGTGCTGGGCGATACAAGGTGGGGAAACACTTCGACTATCAGGTGGGCGAAGGCCGCTTCGCCTGGAGCCGTCGTCCGGCGTCGATCGAGCAGGAAGCCAAGCTGGACGGGATTTAGGTCCTGCGCGCCAACGAGCCGGCCGAGCGACTTTCGACGGAAGACACGGTGCGGAGCTATAAGCGCCTGGTGGAAGTCGAACGGGCCTTTCGGTGTCTGAAGGGGATCGATCTCTTGGTGCGGCCGATTCGGCGCCGCACCGAGGATCGCGTGCCGGCGCAGTCAGAGGAGAAATCGAATTTGACCTTCCAGCAGGTGCCGGAGCCGACACGGGTGCAGGCCCGGGCCTCCGAATTGGTCCAGACGTTCTCAGTAGCTGGTAGGGGAAGATTTTGCTATCCCTCTGGGAATCAGCAGAATACTCTCTGGGACCTTATGGAGCTTCGGGCTAATGGCTCAAATATTACCGAGGATTGTGGTGGACCTTGGGGATGACTTATCAGAGTGGACTTGCCGCTCGAACTATGCGACCGCGACATGCGAGATAAGCGGACATTGTAAGGCTATGGGCCGCAGCACTTCGCACAACGACGGACGCGAAGGCAGCGACGACGCATTCCTCTATCGCAGCAACTCACCGCCTTGGTGTTCCACCAGTTTCCCCAGTTGTCAGCGGGGATTTCAGTTGAATGTTAATTTGGGGCAGGAGGTTTTCGGTCCTGCTGCATCTGCTTCCGCTGTTGGTACATGTTCTGTAACTTTTG
>WNGC01000709.1_pt1 | contig 19804 bp, 18 predicted proteins | sample 5400051 | NCBI WGS metagenome assembly WNGC01 (sample SAMN13153368, study PRJNA577476) | soil metagenome | isolation source: 20 cm soil or saprolite under grassland replicate 2 | place: USA:California | collected 2016-06-15
CGTGTCGCTGTACTTGACGACCCGGGCCGACCGGCTGGGACGGCGGCGCATGTTGATCGTCGGCGCGATCCTGATGGTGGCGGCCGGCGTGACGTTCGCATGGACGCGCGACTTCCTGCTCCTGGTCGTAGCGGGGACGATCGGGGTCATCAGTCCCAGCGGCAACGAAGTCGGGCCGTTCCTGCCGATCGAGCAGGCCGCGCTGGCTCACGTGGTGCCCCCCGTCTCGCGTACCGCCGTGTTCGCCTGGTACACGCTGGCGGGATCGCTCGCGACGGCCGCCGGGTCGCTGTGCGGCGGGGTACTGTCGCAGGCGCTGCAGCGGACGGCTGCGACACCGCTCGCGAGCTATCGCGTCGTCGTGCTGCTGTACGCCGCGTTGGGCGCCGTATTGGCCCTGTTGTTCACGCGGCTCTCCCCGGCGACCGAGGTCGTTGCGCCGGACGCCACGACGAGTCGCTTTGGCATCGGCCGCTCGCGCGCCGTGGTGCTCCGCCTGTCGGGCCTGTTCGCGCTCGACGCGTTCGCCGGTGGCTTCGTGATCCAGAGTTTCGCGGCGTACTGGTTCTATCTCCGATTCGGCGTGAACCCCGCGACGCTCGGCATGATCTTCTTCTGGGCCAACGTGCTCGCCGGCGTCTCGGCGTTGCTCGCCTCGCGGCTCGCCGCGCGCTTCGGCCTCGTCAGGACCATGGTATTCACGCACCTGCCTTCGAACGTCCTGCTGATTCTCGTCCCGCTGATGCCGACTCTTCCCCTGGCCGTACTGGTGCTGCTGGCGCGCTTCAGCATCAGCCAGATGGATGTGCCGACCCGGCAATCCTACGTGATGGCCGTGGTCCGTCCCGACGAACGATCGGCTGCGGCGGGGATTACCGGTGTGGCCCGGACCACCGGCGCCGCCATCGCGCCGATGTTTGCGGGCTGGATGTTTGCCCGACCGTCGCTCGTCAGCCTGCCGTTCTTCATCGCCGGCACGTTGAAAATTGTGTACGACCTGTTGCTGTACCGGGGATTTGTGTCCGCCCCGGAGCGCAGCGAGTAGCCGCCCCCCCCACCTACAACGACCTCAAGTATTCGACCAGATCGGCCTGCTGCTGGGGTGTGAGGCCCAAGCCGAGCACCCGGTCGTAGTGGGCGACGACGTCCGACAACGAGGCCGCACTACCGTCGTGGAAATAGGGCGGATGCTGCCACAGCGCGCGCAGCGGCGTGGTCCGGTACTGGTGGTTCTTGAGCCTGCCGGCTCGGACGGGGTCCGTGCCCGTCTCGGCGGGGTCGTGCAGCACCCCGCGATTGACGTCGCTGAACGCGAGCGAGGGGATGTGGCAACTCGCGCACCGGCCCGTCGTGTTGAACACCGCCTGCCCGCGCTCGGCCGCCTCCCGATCGACGCTTCCCGCGGGCGGCGCCGGAGCGTTCAGGCTCAGCTGGTAGGCACGCAGCACGGGAAGGACTGGCGTCACCAGGTCGGGCCGCTGCCGGATGTCGATGCCGAGCGCCGGATCGGAGAACGAGCCGTGGCCATGCATCTGAGTGACGGCCACGTAGGCGTTCCAGTAGGAGACCGGACCCTCGCCGGTGTAGGTCTCGAGGGCCACGTCGCGCAGGCCGAAGGCCGGCGGGATCACGACGGGACTGTTGATCCCGTCCCGGTTGAACTCGGCGTCGTATTTTCCCGGACCCCAGGAGTTGAACACGGCCTTGACGGCGGCCGGCAGGGTGGGCGAGAGCGCGACGATAGCGCCGACGTTGAGATCGCGGTTAGGCCAGCCGTCGAGCCGCCGGCCGACGCCGCCGGCGACCGAATTGTCGACCGTCGAATGGCATAGGGCGCAGGTGATGCCGAGGCGCGCGATGTGCTTGTCCGGCGTCACGCGCGCCTCGATTCCCACCACCGCGTCGCGCCGCAACAGCTCCACGGTGGTGGCGGGGCTCGTGAGGTCGGCGCTCGCCAGGAAACCGGGCGGCAGGCGCTCGGCGTCCACCTTGAGCCCGACGGCCAGGGCCGTGGCGGGCGAGACCGATTGTTCGACGACCTGGTTCAGGTGGAGCGTGTCGGTCCAGAAGGGCTCGTCGCCGAACGTCCAGTGGCGGAAGATGTAGCGGCCCGCCAGGGGGACGTCTCGAGGCGACTCCGCGACCAGTGCTGCGACGGGCGCAACGGGGCGGCTCGCGTCCACTGTGGGAGTGGGGAGATCGGCGCAGCCCGCGATGATAGCGGCTGTCGTCACGAGTGAGAGTGTTGCCAGGCGCATATCCAGCCTCCGTGGACGGGACTCAAGCCTTCGGCCTGCTATGCTGGGTGGACGTCGGTTCTGGAGAAACTGGATTGCGGCGGCCCTTGACGCGGTGTAGCGTGGTTGCTATATGGTAACCATATATGGCAATCACCAAGACCACCGTCTACCTCACGGCAGCCGACTACCGGCGCCTCAAGGCGCTCGCCCGCGCCACCGACCGCACCACGGCCGAGCTGGTGCGCGAAGCGGTGGCCGAGTACGCCCGCCGCCATGCGCCCGGCGCTCGCCCCAAGAGCCTCGGCGCCGGCCGGAGCGGCCGCGGCGACGTCGCCGAGCGGGCGGAGGAGCTGTTGCGCGGCCTCGGGCGCCGGCGGTGATCGTCGCAGACACCGGCGCCATCGTCGCTCTGGTCGACGCCGATGACCGGTCCCATCGAGCCCTGCGCGCGCAGTTCGAGTCTGATCCGGACGCTTGGGTGCTCCCCTGGGCCATCCTGCCCGAGGTGGACTACCTCCTGGCCGAGCACGTGGGGTCGCGCGCCGGAGACGCGTTCCGCGCCGACCTCGCCGCCGGAGCCTATGCCGTGGAGTGGGGGGACGAGACCGACCTGATTCGCGCGCACGCGCTCTGCACGCGCCATCGCGGGTTGCGGCTCGGTCTCGTAGACGGCGTCGTGATCAGCGTCGCGGAGCGCCTGCAGGCGGAGGCGATCGCGACGCTCGACCTGCGGCACTTCGGCGTGGTCCAGATCCGGGGGCGGCCCCGGCTGCTGCCGCGCGACCTCGAGCGCTAGACGACCCCAGAGACGGGCCGCCCGCGTCGCCTCAGTTCACGAAGGTGTTTTCCACGCGCTTGGACCGCAGGACGTACCATACCCAGACGAGGGTCCAGAACGCGACGTTCCACTTCACCACCGGCTCCGCGCTCGCGCGGTCGGCGAGGGCCGGGATCGTGTTGACGAGCAGGCCATCGATCGCAGGGACGAGCAGGCGCGCGGCGGCGAAGATGACGAACAGCAAGGGAAACATCCGCTTGCGGCGGAAGAACAAGGATACCTGCAGGATGGCGAAAACGATCAGGCCGAGGTTCGCGACGAGCTCGAACAACAGGACGGGGGCGAGCAACGGGTGATAGTGGGCCTCGCCCGGGGTGGTGAGTCGGGCCCAGGAAGACGCGGTATAGCTCGGTGCCGTTTTCAAAAACCCCGCGCCGAGCAGCACCGGCGAGACGGTCACGCCCAAGCCCACCAGAACCAACCACCCTCCGAGCCCACTGGGCTCGTGGCGCGACGCGGGCGCCCGGCGCGGCCACGACGGCGGCGGCGCGTGGTAGACACGCGCCGCAAGCACGGTGGCTGCGGCTGTGGCGATCAGCGCGGCGAGCAGAATCGGCCAATTCAGCTCCCCCGGTTTGAGCCAGTCGGCGAGCGAGGCTGCCGCTCCGGGCGGGGTGACGGCAAAGGTGAGGAGCTTGTGGATCTGTGACAGCTTGCGGGCGTGCTCGGCGACCGCGGCGGGCGCGACGTGGTCGGCCAGCGTCTCGTACTCGTAGGCGAGCCGGAGCGTATCGCCCCGCGAGCGGGACCGATACGTAAAGCGGACGGCCGGCGTCTCGATGGTCTCTTCGCGGGGTGTGATGAACCACCCCTGTTTGAGGCGCGCCTCGATAGTGTAGCGAATGTGTCTGGGCGTGACGGCGAGCGGCATGGTGCGGCGCGCCGCGGTGGCGGCCGGCACCGCGTGCGCCAGCTCGAGAGGGTCGAACGTTCCGACGTACCCCTCCTGTTGGCTTGAGAGGTGCCAGAAGTCGGGGACCGAATACCGCTCGATGGTCCGCACCTCGTTCGCGGTTTCGTCATCGTGGATCTCGGGCGGCACCTCTGACCGGACACCGGGATAGCGCGCGGAGTAGAAATCCTCGTACCGGTGCTGCAGCTCGTCGATCGACGTGCTTCGCATCGAAGCCCGCTGGTTGTCCGCCACGGCGCCCCGATACCGCGTGTCGACCCGCATCGTGGCGGGCGTGCCCACGTCGCCCAGCTCGAAGAACACGGCGACGTCCGTGAGCGGGCCGGGATCCGGCGGCGGTGGAATGGCGGACACGGAGTCGCGCGACCCGTCGAGCACGAGGGCGGCGCCGAACGGCGGTGAAACGCTCGGGAGATCGCCCCGCTCGTACATGGCGGTCGGATCGAGCCAGTAGTCGCGGCCGTCGACCTCGGCCTGGACGATGGCGTGGTCGAACAGCGTGGCGGTAGGGTGAAAGTCCCGAATGTGCTCTCCGTACTCCGTGCTCACGAGCGCGGGCCGCGCCGCGACGCCGAGCTCGCGGAGCATGGTCATCAGGAGCAGCACCTTGTCCTTACAATCCCCGAAGCGCCGCTTCATCACCGTGGCGGGCGGATACGGAACGTGCGAATTCACGCCGATCTCGACGCCAAGGTATCGCACCTCGTCCTGGACGAATCGCAGGGCGCGGAGCACGCGGCCGGGCGTCGACGCGGACGCCGAGCGGATCTGGGCGAGTGGCGCGTGGAGTGCCGCCGGCACGGGCCCCGGGGATACGAACAGCGACTCGCCCCAGGCCGCCACCCGGGACCAGGACGCGAAATCGCTCAGCTGGAGCTCCGCGAACGGGTCGTACCACGACGGGAGGTCGGCGTCCAGGACTTTCGGAGGGACGCCTGCCTGCTCCCACACGTACTCGCGATACGGTCCCGCCTCGTGGATGGAGGGCTCGAGGCTGGTTGCGTGCCGGGCGACGACCAGCCGGCGGTCGCGCGGCCACAGTAACCGGAAGCGCACCCGGTGCAGGGGCACCGCCTCCTCCAGCGCCACGGCGCCCATGTAGTGTCCCCCGAACACCGGATTCGAGCCGCGCCGCGTGTAGCTGTACTCGACCACGTCTCCCCGGCGCACGTCCTCGAGCAACAGCACGAGCGACAGCGAGCCGTCGTAAATCTGGTAGTCGAGACGCGCCTCGCGTTGCACGACGCGGATGCGATCCCGCCGCAGCTGGTTGATCGGCCGGCCGTTCCGGATGACGGTGGCCATGTGGAGGGTGAGCTGCTCGTAGGACGAATCGAAGGTGAGCTCGATTTGAGAGTGCGCCTGGACCGCGCCCTCGTCCAGCAGGCGATAGACGACATGCCGGAACCGCTCGACCGCGGGGGCACGGACGATCTCCTGCCGATCGAGCAGCAGCATCTCGAAGCCTTCGGTCACCTGTCCCGATGGCGTCGGTGCCGCGAGGTCCGGGGCGACGGGCCTCACCCAGTCCGCCGGCGGTCCGAGACGATAGGCTGTTTGCGCGGCGAGGCTGGGTACGAGGAGCGTCGCGGCGGCGATCGCGGCCAGCATAGGACCAGGGCAGGCGCGGGCGGAGCGCGCGCGTCGTGTCTTGTCGGCCATGCCCGGACCCGGGGCTATTCCCGGTCGTAGGCCTGCTGCAGCCCTTTGATGTCGAGCTTCTTCATCTGCATCATGGCCTGCATGACCCGGTTCGCCTTCTTGGGGTCCTTGTCCCCCAGGAGCTTGCCCAGCACGGTGGGAACGACCTGCCACGAAACGCCGAACTTGTCCTTGAGCCAGCCGCACTGATCTTTGGATCCACCGGCGGACAGCTTGTCCCACAGCTCGTCCACTTCCTGCTGCGTCTCGCAGTTCACGAACAGGGATATCGCCGGCGTGAATTGGAATTGCGGGCCGCCGTTCAGGGCGTAGAAGTCCTGACCCTCGAGTTGGAAGGTGCAGGACATGACCGACCCCTTCGGCCCGGGTCCCGCGTCGCCGTAGCGCGACACTCGCCCGACCTTGGAGTTCTTGAAGGTCGCGACGTAGAAATTCATCGCCTCTTCGGCGTTGCCGTTGAACCACAGGAACGGAACGATCTTTTGCATAAGCGCCTCTCTATGGGTCGGCGCGCCGCGGATGAGGGCCCAACGCGAGCCGCGCGGCGTCGATGCGGCCGATGTACGCCCGCACCGCCTCGCGCGGCACGCGCCGGGGCATCACGAAGTGACGATCGTCGGGGCGCGAGCTCTTCAGGTCGTCGACCATCAAGTCCCCGCCGTGCGCCTCCACCGCCGCCTCGAACCGCTCCACCGCCGACAACAGGTCCACGAGATCTTCGGGGCTCTCGCCGCCGGTGACCGCGACCCCGCGGCTGCGCAGCCGGGTCGACACCTCAGCCGCCGCGGCGGCCCGCTCCCTTTGGGCTTCGTCCTTGGCCATGCCGATGCTCCTCCCCGCCTCAATATTCCGCGAACATGTCGTCCGGATAACAGTACAGCCACCGCTCGCCCGGCTCCTCCGACGTCACCACCGGGTGCTGGGTGGCGCGGGCGTGCTTCGAGGCATGCTGGTTGGGCGAGCTGTCGCAGCACAGCGTCGCGCCGCATTGCTGGCAGGTTCGCAGATGCACCCACTGCGAGCCGATCTTCACGCACTCGGCGCACTCCCGGCGCTTGCCGTGTCGCACGGTGGTGATCGCCTCGAGATGCTCGCAGCTTGCATCGGCCATCGTGAGCCTCGCTTACTCGTGCAGCACCTGGTGGACGGCGGCGATCGCGATCGATCCCTCCCCGACGGCGGACGCCGCGCGCTTGACGCTGCCGCTCCGCACGTCGCCCACCGCGAACACGCCGGGCAGGCTGGTTTCCAGGATATGCGGCGGGCGGGCCAGCGGCCAATGCGCCGCCGCCAGGTCGTCCGCGGAGAGATCCGGGCCGGTCTTGATGAAGCCGCGGGCATCGAGTGCGAGGCAGCCCTGGAGCCACGCCGTGCTGGGTCTGGCGCCCGTCATGGAGAAGACGTGGCGGATGCCCTGCGTCTCCTCCCGGCCCGACTGGTTGTCCCGCCAGGTCACCCGCTCGAGGTGATGGTCCCCCTCGAGACCGACGATTTCGGTGCGGACGTGGAGAACGATCGCCGGGTGGTCCTCGATGCGACGGATCAAATACCGGGACATCGTGTCGGCCAGCCCGTCCGAGCGGACGACCATGTGGACACGCCTGGCGGTCTGCGCCAGGAAGACGGCGGCCTGGCCGGCCGAGTTGCCGCCGCCCACGACCACGACCTCGTCGCCTCCGCACAGCTGCGCTTCCATGAACGTCGCAGCGTAATACACGCCCGTGCCCTCGAACTGTGCCAGGTTGGTGATGGACAGCCGGCGGTACTCGGCCCCGCTGGCGATGATCACCGCGCGCGCCGGCACGCGCGGTCCCTCGTCCAGCTCGATGCTGTACGGTTTGCGGTCACAAGTCAGGTGCTTGGCGTCGTTCCCGACCATCACCTGGGCTCCGAACTTCTCCGCCTGGTTGTAGGCCCGGGCCGCCAGCTCCTGGCCGGAGATCCCGGTGGGGAAACCGAGGTAGTTCTCGATACGGGAGCTGGCGCCCGCCTGACCCCCGGGTGCGGTGGACTCGAGCACGAGGACGTCGAGTCCCTCCGACGCGCCGTACACCGCCGCCGCGAGTCCGGCCGGTCCCGCGCCGACGACCACCAGGTCGCGCAGCTGGGTGCGATCGATCGCGTCGTTGAAGCCCAGGCAGGCGGCGAGCTGCTGATTGGTCGGATTCCGCAGCACATCGGTGCAACGACAGATGGCCACGGGGATGTCGGCCATGCCGACCCGGAAGCGATCGAGCAGGTCCTGGACGCCCGCGTCGCGGTCCAAGTCGAGGTAGGTGTGGGGATGGCCGTTGCGGGTGAGGAACTCCTTGATCCGGAGGGTCCCGGCACAGTGCATCGATCCGACGAGCACGACGTCGCCCAGGCCGCGTGCGACCAGCTGCCCCCGGCGCAGCAGGAAGGCGCGCATGAGGATCTCGCTCAGCTCGCCGTCGGTCTGCACCAGCGTGAGCAGATGGTCGCGATCGACCTCGATCACTTCACCCGGCTCGACGGCGCGGACGCGCCCGAATCCGCGGCGCCCGGACAGCATGGCCACTTCGCCGGTGAACTGCCCCGGCCCAAACGTGGCCACGGATTCCTCGGTCGTACCGACCGGTCGCACGACCTCGATCAGGCCCTCGGTGACGACGAAGAAGCGCGCCGCCTGCTCGCCGGCTTCAGCCAGCACGTCGCCCGGCGCCACGGGGCGTACCCGTCCATGCGTCGCGACGCGCGCGAGCTGCGCTGACGTAAGTGTAGGAAAGACGTGTTCGGCGCGGGCGCCGGGAGTCAACGTAAAGGTGGGCGTGGTGGCCGTCATGAACGGTAAGGTGCATTGCCGGTCAAGCCCTCGCCAGGGCCGCGAGCCGGGTATCTTGTTGCCAAATTGATGGTTCCACCCATGTCCGCGGCAGGGCCCCTGAAACGTCTTAACGGTCGGAGGCGCTGATTGACGGAACCCACGAGGGGCGAGCCCCGGGAGGAGTCACCATGAGCGAGTTCATCTATCTGTACCGCAGCACCAACGAGGCCAGCCGCGCCGCGATGGGATCGCCGGAGCAGATGCAGAAGAGCATGCAGACCTGGATGGCCTGGATGAAGCAGCTGGCCGACAAGGGCCACATCAAGAACCCCGGTCATCCGCTCGAGCGCTCCGGCAAGCTCGTGAAGGGCAAACAGCGGACGATCACCGACGGCCCGTACGCCGAGTCGAAGGACATCATCGGCGGCTACACGCTGGTCGAGGCGAGGGATCTCGCCGAGGCGGTGGAGTTGTCGAAGGGTTGCCCCATCCTCGAAGGCGGCGGCGTGGTGGAAGTCCGTCCCGTGCTGCAGACGGGCATGTGACCGAGCTGCACGAGCATCTGTTCCGGCGGGAAGCGGGGCGGCTGGTCGCCACGCTGACGCGCATCCTCGGCGTCGAGCACCTGGCGCTGGCGGAAGACGTCGTGCAGGACGCCTTCTGCCGCGCCCTCGAGGTGTGGCCGTTTCGGGGCGTGCCGGACAATCCCTCGGCGTGGCTCATGGCCACCGCGAAGCACCGCGCGCTCGACGCGCTGCGGCGCGAGCGCACCGCCCGGACGCTCGCACCGGAGCTGGCCCGGGTGCTCGAGTCCGACGAGCAGCTGTTCACGGAGGAATCGCTCAGGGACGATCAGCTGCGCATGATGTTTTCGTGCTGTCATCCGCGCCTGTCGGAAGCGGCGCAGGTCGCGCTCATGCTGCACATCCTGTGCGGCTTCAGCGTCGACGAGGTCGCCGGCGCCTTCGTCAGCACGCATGCCGGCGTCGAGAAGCGCATCACGCGGGCGAAGAAGGTGCTCGCCCAGTCGCAGCGCTTGTTCGAGATCGCGGACGCGCGCGACTTCGCGGCCCGCCTTCCAGCGGTCCACCGGGCGCTGTATCTGCTGTTCAACGAAGGCTATCACGGCGCGTCGGCCGAGTCGGCGGTGCGCGCCGAGCTGTGCCGCGAGGCGCTGCGGCTCACGGGTCTGTTGCTCGAGCATCCCGTGGCGGCGACGCCGGCCACGTGCGCGCTCGCGGCGCTGATGTGTCTCGACGCGGCGCGCCTGCCGGCGCGGCTCGATGCGGGGGGTCACTTGAGTGTCCTCGCCGGGCAGGATCGCTCACGCTGGGATGCGGACCTGATGGCCGAAGGGCAACGCCTGCTCGAGCGCTCGGCCAGCGGTCCCGACTTGACGGAGTATCACGTCGAGGCCGCCATCGCGGCCGTGCACGCGTCCGCGCCTCGCCTCGAGGAGACGAATTGGGGGCAGGTGGTTTCGTTGTACGACACGCTGCTCGCCATCCGGCCGTCGCCCGTCGTGGCGCTCAACCGCGCCATCGCCATCGCGCAGCGCGACGGCGCCGACCGCGGGCTGGCGGCGATCGCCGCGATCGCCGACCGCCAGCGGCTCGCCGGCTATCCGTTCTACCATGCGGCGCTGGGCGACCTGGAGCTGCGCCGGGGCAAAGGCGAGACCGCCCGCGGGCACTTCGCCGCCGCGCTCGCCCTGGCGCGCAACGCCATGGAGCGGCACTTTCTCGAGCAGCGCATGGAGGCGTGCGATGCCGGAAAGGCCGATCTAGCGTGGCAGCCTGGCCCCACTTGCCGTTGAGCGATTGGGCGGACACTCAGACGACGCTGCATCGCTGGACGCAGATCGTGGGCAAGACGCGCCTCGCCCTGGCGCCGATGCAGAATCACTGGTGGCAGGTGGCGCTCTACGTCACGGCGCGCGGGCTCGGCACCTCTCCGATGCCCTATGCCAAGGGCAACATCGAGCTGGAATTCGATTTCCTGGATCACCAGCTCGTGGCGCGGACCAGCGACGGCGTAACGAAGAGCATTGCCCTCGCCCCTCGATCCGTCGCGGACTTCTACGAAGACTACCTCGGCCTGCTGGCGGCGCTCGGCCTCGACGCGAAGATCTGGCCCGTGCCGCAGGAGATGGCGGACACGGTGCACTTCGCCGCGGACCGGGAGCATGCGTCGTACGACGCCGACGCGGCGCAACGCTGCTGGCGCATCCTGGCGCACGCGGACCGCGTCCTGAAACGGTTCCGCGGGCCCTTCCTCGGCAAGTCGAGTCCCTCGCATTTCTGGTGGGGCGGCTTCGATCTGGCGTGCACGCGCTTCTCGGGACGCCCCGCGCCGCGGCACCCCGGGGGGATCCCGCATCTCGCCGACTCTGTGACGCGCGAAGCGTACTCCCACGAGTGCATCAGCGCCGGATGGTGGCCGGGAAGCGTGGGCGGTCCGGTAGCGGAGCCGGCGTTTTACGCGTACGCCTATCCCGAGCCGGTGGGCTGCCCGGAGGCCACGGTGCGGCCGGCCGCGACCCGCTACCTCCAGGCGCTGCGGGAGTGGATCCTGCCGTACGAGGCCGTGCGGGCGGCGCCCGATCCTGAGGGAACGCTGCTGGAATTCCTCCAGAGCACCTACGCGGCCGCCGCCGACCGGGGCGGGTGGGATCGCGGCCGGCTCGAGCGGGGGTAGTCAGCCGTCGCACAGGACACGCCTCCGGCCCCATGCTGCAGCACGGCCTGCCTATTGAACGATTACGCAGACAACGACAACTTCAAGCCCAGGACGAAGGGAGGTCTTGGGGCATGGCAGAGAAGGGGAAAGGAAGGTCGCTGAAAGACCGGCTCGTGGACATGGGCGTGCTGGTCGAGAAGGATGAATCCCCAAGTGCCGCTCAAGGATCGGCTGCCGTAGCGGGACCGGGCGCGTTGTCTGGCCCGGGGCCGGGTGCCGGAGGCGTTGATCGGGACCTGCTGAAACAGCTGCTCGCCGCCGCCACCAAGGACACAAACGATTACACCGAGTTCATGCTGTCCGCGGACGCGATGTCGGGGGTCATTCCCGACGAGGCCACCCGCATCAAGGCGGCGTTCGTTGCGTCCAAGCCGCACGGTCTCACCCTCGAAAAGATCCTTGCCGGGCTCGCCAGCAGCAAACGGGTGCTCGAGGCGAAGCGCGGCGAATTCGAAAGAGTCCTGTCGCAGAAGGTTGACGCGCTCGTCACGTCGAAGCAGAAGCAAGCGGATGACAACCGCAAGACCATCGACTCGAAGAAGCAGGAGCTGACACGGCTTCAGGCCGACATCACGGCGCTCGAGCAGGCGGAGGCGAAATCCAGGGCGGAAATCGCCGCCGGTCAGACTCAGATCGAGGCCGCCAAGGCCAATTTCCTCGCGGCCTACAATGCCGCGATCACCGTACTATCTTCGAACGAAGAAAAGGTGAAGACCCAACTCAAGGGGGCGTAAGGCGACCATGACAGACGTGACCCCTCTTCCCTCCGGGGCGAAGACCTTCTGGCAACGTCCCGAAGGAACGTTCGCGAAGGTCATCAGCGCGATCGTGGGCGCATTTCTCGTTTACAAGTACGCGCTCCCCGTTCTCACGTTCTTCAACAACCTCATCTGGACCACGGTGAACATCGTCATCGGCGGCGCCATTCTCGCCGCCGTCGTGTACGTGATCTGGGACGGCCGCCTCCTCCGAGCCGCGAGCTACATCTACAAGAGCTTCATGAGGTGGGTCTTCAACTGGATCACGTCGAACGATCCCATCGGCGTGATGAAGACGGCCTTGGAGAAGATGGGGAAGATCCTTTCCCAGACCGAGGGTCAGATGGGTACCGTGCGCGGCGTGATGGTGCAGCTGCGCACTGCCATTGCCAATGCCGAGCGTAACCGGACGACCGCCCTGAAGCTTGCCGATCAAGCCGGCAAGGAGAACAATCCGCTGCAGGTCCGCGTGAAGAGCAAGACGGCGAGCATCTACGGTCGGTCGACGATGACGTACCAGGAGCTACTCGCCAAGCTCGAAGTGATGTATCGGGTGCTGAACAAGTACCACGATATCGCCAAGTCCAACATCGAAGTGATGACGGTGGAGTTGCAAGAGAGCACCATGCGCCACAGCGCTGCGCGGGCCGTCGGCGCCGCCATGAAGGGCTTCTGGTCCATCATGTCGACGGGCCAGGACAAGGAGATGTACGACCTGGCGAAGGAGCACATCGCCGAGGAATGGGACAACACCGTCGGCGAGATGGAGAACTTCGTCGCGATTTCCAAGGACGTCGTCAGCTCCTTCGACTTGGACCAAGGCGTCCTCGAGGAGGACGGTCTGAAGCAGCTCGCGGAGTGGGAGCAGAAAGCCGATTCGCTGGTCTTGGGAGCGGAGAAGCCGGCGCTCATTGCCGCCGCCAACGATCCAACGGACGTGCTTCACCTCCCGGGCAGCGAGGACTACGAACAGCTCTTCAAGAAGCAGTAGCGGGCGTACCGGGGTCTTGAACTACAACCGAGACGGAGGATAACGGCATGGCCGTTCAGCTCTCTTCCCGCTTCAAGCGGCTTGTCCTCCTGCTGGTCGTGGTTGGAGGTGGGTACTACGCTCTGCGCTACGCGTCCAGCCACGGCATGATCCCGCAGGGTAAGCAGGGCGGCGGTCTCCGCACGACTCCGGTTCGTACCGAGAAGATCTCCAACGCGTCCAGCGAGCCCATCACCGTCTGCGTCGTTACGTGGCCCGGGTATGCCGGCGGGGAATACTTCAACGGCGGTTTCGCCGCGTCAACCGATTCCCGGTACTATCGAGACTACGGCATCAAGGTCGCGTTCAAGGTGATCGAGCAGTTCGTCCCGTCGCGCGAGGCCTGGAAGGCCGACAAGTGTCAGGTCATCTGGCAGACGGCCGACGCGTTCCCCACGGAGGTCGCTGGCTTAAAGGAGTACCAGCCGAAGATCATCTTCCAGGCAGACTGGTCCCGCGGCGGCGACGTAGTCATTGCCCGCCATGGCCTGACCTCCGTGAACGACCTGCGCGGCAAGACCGTATCGGCCGCGCTCGGGACGCCTTCGCACACCCTGCTGCTGCGCATGCTCGAGGCGGCGGGGATGACGATCCACGACATCCGCTACAAGCCGACGGAGGACGCTCCGGGCTCGGCGCAGATGTTCAAAGCCGGCTCGGTCGATGCGGCGGTCGTGTGGTCGCCGGACGATCAGGACGTTCTCAAGAGCGTGCCTGGCTCACACGTGCTCACCAGTTCGAAGATCATGTCGAACATGATCGCCGACGTCTTTTTCGTGAAGCAGAGCTATCTCGAGACGCATCGGGACGAGCTGCGCGCCCTCGTCGAGGGCTGGCTGCGCGGCGCCGCCGAGATCAACACCGATCCATCGGCCAAGGAGCAAGCCGTCCAGATTCTCGCCAACGGCCTGAATCAGCCTCTGGACTTCATCCGTGCGGTGATCGACAACGCCCGGCTCGTCACCTACGGGGATAACGTGAACTTTTTCAACCTCAACGGTGACTACACCGGCGTAACCGGCCAGGAGCTCTATGAATCGACCGGCCGGCTGTATCATCGATCGGACGCGTCGCTCGCGCCCACGGTCTTACCCCCGTGGAGCAGTGTCGCTGACCTCGGGATCATCCGGTCCATCCATCTGATCGGACCAGAGCAGGCGGCTGAGCCCGTCGCGACGTTCGCGAAGGCGACGGCGAGCGACGTGAGTGCCGCGCCACTCTCGATGAAGCACATCACGATCACGTTTCCGACTGGTTCGGCCACACTCGATGAGAACGTGAAGTACATCATCGATACCGAGTTCGCGCCCACGGCGAAGACCGCGGGCAACGCGCGGATCCGCATCGAAGGCAACACCGACAACGTCGGCTCGCCCGACCTGAATCAAGGGCTGTCTGAGCGTCGAGCTCAGGCCGTGGCCGACTACCTGGTGTCCAAGTACGGTTTCGACAGCCACCGGTTCGTCGTCGTGGGCAACGGTCCCCGCAAGCCAGTCGCTTCGAACGACACGGAGAGCGGGCGGGCTCGGAATCGGCGTACCGATTTCGAATTGTTGAACAACTAGCGACCGACATGACGGCGCTTTTCAGGCTTCGAGGCACCCTTGACGAGAAGACGAAGGTCGGCATCGAGATCACGGGCGTGGTCGCCACGCTCGTCCTCTGGACCGCCCTCGTCCAATGGAAGCTCGTGCCGGCGACGATTCTGCCGATGCCGTGGAAGGTCGTGACTTCCCTGAAAGAGCTTCACTACCAGGACGCGCTCATCGTAAACGCCCTGTATTCCATCAAGATCAACTTTCTGGGATACTTGGAGGCGGTCGGCCTCGCGCTGCCTCTCGGCATGGCGATCGGCCTGCTACCCATTTTTCGGGCGCTCTCGGAGCGACTCATCAGTGCCGCGCGGTATCTGCCCTTGACGGCCACCATCGGCATTTTCATCGCCCTGTTCGGCATCGAGACAAAAATGAAGGTCGAGTTCTTGGCCTTCGGCATCTTCGTATACCTGCTCCCGGTCGTGGTGGAGAGGGTGGATGAGGTGCAAGAGGTGTACGTCCAGACCGCGCGAACCCTTGGCGCCACGCCCTGGCAGACGGTGAAGAGCGTGTTCATCCCGGACGTCGTGTCCAGGGTGTTTGACGACATCCGGGTGTTGATCGCGTTGTCGTGGACATACATCGTGTTTACGGAAGTCATCAACGCGTCTGACGGTGGGATCGGTGCTCTAGCATACATCGCGGCCCGTCAGAGTCGGCCCGACAAAGTCTATGCGGTGCTGCTCACGATCATTCTGATCGGGTTCCTGCAGGACAAGGCGTTCCTGTACCTGGGCCGACTGCTGTTCCCGTTCAAGTATGTGGAAGGAGGCGGCCATGGAAGCGCCGCCTAAAGGTCAGCTGCCGAGGGTCATCGAGCTCCGCGGCATCACCCAGACGTATGACGGGGGGAAGACCTTCCTGTTCAACAAACTGAACCTGCTGCTCGAAGACAAGCCCGGTCAGGGGCAGTTCGCCGTGATCCTCGGCGTCTCGGGTTGCGGCAAGTCAACCTTGCTCCGCTACATATCCGGGTTGCAGACGCCGACGTCGGGGGAGGTGCTCATCGACGGCAAGCCGAAGACGGACAGCATGGTGATCAGCATGGTGTTCCAACAGTATTCGTCGTTCCCATGGCTGTCCGTTCTCGATAACGTCATGCTGCCGCTGAAGTTCAGAGGCGTGCCCAGGGGCGACGGCAGGGAACAGGCGATGGTGATGATCAAGGCCGTGGGGTTGGAAGGTCACGAGCACAAGTATGCCCAGTCTCCGATTCTCTCCGGCGGCCAACTCCAGCGGGTAGCCATAGCGAGAAGCCTCATCTCAAACCCGCAAATCATCCTCATGGACGAGCCCTTCGGGGCCCTCGATACGCTGACGCGATTCCGCATGCAGACGATGCTGTATGACATCTGGGAGAAACTGGAATCGACGATCGTGTTCGTGACGCATGACATTCAGGAAGCGGTGTTCCTGGGCGACGACATCTACGTCATGAAGTCGGGCAGGGGCACGTCCGAGATCGCCAGGACCATCCACGTTGACTTGCCGCTGCACCGCGACCGGGCGACGAAGCGCGAAGCGCACTTCGTCCAGCTCGTAGCGGAGGTCGAAGATGCGATCACCAGCTTGAACGCATAGCTGCTGTTTCTCGATACCCAATGAAATACATCCTGCTGCATTACGTGGGGGAGGCCGGCTGGCCCCAGTTGACGAAGGCCGAGCAACAAGACTGGTTGGAAGCCTCTAAGGCATATGCGGAGGTAATGTCAAAGGCGGGCGTCCTGACGAGCACGGTCCGCCTCGAGCCGACCTCGGCGGCGAGGACTGTGAGAGTCGCGAATGGCACGACCCGGGTGCTGGACGGCCCCTACGCCAACTCGAAGGAACAGCTCGCCGGGTTTCACATCATCGACGTCGTCGATCTCGATGCCGCGCTCGCCTGGGGAGCGCGTTCGCCAACGGCTCTTTATGGTGTCGTCGAGGTGCGCCCAGTCATGGACAAGGACCTCGATCACTTGCTGCGAGAGCTCGCCGGGTGAGTCGACGATCGTTGCGATAGCATTCCCTCACGGTCCGGGTGGTTGACGCGGCGAGTCGACGCCCGCCTCCAGCGCCGCCACGATGCGGTCGACGTCATACACGCAGCCGGCCCACGTGCCGCCGCTCGCCCGCTGCAGGGCCGCCCACAGGCGGGTGTCGGCCGGCAGGGCGGGGTGGGGGGCGAGCGCCGGGTGGGCCTCGCGTTGCGCCAGCAGCGCTGCGCACGCCGCCGCGTCGAGCGTTTGCCCGGCTGCCCCCACCAAGTCGACCGATCCCGTGAGCGTGCGACGGTCGATCACGATCTCGATCAGATCGTCGTCCCGTACGCGCCCGATGGGGCCGCCGTGCAGTGCCTCGGGTCCGATGTGGCCGACGCAGGCGCCGCTCGAGAACCCGGAAAAACGACCGTCCGTGAGCAGCGCGACGTGCTTGCCCCACGGGAGATAGCGGAGCGCGGTGGTGATCTGCGCGGTCTCCTGCATCCCCGTGCCCGATGGGCCGTTGCCGATCAACACGATCACGTCTCCCGCGCCGATCGGCCGCTCCGTCGCGCCTTTCACGGCCCGGATCGCGTCGCGCTCGTCGACGAACACGCGCGCGGGGCCGCGGTGACGGTACACCTGATCGTTTCCCACGACCGAAGGGTCGAGCGCCGTGGCTTTGATCACCGCCCCGTCGGGCGCCAGGTTCCCGACCGGGAACACGACGGTGCTCGCAAGACCAGCCGCGCGCGCGGCGTCGGGGCCCATGATGACGTCGTCGGGTGACACCGCCGCGGCCGCCCCCAGCCGCGCCCGGGCTTCCCGCCGGCGGTCGCTTGTCTCCCACCAGTCGAGCGTCGTGGCGAGAGTGTCGCCGGTCGCCGTGAGCACGTCCCCGTGCAGCAGGCCCATGCGGCGCAGGTGCAGCATCACCTCGGGTACGCCGCCGGCCATGAACACCTGCACGGTGGGATGCCCGCGCGGCCCGTTGGGCAAGGCATCGACCAGACGCGGCGTAGCGCGATTCACGCGGATCCAGTCGTCCACCGTGGGCGACCGCAGCCCGGCCGCGTGGGCAATCGCCGGAATGTGCAGCAGCAGGTTGGTCGAGCCGCCGAAGGCCGCGTGCACCAGCATGGCGTTCTCGAGCGCATGCGGCGTGAGGATCCGCGCGATCGGAATCCCCAGCGCATGCAGGCGCAGCAGGGCGGACGCGGAGCGGGGGCCCAGTTCGAGCCACGCCGGCTCGCCTGACGGCGCGAGGGCGCTGTGCGGCAGCGCCAGGCCGAGCGCCTCCGCCACGACCTGCGATGTGGCCGCGGTCCCGAGGAACTGGCAGCCGCCGCCACTCGAGCCGCAGGCGCGACAGCCCATGGTGGCCGCGTAGTCGAGGCTCACCAGGTCCCGGGCGAACCGGGCGCCCAGGCTCTGGACCTGGCCTGCGTCCTCGCTCCCAACTGCCGGGAGCGTGACGCCGCCTGGCACGATCACTCCGGGCAGGTCGCGGCATCCCGCTAGGGCGAGCATGGTGGCGGGCAGACCCTTGTCGCACGTGGCGACGCCCAGCACGCCCGACGCGGTGGGTAAGGAGCGGATCAGCCGGCGCATCACGACGGCCGCGTCGTTGCGGTACGGCAGGCTGTCGAACATCCCCGTCGTACCCTGGGTGCGGCCGTCGCAGGGGTCGCTGCAATACGCCGCGAAAGGGATTGCCCCCGCCGCGCGCAGCGTCTCGGCCGCCGCCCGCACGAGCAACCCGATCTCCCAGTGCCCCGTGTGATATCCCAGCGCCACGGGGCTCCCGTCCTCGCCCCGGAGGCCGCCGTGGGTGCTCACGATGACGTACTGCGGACCATCCAAGGCCGTGGGGCTCCAGCCCATGCCCACGTTCTGCGTCAGGCCGAAGACGTTGCCGCTCGGCTCCTCGCGCAGCATGTCGGGAGTAAGGGGCAGACGGCCCGCGGGCCCCGCACCGGCGAGCCGGCCGGCGGCGACGGCGTTCGCCGAGCCGAGCACTGCGTCCAGCGGCGGCGCGTCGAGCTCCCTGTGCATGTGCACAACGTTGTGGCGGCGGACGGCGGATCGCCAGCGACGCGTAGGGGCGCAGCATGCTGCGCCCCTACATCGATGATGACCGGGCTCCCTACGCCGCCGCGGCGGGCGCGGGCCCGGCGTCCACCAATTGCTTGGTGACGGGCTCGATCCGGAAGTTGAGCCCTTCCAGAGTACGGGATCCGAGTATTACGAGGTCACCAGGCTCTCCGAACACGACGTCGTCGGTGGTGCGCTTGCCGGCCACGTGAATGAACGCGGCACCAGTCCGACGCTGGAGGATCGTCCCGTCGGCCTGCCGGAAGCGCCACGTGTTGTACCGCTCGATACCGAGAGATTCGAGAGCCTCGGCCGGAACCCACGACAGTTCCGCTCCAGTGTCGACCAGAACCGATCTCAAGGTGCGTCGCTCGCCCGGGCGGGCTGGGTTCTCGATCTCGATGTCTACGCGGAAAGTTCCCATATCGCCGGGCATACTACCTCCTGAGGTCATGCCGAGTAGTACCATATCGTTGCGGAGGGTGTCAATGCGTGGCGTGGACCTGGGCGACACGGCGGTGATGCGTAGGGGCGCAGCATGCTGCGCCCCTACATCGATGATGACCGGGCTCCCTGAGTGCCGGGAGACATGCGGTCGTTGTGATCCCCGGGCTGTCGCCCGGGGTCAGTGGCACCCCGTGAAGCCTCTTCTGACCCCGGGCGCAAGCCCGGGGTGACTGGGAGTGGGGCGCAGCACGCTGCGCCCCTACATCGATCAGGGCAGGGAATCCCTACCGCAGGGGCACCAGCAGCGCGAGCACGACAGTGGTCACCATGCTCGTGAGGCCGACCACCGCGAGCACGGGAGTCCAGGACTTGAAGGTCTCGAGCTCCGTCACTCCTCCCATCTTCGAGAACAGCCAGAAGCCGCTGTCGTTCATCCACGACCCGACGAGCGACCCGCTGGCGATCGCGGTCGCGACATAGACGGTGTGAAAGGGAAGGCTGCGTCCGTTCGCGGGCAGCATGGCCGCCAGCATCGCCGCGGTCGTGATCATCGCGACCGTGCTCGAGCCCTGGGCGATCTTGATCAGGCTCGCGACCCCAAACCCGAGGAACAGAAACACGAGGCCGGAGCCCACGCCCGCCGCCGCGTTCCCCACGAAGGCCCGCTCGATCACGGGGCCGATCCCGGTGGCCTGCAACGCGACCCCGAACGCCCCGCTCGCCGCGATGATCAGGATGATGA
>WNGC01001151.1_pt1 | contig 19794 bp, 18 predicted proteins | sample 5400051 | NCBI WGS metagenome assembly WNGC01 (sample SAMN13153368, study PRJNA577476) | soil metagenome | isolation source: 20 cm soil or saprolite under grassland replicate 2 | place: USA:California | collected 2016-06-15
TTGGCTGTGCGTCGCCGCAGTTGGATTCGCAGCAGGTGTAGAAATCGCGCCGCATCTTGTCCATGAACCATCCCCTCTCCTAGCGCTAACCGTTGCCCTGGTTCTAGGTTTAATTGGGGCACTGCTTGCGCTGTTCCTTCAGAAGATTGCGGTTGCTGTTCTTGGTTTCCTGGCGGGCGGCAAACTTGCTGGCGCACTCGCTGCTGCATTTTTTGTTCAGTATGCGCAATATTCCACCTTCATTTTTCTGTTCGGCGGACTTGCTGGCGCAATACTGCTACTCGTTTTGTTTGATTGGGCGCTCATCGTTATTTCCTCCTTAATTGGCGCACATCTGATTCAAAGTGCGATTGTGCTTCCGCCGTCCGGATCGACCATTGTGTTCATCGGGCTAGTAGTCCTCGGTATCCTCGTTCAAGCGGCGGCGCTGCGGAGAAGCCAGGTGTAGCGCGGTATTTTTGGTGACAAATCAAAACGCAATCACAAGAATCGCGTTATGAACCCTCAAAGTACTGGATTACGCGTCGCGAGCATTATTTTCGGCATTTTCGCCATTGGTCATCTTTTACGACTGCTTAAACAGGCCCCGGTCACCGTTGGAACGATGACCATTCCAGTGGGCGCAAGCTGGATTGCGCTTATCATCGCCGCCATTCTCTGTATTTGGCTTTGGCGACTGTCGAGTTTGAGAGGCGGATAACTACAAAACACCCGCCTTCGCTATGGCACTGTCCGGGTCGCGAAATGGCGAACGACGAAAGAATAATCCAAGTCTGCATCACCGATCACAGCTCGCCACTTCCTCAGTCAATCGGATCCTTACAGGTGGGCGAGGATGCTAAGCAATGGATAGCGGCCTCCCGTTCGCAGAAAAGGACGACTCGACACAATAGTGAATCCAGAAGACCTCACGATAGCCTCAATCTCAGCCTGCACCCATTCTTGCACGTAGGTATCCCGCTCCATTCCAGAAATCGTCGTCTTCACCCAGTCTGTTTTGGGTCCCCGATGTACCGCAGCAAACAACAGTCCGTGGGGTCGCAGAATTCCCCTGAAACCCGACAGGGTCTGTTGGATTTCGCTGGCACGAATGTGAAGGAGGCTGAAAGAAGCCCAGAGACCGTCGAAGCTTGCTTGCGGAAATTCCAAATTTCTCATATCCATCTTTTTTACGTCGACAGTTGGAACACGTTCTTTTGTGAGCCTTACGAAACGATCGGACAGGTCAATCGCTGTTACGTTGTAGCCCAACTGGGAAAATCTTTCGGTATCCATTCCTGGACCGCAGCCACAGTCGAGAATTTTCGATCCGGCGGGGAGTCGTTGAATAAATTGCTGTCGCTCTCGTTCGATGAATTCGTGGGGCGTCTTGAAGTAGTCGCTGTAGTCTTTCGAGCCTTGGTCGTAGGTCTCTTCGATATGCGAATAGTCAGGATCTTCGGACTTCACACCAGGCATCTATCTCAACAATAAGAACGCGGGAAATTTTGTGGAACCTGTAGCCAGCGGCGCTCTTCCGGCAACCCCGGAAATTACCGTCGCTAGTGAAGGAGTCTCTTCGTACGGTTGGAAAGCATTGGTCGGTTCTGTGGTCGGCTTCAGCATGGACGGTTTCGACATGTTGATTCTCGGCTTCATGCTCCCAGCCATCTCGGCGGGCCTGGCTTTAACGAGCACGCAGGCGGGCTCGCTTGTCACCTGGACAATGCTCGGCGCTGTTACCGGTGGACTTATTTTCGGCGCTATGAGCGACCGCTTTGGCCGAATCAAGGTACTGACGTGGACCATTCTGGTGTTCGCGGTGTTCACCGGTCTATGTGCGCTGGCAAACAGTTATTGGGACCTGGTCGTTTACCGCACGATAGCCGGCCTTGGCCTTGGCGGCGAATTTGGGATCGGCATGGCGCTCGCAACCGAGGCGTGGCCTGCGATCAAGCGTGCTCGCGCCTCCTCTTACGTGATGGTCGGGTGGCACCTCGGAGTGCTTTTGGCCGCATTCCTGACTCCAGCATTGCTTCCCAGAATTGGCTGGCGAGGCATGTTTTTGCTCGGAATTCTCCCTGCAATTGTCGCATTCGTGGTAAGGCGATCCCTTGATGAGCCCGAGATTTTTGTAAGGAAACATACCGCAAGTAACGAAAACTCGTTTTCGTTACTCGTGAACGGTGCGCAGGCGTTCAAGACGACAGTTGGGATTGCTATCCTGTGTGCCGTTCAGAACTTTGCTTACTATGGGCTAATGGTCTGGCTACCCAGTTATTTGTCAAAAAGTTTGGGGTTCAGTCTCACCAAATCCGGCGTTTGGACGGCGGCGACTCTGCTGGGAATGGCCTCTGGCATCTGGGTATGCGGCCAACTCGCTGATCGGATCGGGCGGAGACCCGTTTTCCTACTGTTCCAAATTGGAGCGTTGATCATGATCTTTGTTTACTCGCGAATCACTCAGCCAGGCATGCTTCTTTGGGTAGGCGCGATCATGGGAATCTTTGTGAATGGTTTAAATGGGGGCATTGGCGCGCTCATGTCGGAAGCGTATCCAACCATTGCTCGGGCAACCGCCCAGAATACCCTTTGGAATATTGGACGCGCAGTTGGCTCACTAGGACCAATTACGGTCGGCGCGTTGGCGGGAAAGTACTCCTTCCAAGCAGCAATTGGTTTTCTCGCCTCGATTTACGTTCTCGACATCTTTGCGACACTATTTTTGATTCCGGAACTCAAGGGGAAGCCACTCGACTAATCGAGAAACATTTCGGCGTGCTGCGTCATTTGTCATTTCTGAGCCATCCAGTCGGGACATCTACATAGGACGAATCCAACTCAGCGACCGATGGACAGCCGAGCAGTTTGAGAGTTCTAATCAGATCAGCGTGCAAAATTTCAATGGCTCGGGCAACACCAGCGTTACCCGCCGCGCCGAGACCATAAGCATAAGCGCGCCCGACCAGCACTGCTCGAGCTCCCAGGCACAGCGCTTTGACAATATCGCTACCTCGACGAATACCGCCATCCAGAAGCACTTCGATCTGACCACCTACGCTAGCCACAACTTCAGGTAAAATGCGCAGAGTCGGCGCAACCAGGTCGAGTTGGCGGCCGCCGTGATTGGAAACAACCAGCGCGTTTGCTCCTGCGTCCACTGCGCGATGAGCATCGTCTACGGTGTGAATTCCTTTGATCACGATCGGTCCGCTCCATGTTTGACGGATCCAATCAAGGTCCTTCCAAGTCACCACTGAATGTTCGAGAGCCGCGGTAACATCGGCGTATAACATCGGCCCCTTACCCGGGATGACTACATTCGGAAACTTCATCAGTCCGCCATCAGCTAGAAACCCAGCAAGCCAGCGAGGTTTCATCAATAACTGACTAACAAACGGCAGCTTCGATCCAAGGTTGCCGCTCAATAGTTCTTTAGCTCCATTTCGGAGATCGCGTTCCCGCATGCCAGCCACCGCCGTGTCGATTGTCACAACCAAAGCTGAAAAGCCGGCGGCTTTCGCGCGTTGGATCGCAGAAAGCGCGCAATCGCGTCCACCCACAAGATAAAGCTGATACCAAAGCGGTCCGTTCGATGCCGCCGCAACATCCTCCAAGCGACACCCGGAGAGCGTCGAAAGCGCATACGCAATTCCTGCAGCGCCTGCGGCGCCGGCTGCGGCCTCCTCGCCGCGCGGATACATGAGTCGGCTGCTTCCGACGGGCGCAAGGATGAACGGCATGGACAGAGACGTGCCAAGGACGGACACGCGAAGATCGCATACCGGCGTCGCGTCAAACGCGCGACAGTTAGCGCGCAAGGTCCATTCGTCCTCCGCGCCGCCATCGATGTAGTCAAAGACCACTCGCGGAAGCCGGCGTTTCGCCGCACGTCGCAAATCTTCGATGTTGATAACGCGCGGAGGAGCAACAGATCGGGACATATGGTTCATCTGCCTCCGGCGAAGCGCAGGATCGTTCCCCTAGCAGTGTGCTTCACGATTCTCATTAACACCGCGGCTTTAGCCCGGTGCCAATGCCAAGCACGAACCACAAACCGTTTCAACGGTTTTCTCCTCAAAAAAGAAAAGCCGTTGAAACGGCTCGCCTTCAGGTTTTGCCAATTACACCTGGCTAAAGCCAGGTGTTAATGAAACGAACCAAACGCATGCTAACTCAAGCGACGCACCCTAGTGACGAAAGTGCCGCACGTCGGTGAAGACCATCGCCATGTTGCGCTCATTCGCGGCTGCTATTACTTCTTCATCGCGAACTGATCCGCCCGGTTGAATCGCGCATGTCGCGCCCGCCTCGGCAGCAGCAATCAAGCCGTCAGGGAATGGGAAAAACGCGTCGCTCGCGACTGCGCTGCTTTTGAGCGAGAGCCCGGCTTCTTTCGCTTTCCAGATGGCAATGCGCGAAGCATCGATGCGCGACATCTGTCCCGCGCCGATGCCAAGCGTACGGTCTGCTTTCGCATACACAATCGCGTTCGATTTGACGTGTTTGACCACGCGCCAGCCAAACAACAGCGCTTTCAATTCCGTTTTGGTCGGTCGCCTCTTCGTGACGATTTTTCGCGTCGCTTCCTCTGGAGCATCTGCATCCTGAACCAGCACGCCGCCGCAGACAGAACGAATATCGACCGCAGGTCTTGCACTTGTTGCTGAGGTCGCCAGTCGAATCAGGCGCAGATTCTTTTTCTTCTGCAAGACGCTGCGCGCTTCGGGCTCAAAATCCGGGGCAATAATTACCTCGCTGAAAATCTCGCTGATTACTTTTGCCAACGCTTCGGTCAACGGACGATTGCAAATGATAATCCCGCCAAAGGGCGCTTGTTTATCCGTGGCAAACGCCTTGTTCCACGCCTTGTGAAGATCGGCATCCGAGCCAACACCACACGGGTTGGTATGCTTCAGTATCGCAACGGTGGGCTCTTCGAATTCGGCGATCAAATTCGTCGCCGCACTAATGTCGAGAATGTTGTTAAATGAAAGTTCCTTGCCGTGGAGTTTTTCGAAGCACTTGTCAAAATCGCCGTAGAGCGCGGCGGTTTGATGTGGATTTTCCCCGTAACGCAATCGCATCACCAGCGGAAGCGAAAGTGAAAAGGATGCATCCGTTGTCTGCTCCCTGTTCAGGAAGTTGCCGATCGCGCGATCATATTCACCGGTCCTGATGAAGGCTTTTATGGCGAGGCGTTCGCGCAATTTGAGTGTCGTTTCGCCATTGTTATCGCGAATGTTTTCGAGCACCCCGTCGTAATCCGCTGGATCGACCACCACCGTGACCGATTCGTAGTTCTTTGCCGCGCTGCGAATCATCGACGGACCGCCGATGTCGATATTCTCGATCGCTTCCGCGAGGGTAACGTCTGGTTTGGCAATGGTCGCTTCGAATGGATACAGGTTGACCACTACCAGATCGATCGGCTCGAACCCACATTCGCGCGCTTCGGCTTCGTGTTTCTCGTTACCACGCTTGTAGAGAAGACCGCCATGCACGCGCGGGTGCAAAGTCTTCACGCGTCCTTCCAGCACTTCCGGAAAGGCCGTGAAGCTCGAGATCTCGCGCACTGGAATTTTCTCTTTTCTCAGCAGGTCTGCCGTTCCGCCGGTGGAGATAATGTCCACCCCCTGTCGCTCCAGTTCGCGGGCAAACGCAGCGATACCCGTCTTGTCGGAGACGGAAATGAGGGCGCGGGTAATTTTCATGGAAGAGTCAGAATGTTGCGTCATTCAGAGCGAAGTCGAGGGATCCCGTTGCCAAACCTTTGGGTAATACTGCGGGATCCTTCGACTTCGCTCAGGATGACGCGAGTTGCGCGTCAGCGATCCAGAATCACATTTTTCGCCGCCGGATAAAGCACCGGGCAGCAACCGATCGTTTCGCAAAACGCCTTGCTAAAGTGACTCAGGCTCGAGTAACCAACTTCTGTGGCGGCCTCCGTAACGTTGTAGCGTCCCGTCCGCAATAATTCGGCCGCGCGTTCCATTCGCAAGTTGCGCAAATACTGCGGAATGGTGAGACCGACTTCGCGCGAAAAAATTCTGCTCAGATAGAATGGACTGCAGCCGACCTCTTGACCGATCATCTCGAGCGCAGGAGGATTGGCGAGATCGCGCGCCAGAAGTTCCTTCGTGCGTTCCACGCGTTCCCGTGCGACGCGTTTTTGCCGCATACAGAAAAACTCCGGGTCTTTTGGCACGAAAAGAAAATGCGCCATGAGCTCCAAAGCCTTGCCTTCGTACCAAAGGATCTGGGCTGCTTTTGCTACCGGAGGCTCAGCCAAACTCGCCACTACGTTGCGTTGTTGCATCGTCATCGGACGCGCCGGGGCAACCACGTTTTCCTCTTTGTCTCCAAACACGATCCGGCGAATCTCGGGCTCGAGGTCAGCTTCGTTGCGAACAAATTGCTTTTGCAAATGTTCCCGCGAGAATTCCAGCGTCACGAACTGATGATGATCGCGCGCACGCCGCGATGCCGGCAACGGTTCATCGGCGGTCGCATAATAGCCACATTTGCCCGGAACATAATCGCTCCGAGCGCGGCCTTCAGTGCCCACTGCTCCGCGGCCGTTGAGATTCAAACAGAACTCGAGACTATTTCGATGGAAGGTCCGTCCCCAGTTAAAGGAATGTTCGGTGCGAAAGTCGTGCCACTCGACCGCGACCCCAATTTTGTCCACATCGCCGTACAGAGGGCGCCATCCATCTTTCACTTCACGCCACGCATGTTGCTCGGCCGCGCAACCAGGATTCATCTCGCCTAATTACGATTGTTGCCGACCCGAATGCAAGGCTGGCTTCTTTTCTTCCAGTGCGGCGCGGTCCCACTTCCCCAATTTTGAGGCGGCGTCGTAGGCGCTCTGCGCGAAGTCGAGGAGGACTTGATCTGGCTTTTCAGCAATGCGCACCGCATCGTAAGGCAGGATGAACTCACGGAGTTTGGCCTCGTAGAACGCTGCATCCGGCTGAATTTTCGCCTGTGCGAATCCAGACGGTTCCGGATAGGCATAGGAATAGAAGATTGGTGTCGGCGCAGCTGCGTTGCCGGGCCAAAAGCCAAGGCTGCTTACTTCCTGTGAGTATGCCTCGCGCGTGATCTCGTCCGGCAAGTGCGGAACTCCGCCCGGATGCGGCGGCGCGGGTCGCCCGGAGAAACGCGTCACCGCCAGATCAAAACTGCCCCAGAAAAAATGCACCGGACTGTTTTTGCCGCAGAAACGCGATCGAAATTCTTTAAATACGCGATCGCTTTGTACGAGAACGCGCCAGAACCGGTTGGCATATTCGCGATCATACGAGCGGTGCTCTTCATCCTGATCAAACAGGATCGGATTTTCGATCTCGTTCGGCGTAGTGTTGATCGTTACAGGCAGCTCGAGATCGCTCAATGTCTTCATCACGGTCCGATAAAAATCGGCAACTGATTGCGGTTTGAGTGGAACGGTTCGTCGCGCGCCATCGCTCTTGTCGATGAGCAGTTGGTGATCGATGAAATCAAACTGTATCTCGAAAGTGTGAGAACCGTGCGGGATCGGTGAAGTCGTTAGGCCACGAGAAGTCACGTAGAGCGTCACATGCCAGGAGTGGTTCGTCCATGGGCTGAGTGTCAGCCGAATTTTGCCGACGATTTGCGTCCACATGTGCAGAGTAATGGCGGTATCTTTCCACTCTGCAAAAGGCAGAGAAGGCCATTGGTTAGACGCGTCATTCACGTTGTGTTTCTACCCGCGGTTAATGAAATCGGTAAACGAGCGCTTGACCCTGTCAAACATGTCTCTCGCTTCTTCTTGTGTCCTGTGAAACGTATCCTTGATGCGCCTTTTGACACCTCTGAAAGGGCCGCTTTCCTCGTCACTGTCATAATCGTTCTCCACATCTTCCATGGTCGCGCCGGCAAACATTCCTTCTGTTTGCTTCACCGCGCCGCGCATCGCTCCGATATGAATCGTGCCGACTGGGCGAGATGATCTGCTCAAAAGAGTGACGATCCAGGTCGGTTCGCCGCGCTCATCAGTGCGCAAGGTGTAATCTACCGTTGCAAAATTGGCGTGCGATAAATTCGCCGTGTGGCTGGCCACTTCATATGCGCCGCTTGAATCCAGATTCAAACGCGACGTGTCGATCGTTGCGCCCTCGGCGGAGCCCGCAACTGAACGGTCCTGCAAATGCTTGGAATCAATCTTTCCATCGGCGACTTCCACCTTGCGCAGCCCGCGACCGTCAGGGTCTTCCAAAATAATTTTCCATTTTTCCGGCTGCGGATCGCCTTTGACCCCGGTAATGGAAACAACATGGCTTAAGGCACCGCGGCCCAATTCGGCGCCTACGACGCGCAACGCCTCGTACGCGGTCGCCTTCTCCTGGGCGAGCGCTGGCGTCACAAAAAGCAAAAGCGCAGCAAACGATCTCCACATAATTGCAAAATTGAACAGTAGTTTGGAGACGTGTCCATCAGGTTTTGGAGTGCGGCAGAAAGGTTCGAAGTTGAATGAACCCGCTAATCTGCTCAGCTTCAGGAGCGGTTAATGAAGAAACAGACAGTCGAGTTTAGCAGCCATACAGCCAACCTGGCTCTGATGCGAAACTGCGTGCGCAAGTTTCTCATTGGTTATCCGTTCTCCGAAAAGGAACGCCTGCTCATGGTGCTCGGCGTGGATGAAGCGTGCACGAACGTTATCCGTTACGCTTACCGGTTGCGCGATGATCAACTGATTTCGTTGCATATGGAGGGTCTGCGCAAATGCGTGCGTGTGCGGTTGCGCGACTATGGCGAACAAGTCTTGCCCAACCAAATGAAAGGGCGTTCTCACGACATGATCAAACCCGGCGGACTTGGGTTATTTCTCATTCGCAATGCCTTTGACGAAGTCGATTACATCCACAAACGTCACGGCACAGAGCTCGTGTTAACGAAAAAATTGGACAATCACGCGGGTGATCGCACGCCTCGTGGATAGCGTACGCGTCTCGCGTGCTAATGCCAGTCCGGCTCGGACTTTCGATGTCGCGCCGAAACAGTCTTTTCTAGAGAGGCGAAACGCCCGAGAAACTATCCCTTCAGGGAAAGTCCGCGATCGCGAGACGTGATCGCCAACACGCCAGACGTGTGCGCTACCCGGAACATCCAATTCGCGTGGTGCGTAATCCGCGCTCTAATGTTATGAAGTCACCACAAGCGCGAATGAAACCGCCAGAACCAGATGCTGCGTTTGAGATTTCCCTGCGGCCGCCAGCGTTCAGCGAGTTCACCGGCCAGGTGAAAGTGCGCGAGCGCCTTGAGCTAATGGTGGAAGCTGCAAAGAAGCGCGGCGACGTGCTCGAACACATTTTACTAAGTGGCCCGTCGGGTCTCGGGAAGACAACCCTGGCTTACATCATCGCCAACGCGATGAATGTGAACATCAAGAACACCAGCGGCCCCGTAATTGAAAGGGCAGGCGAACTCGCTGGGCTTCTCACGAGCCTCGAAAAAGGCGACGTGCTTTTCATCGACGAAATCCATCGGCTCCAACCGACCATTGAAGAATATCTCTATCCTGCGATGGAAGATTACCGCCTCGACATCATCATCGACCAGGGACCACAGGCGCGCAGTCTCCGCCTGAATTTGCCGAAATTTACGTTGATCGGCGCAACCACACGTGCCGGAATGGTCAGCGCGCCGCTCCGGTCCCGTTTCGGAATGACGGCTCGCCTCGATTATTATCATGCTGAGGAAATGCAAAAGATCATTACGCGCAGCGCTCGCTTGCTTGGGGTGGAGATTGATTCAGCCGGCGCGGCCGAGATCGCCACGCGCACACGCGGCACGCCGCGAACGGCGAACAATCTGTTACGCTGGGTGCGCGATTATGTGCAGGTGAAAGCCGAGGGAAAAATCACCGCGGAACTGGCTGATCGCGCGCTCACCATGCTTGAGATCGATCGTGACGGATTCGATCAATGGGACAAGCGGATCATCGAAACATTAATTCACAAATTTAATGGCGGTCCCGTAGGTTTGAACTCGCTGGCGGTCGCGATTGGCGAAGAAGCGGGCACACTCGAAGAAGTGAACGAGCCATATCTGATCATGGAAGGTTACATCAAGCGCACGCCTCAAGGGCGCGTTGCCACCGTCAACGCCTATCGCAAGCTCGGACTCAAACCACCCGCCGGCGCGCAGCAGGAATTATTGTAGCCGCCTCGCTGTGTCGTGGCGTTGATCATGCTCTCACCCGACACGGCGACACAGCGCCCTGACTACAACGCCTGCTCCACTTCTTGCAATTAAACGTTAAAGCGTTGAAGGGTTGAAGGGATATTGAGGCAATATTCCGCCGCTTTAACACTTCAACTCTTCATTGCTCGAATGTTTTTATCATGCAGTTCACAAGCGATCTCTTCCCACAAACGTCGAAGATTTTCACCGTCGGCGAGCTAACTCGACAAATCCGCGGCACGCTCGAGACAAAGTTCCGCGCAGTGTGGGTCCAGGGTGAAATGTCGAATTACAAACTGCATCCGAGCGGTCATCAATATTTCACACTGAAAGACCAGCGAGCTCAGATCTCGTGCGTGATCTGGCGCGACACCATCGCACCGCCACGACAACCTCTCGTCGATGGCACCCAGATGCAGGTTTACGGTACGGTCACGGTTTTTGAAGCGCGCGGACAATACCAGCTCAATGTCCAGATTCTTCAGCCGCGCGGAGTCGGTTTGCTTCAGGCGAAATTCGAAGTGCTCAAGCGCAAACTCGAAGCTGAAGGATTGTTTGCGCAGGAACGCAAACGGCCCTTGCCGAAATTTCCGCGGCGAATCGGAATCGTGACCTCACCAAGTGGCGCAGCGATTCGAGACATGCTAAACGTGCTACGCCGTCGTGCTCCGTGGCTACAGATTCTGATTAACCCCGTTCGTGTCCAGGGCACGGGCGCCGCACAAGAGATCGCTGTCGCCATCCGCGAACTCGGTTTGCCTAACGAGAGGTTTGCACCTCTCGATCTGATCGTCATCACCCGCGGCGGGGGAAACATTGAAGACTTATGGGAATTCAACGAAGAGATCGTCGCGCGAGCGATATTCAACTCGATCGTGCCAGTCGTCTCAGCGGTCGGTCACGAAATCGATTTCACCATTTGCGATTTTGTGGCCGATCTGCGCGCGCCCACACCCAGTGCGGCGGCCGAGTTGATCGTGCCCGACACTATCGATCTTCAGCGACGGATCGACGGTTGCGCGCGCATGTTTTCGCGTCAGTTGCTTAATCGGATGCGCGACGCCCAGCAGCGGCTGGATCATTCGCGGGAAATTTTGCGGCGTTGCCTCGCGTACAAGGTCGACAGTTACAAACGCAGTCTCCTTCACATCACGCGCGCGTTACAAGCGCGCAGCCCTGCGCGGGAACTCATGATGCGTCGTAACCGCCTCGCCGACTTGCATCGGCGCCTGGTCGCCTGCCCTGAGCGCTTACTCGAAACCGCAAGGCGCCGTTTCCAACACATGGAAGGAATTCTCCGCGTCCTCGGACCGGACGCGACTTTGCGTCGCGGCTACAGCATCACGACGAACGAGCGCGGAAAAATTATCCGGACGATTGGGGCAGTTCGGCCAAAGATGAAAATTCGCACCCGCGTGAGGGACGGAGAATTCGGCTCCCAAACTTTGTAGAGGTAGCCGTGCACTCGTGAACTCTTTCGGGGTGTCGGCTGCGCGCCGACTCCGAAATTGTTGCCGAAAATTTGTTTACTGGCCGCCGCCCATCATCCCCGATCCCGAATCGAGTCCCGGTTGATATGTCAGCGGCGCCTGTCGGGGCGCGTCAGGCAGGACTCTTTGTTGACTCTGGGTGCTGCTGTCAGTCATTGTTTCCGCATAGGGAACGTTGGCAGCGCAACCGCAAAGCAGGCTGGATAGGAGTAAACCGAGTAGCAAATGAATCTTCATCGTTTGATCCTTCGTTACTGCATAACTTAGCCTGAGAGCAGAATCAAGCGAAGCAGTTTGAAGCGCAGACGAAGTCGCACGCAATCCGAACACACCTGGCGAGACAAAAGCGTTCCGTAAACGAACCAATTGCACGCGACTTTCGCGCTTTCGCTGACATGGCTAGTTTACATCAATCCGCAATAACACGCGCACGTGAGTAGGAAGGTTCATCTGATTCTCAACGGGAAAGTCGCCGATAATAACGCGCTCTGGGCCGCAGTGATTCGGCAAAAGGAGGCCGGATGTCACATCGAAGTACGAGTGACTGTTAAAAAGGGAGACGCGCTGCAATTCGTGTCGGAAGCAGGTGACATTGATTTGCTGATTGCCGCTGGAGGAGACGGTACACTGAACGAGATCGTTCACGGTCTAATGAATTTATCGATTAACACGCGGCCCGTTTTGGGAGTCGTGCCGCTGGGAACTGCAAATGACTTCGCCACCGGATGCGACATACCGCGCGATTTGGAGAAGGCCTGGGCGCTCTGCATGGAAGGCGAAGCCGTCCCAATCGACGTCGGTAGGGCCAACGAACATTGGTTTTTAAATGCGGCCAGCGCTGGCTTTGGCGCCGAGGTCACAGCCACTACTTCCCCGGATCTCAAACGTCTGCTTGGCTCTGCCGCGTACACGGTGATGGGTGCGATTCTGGCGATTAACGTTCGTCAGTATCATGGCAGGCTCACCTTGCCGGATCGCGAAATAATCGGCAGCGGTCCAGTAGCGATCATTGGGAATGGCCGGCAGACGGGCGGCGGTATCCAAGTCGCTCCCCGCGCATTTATCAACGACGGTTTGCTCGATGTTCTGATTGTTCGCCAAATTCCGGCGACCGCGCTGCTCACAGCGGCGCGAGAACTGCAACAACTCTCGTCAGACGGCGAGTATATTTCGTATTGGCAAACTCCCTGGGTCGAAGTTCATTCCGAAGAAGTAATTCCAGTCAACCTGGATGGCGAACCGGTCGCATTTTCGAGTGTTCGATATGAAACTGTATCCAAAGCAATTCGGGTGATTGTTCCTCCGAATTGTCCGGTGCTATCGAAGACCGCGGGCTGAAGGCCTAACTGCCGCGAGCTAAACAGCGAAGGGCACTCACCGCTCCAGCTTAAACGCCACAGTCGCCAGTGGCGGCAAGTGAACCAGGATTGATTGTTCTCGGCCCATCCAGGGAACGGCCTGGGTTGGGACACCACCGAAATTTCCGACGTTGCTGCCGCCGTACGTTTCGGCGTCGGTATTGATAAGCTCACCGTAGAAGCCAGCCTCGGGCACGCCCAGGCGATAGTCGTACCGCACCAACGGAGTTGCGTTTACGACAAACGCTATAACGTCGCCTTCGCGGGACTTTCTCAGGAACGACACCACGCTGTTATCGGCATCGTGCAGATCGATCCAGTCAAATCCTTCGTAGCTGTCGTCCAACTGCCAAAGCGCGGGCTGGCTTTTGTAAATGTAATTCAGATGTTGCACCAAACGGCGCAGACCGTCGTGCCCGGGCCGACTAAGCAATTGCCAGTCAAGGCTGGTGTCGTGATTCCATTCGTTCCATTGGCCGAATTCGCCGCCCATAAATAGCAGTTTTTTGCCAGGATGCCCATACATCCACGCGAGAAACATCCGGAGGTTGGCGAGCTTCTGCCATTCGTCGCCTGGCATCTTGGATAGCAACGAGCGCTTGCCGTACACCACCTCGTCGTGGCTCAGCACGAGAACGAAATTCTCATGGAACGCGTACAGCAGCGAGAACGTGATGTTGCCGTGATGAAAACGCCGGTAAATCGGATCCAGACTCATGTATTGCAGGAAGTCGTGCATCCAGCCCATGTTCCATTTAAAACCGAACCCAAGGCCGCCCAGATAAGTCGGACGCGAAACGCCGGGCCACGCGGTTGACTCCTCCGCGATCGTCATGATTCCCGGGAAACGTTCGTAACAAACTTCGTTGAAACGTTTGAGGAAATAGATGGCATCGAGATTCTCGCGGCCACCGTAAACATTCGGGATCCATTGACCGGGTTTTCTCGAATAATCGAGGTAAAGCATCGACGCCACCGCGTCGACTCGCAGACCGTCGATGTGATATTCGTCTAGCCAGAAAAGCGCATTACCGATAAGAAAATTACGCACTTCGTTGCGGCCAAAATTGAAAATGAGCGTGCCCCAATCCTGGTGCTCGCCCTGGCGCGGGTCCATGTGCTCGTAAAGATCTGTGCCATCGAATTCAGCCAGCGCATGAGCGTCCTTTGGAAAATGCGCAGGCACCCAATCCATGATCACGCCGATGCCGGCTTGATGACATTTATCGATAAAATAACGGAATTCATCAGGTGTACCGAACCGACTGGTGGGCGCGTAATAATGAGTGACCTGATAACCCCAGGAACCTTCGAAGGGGTGCTCCGCAATTGGCAACAATTCAATATGCGTGTAGCCCATCTCCAACACGTATGGCAGCAACGTCTCAGCAAGCTCCAGATAGCTAAGCTGACGATTTCCTTCCTCAGGTTTGCGGCGCCACGAGCCCAGATGAACTTCGTAAATGCTAATCGGGCTTCTCGGCCAGTCGCGCGTCCGGCGCGAGTCCATCCAGGCGCCATCGTTCCACGTATAACGTTCCAGGTCGTACACCATGGATGCAGTCGATTTGCCGTGCTGATTGAAAAATGCGAACGGGTCGCTCTTGAGAAGGAGTGCGCCTGATTGAGTGCGAATTTCGAACTTGTAGTGCGCGCCTTGCTTGATGCCGGGCAAGAACAATTCCCAGACACCGCTGCCGATCATTTTACGCATGGGATTGACCCGGCCATCCCAACCGTTGAAATCGCCGACCACGCTGACTCTTTCTGCGTTAGGCGCCCATACCGCGAAATAAACGCCGGTAGCATCGCCGATGGTGCGCGTATGCGCGCCGAACTTTTCATAAATCTTCCAGTGTTGTCCTTCAGCGAAGAGGTGCAGATCGACTTCGCCCATGATCGGCCCGTACTGATAGGGATCGCGGGTCAGGTAATGCGATCCGTCCCAGGCAGTGACTCGCAGATGGTATGGAAGATCCCGTGTTGCGTTTCGGACAGTCGCGCAGAAAAAACCGTCCTGCTGAATTTTCTGCGCTGTGATCGGCTCCTCGGGATGTTGATCAATTACGATCTCGATCTTGCGCGCATCGGGACGAAAAACACGGATTTCCAAGTCGTCTCCAACCCGATGCGGACCCAACACTCGAAAGGGATCGGAATGCGCGCCGCCGACAAAGCGGCTCACTTCATCAGATGGCAACCCAGCAATATCGAATGGTTCCATAGTTATTCGTGGAGGCATTGAAGGGTTAAAGCGTTAAATTCATTGGGTCCTCAATCGCTTCAACCCTTCGTCGCATCGCTTCAATATTCTTTTCCATCGCTTCAATCGGTCATCGTTTCAACGAATCGTTTTGACCGTGCCCATCACACATGGGCGCGACGCGAAGCTTTGAAGTTTGTTCGAATCCCCCAGCCCCGATTGACGTTTTCGAACCCATTACTGCCTTGAGGATTGCGCCGTGTTGTAAATCCGATATAGACGCTCGCTCGCAAAAATATTCGACGTTGAGCGCCTGCCGCGCCATCGCCTTGCGAAGGCGCGCTCAGCGTTGGACGTTTGTCACTCAAATGAAAGAAGCTAAAAACGAAATTCAGCTAAACGCTGTAGAAGATCATGATGGAATATTGACCATTCGTGGCGGCGGCGCTCAAAGGAATTGGAACGGCATTCACTATAAACAGGGCATGTCTGCAAAGAACGTTGGCACAAGGAAATTATCCGCGAACATCGCCACCATCCCTCCGGACGGCGTCGCATACGCGCACATTCATGTCGATTTCGAAGTGATCCTTTACATCATCGAAGGAAAGGTACGGCATGAATTCGGCGCCGGGCTTAAACAGGTAATCGAGAACGAAGCCGGCGATTTCATCTACATAAAACCCGGCGTCCCGCATGAAGTCTTCAACATCAGCGATACTGAACCCGTAGTTGCCTTTGTTGCGCGCTCATCCCCTGACGAATGGGACAACATTATTCCTTACGATCGCAATCAGGCGGGTACGCGATGAACGGAGCAGGCGATCCAGCAGCGGAAGCGGAGCGTTTGCTGAAACGCGATGCCGAATGGGCGGCATTGGCCTCCGCAGGGCGGGACATCGACCGGATTCTCTCGTACTGGGCCGATGATGCGGTTGTTTTCGCGCCTGGCTTCCCGCCAATTATCGGAAAGGTAGCGTTGCGCGGTTACGTGGAAAACAGCCTTCGAATTCCCGGCTTTCAGATCGGCTGGAAATCAAGCGAGGTGCATTTTTCACCGGACCTAAAGCTTGCCTACATGTTTAGTGAGAACGCTGTCACGATGAACGGACCGGATGGCACGCCGCTCACGACGAACGGCCGCGGCATCACGATCTGGCGTCACGAACCCGACGGACAGTGGCGTTGCACCGTTGATATTTGGAACGAAGGAGCGCGATCATGATCAACACCGGAGCAGCGCCTGCCGCGGCCTCCCAGCGTAACAGGACATTCTGTGACTCCCACTTGGGCGTTCGAAGTTGAGCGTTCGGCGTTTACTTCTACGCTTCCTCCATGCCAAAGCATCTTGTCATTAGCACGAGCGGTAATCCGGACAGCAATAGCCGCCGAATGGGGCGCGCCGCGTTCGCGCATTTGCAAAAGAAAAAAGTCGATTGCGATTGGATCGATATCCGCGAGATGGATTTGCCGCTTTGTGATGCGGACAAATGTTATGGAATGCCCGGTTCAAAAAAACTGAGCACGGCCATTGAACGCGCCGACGGCATCCTCATCGCCGCGCCGGTATATAATTACGATGTCGCGGCTGCGACCAAGAACATGATCGAGCTCACAGGAAGCGTATGGGAAGATAAGATTGTCGGCTTCCTTTGCGCAGCCGGAGGGCACGCAAGTTACATGTCAGTGATGGCGTATGCCAATAGCCTCATGCTCGATTTTCGGTGTGTTATTATTCCGCGGTTCGCGTTTGCCACATCCCATGCTTTCGACGGCGAACACATCAGCGACAAAAAAATCGGTGAGCGAATCAAACAAGTTGCCGACGAACTTGTTCGCTTCACCAAAGCGCTTCGGAACTAAACCCCGGCCTGGCTTCTAAATTGACAGGAAAGACCTCATGCGATCCAGCTCTGCCTCGAGCTCACGCTTGAAAGAGCGATCATACTGCGCGCGCGACTGCACATAGCCAAACTCGGATTTAAGTCTCCCCTGCTCCACGGAGAGATTTGCCCAACCAATAACACGGTCACGCCAAAGCAGCGGCATTGCGTAATAGCCGAGCTTGCGCTTGGGCGCGGGCGTGTAAGCCTCGAAACGGTACACCCAGCCCCACAATAGTTCGAAGCGGTCGCGGTCCCACACGACTGGATCGAAGGGAGTCAGGAAACGCACCGTGCCCGGCGACTCAAAACGCGCCACATCCTTATCGGCTGGCCAATACCAATCAACGCCACCAACCCGGGCATGAGAGAGCCTTTGTTTGACCCGTTGCAATGCGCTCTTCAATTCGCTTCGCCAATGCGGAATAGCAAACCGCAGCCGGCGCACAAGATCAGACAGGCAGGGACCGGGCAACGGTGCGTAGAGTCGCACAGCTACGTCGACAAGTGCGTCAATCCGCACAAGGCGTTCGGCTGTGTCGGCCGGCTCGACCCCGTCCGGCTGGACAGCGTAGACACGCACGCCACCCTCCCGCCGTGCCACACGCAGCATTCCGCGGTAATGCATCGCTGCCAGCAAATGCGTCGTCGCGTTCGACGAACCGCCCCAATAATTTTTGACCGTGCCGTGCGAGAAATAACTATCCACTTCGCGAGGATGCACCGCACCGCGTTCCCGTACAAACTCCAGCAAAAGCCGGGCTCGTTTTTCGCGCGCGGCGGGCCACGGCCCAGAGCCTTCGGCAGGCACACCCGCGTTCGCGCGCGGATGCATCAGTGCCTGTATAGGTCGTGTTAGAAAACCGTACACGACAAAGAAATCCTCTTCGATACCGAGTCTTGGGTACAGGCGTTCGAGATCGCCGGCATGGTAGTCCTTTACGCGATGCCGCAGTATTAAGTCCTGCGCACGGGCGGGCGCGCGGATCGGGTCAGCCTGAACAAAGCCAAGTCGGTCGAGAGCACGTTTCAGTGTCGTGGGCTTGAAAAGACTGCGGGCGACGGCAAAGCGGCGCAGAACATCCAGCGTAATCAACATGATTCAAATTCGCTAACGTCTTTGCCTAACGAGGCGAGCGCGGTAAACGCACACCGTGCCGCAACTCGAAAATATCCGCAGGTTCAACCAAGCCGCACCGACGATAAAGGCATCTACTTTCAGGAGTCGCCCAGAGAATAATCGCGTCGGTTTCTTGAGCGCGACACCATGCCAACGCTTCGTCCAGCAACTTTTTTCCAAATCCTCGGCTCCGCATTTCCGGGATGACATAAAAGTTTGTTACGTAGGCATGAGTCTCCGGTTCGTCCTTAATTGGATTAGGAACTTTCTCAAACAACTGCACGCAAACGTGGCCGAGCAACTGTTTGCCATCGTCGATAACCCAGCAACGCCACGGAGAACCGGAGCGAAATCGTTTCTTCATCCAGGATCCACATCGGCGCAGAAACCGCGATTTCGTTTCCGTTGCTGATCCGGCCTCAGCGCGAAATTGATAACGCAACGCCGCCAGCGCACGAAAATCGCTTGACCTTGCGAAGCGAACCCGGACGCGAACCATTCGTCGAGGTTACATAATTGACGATTGGTCGCTACTTATGAACAGATAATTTGTGGTTCTCTCAGTAGCCGCGCATCCAAACGCGTGATTACAACTCACCGTGGTCAAATCGTGCGTCCTTGTTGCTCGACCGCATCTTTGTCAGAATGAGAACATGAAGCATCTTCTCTTGGTTTGTTTCTTTCCGATGACCTTAGCAGCTCAAAACATGCAGCGGCTAACCGAACAGTTGGGGAAGACTGTCCTTTACGGTGACGTCGCGCTTTCACCTGATGGTGCGCATATCGCGTGGGTCCAATCCACGGCGGCATCACCATTAAAGCAAACCTACGTCCGTGAAACATCGGGAAACGCGCCGGTGACATCACTTAAAATTCCGATCAGCGGCGAAAGGACCGATTTCGATCCCGCCTGGGCGCCTGATTCTAAAACGCTCGCAGTTTTTTCCGGTGCCGGAGAGGCAGCGCAGCGCCAGCTCTGGAGCGTAAAGGCCGACGGTTCCGATCCCAAAAAGCTTACGAACCTTAACGGATACGCCGCGCGACCGCGTTGGTCGCATAATGAGAAACAAATTGCCTTTCTCTATATCGAAGGCGCGGGTGGCGGGGGCCCGCTCATGGCCGCGCCAACGACGACTGGCGTAATCGACACCGCAATTCATAACCAACGGATCGCAGTTCTCGATGTCGCCAGTGGGCAGTTGCGCCAGGTTTCTCCAGAAAATCTTCACATCTACGATTACGATTGGTCGCCTAACGACAAAACGTTCGTCGCAACGGCTGCACCGGGACCTGGCGATAACAATTGGTGGATCGCGCAGATTTACACAATCGACATCGCAGAAGGCAACGCGACATCCATCTACAAACCCTCCTTTCAAGTCGCAGTTCCGCGCTGGTCACCGGATGGCAAGTCGATCGCCTTCATCGAAGGCTTGATGAGCGACGAAGGATCTCACGGCGGCGATCTGTTTACGATGACCGCTGACGGTCGCAATGTGGTGAATCGCACGCGCGGCAGGAAAACTTCGGTTAACTCATTCTTCTGGCT
>WNGC01000710.1_pt1 | contig 19793 bp, 19 predicted proteins | sample 5400051 | NCBI WGS metagenome assembly WNGC01 (sample SAMN13153368, study PRJNA577476) | soil metagenome | isolation source: 20 cm soil or saprolite under grassland replicate 2 | place: USA:California | collected 2016-06-15
CTGCCTACATCGTGGGAGCCGCGCTGCTGCTTGCATCGCCGACCCTGATCTTCTTCGGCTGGCTGTCCGACCTGATCGGCCGAAAACCGGTGATCTTGGGAGGCTTCCTGCTCGCGGCGGTCACTTACTATCCGTTGTATTCGTGGCTGGGTACCGTGACGCAACCTGGAAAAATCAACTACCCGGTTGCGATCTTCATCATTTTCATTCTCGTGTCCTACGTGGGCATGGTGTACGGGCCGATCGGGGCGTTCCTGGCTGAATACTTTCCCGGCAGGATCCGCTACACGTCGGTGTCCGTCCCGTATCACATCGGCAACGGCTGGGGTGGCGGGCTGGTGCCGTTCATCACTTCGGCGGCCTTCGCGGCCACGGGCAGCCTCGGCAACGCGCTGATCTATCCGATTGCGGTGCCGGCGGTGTGCTTCGTGCTTGCCCTCTTCCTCATGCCGGAGACGCGCAAGATGAGCATCTGGGAACCGGAGAAAGCCAGAGCCTAGGTTTTGCGTAGACAACCGCGCCCCAACGGGCGCACGAAAGCCCGCCCTCGAGGCGGGCTTTTTTCCCCGCCTACCCGTATAATTCGCGCTTTCTTTTTCCGCGCGCTCCGGTTTCCGGACGCACCGACCCGGCCAAGTAGCTCAGTTGGTAGAGCAGCGGACTGAAAATCCGTGTGTCGCTGGTTCGATTCCGGCCTTGGCCACCATCCGTCCGACGACGTCCAATCCTCTCAGCGCTGCCGGGTTTTGGTTTCTTCCGCGGCAATGAGGGAGTCAAAAAAACTCACGCGGCTCGCGGCTACCGAGCGCCGGAATTCCTCGTACCCGGCCTTGTGCTGCTGCTGAAGGGCTTCGATTTCGCGCCTGAATTCTTCGGTTCGGCCCAGCGAGGCTACTTTTTCGAGCACCTCGCTTACAGCGCCGTACGGCCGCAAGGAATCGCGGTCGTAGCGCTTGAGCAGTAGGTCGAACACGGTTTCGATGCTCGCGGCACGGTCGCAGAGGTCGAAGGAAAGGTGCAGGGAATAGTCGCCGACCGTTTCGACCTGGTGGGGCGTGCCGCTGCGCAGGAACAACACGTCCCCGGCGTGCATGACCAACTCGGCTTCGAGCGGCCCCATTTCCGATTCCCCCAGCTCGACCAAGTGGGTCCGTCGGGGCGATTGGCGTCCGTGGAGGCGCCACTTTTTCGCCCCCGCAAGATGAATCGCGAGCACGTCGTCCGTATCGAGATGACCCCGGTATGCTTCGCTGCCGTGCTGCGAAAAGAACACCACCGCGTTGCTGAAGATGCATGAATGCGCCCGGTCGAGAGCGGTCGCCAGCAGGTTGACCTGCGGTTCCAGGATGTCGACGCCTTCAAGCAGGCAAGCGGCCCCGTTTTCCAGATGCTGCTGCAGTACAAGACGATTGACGAACTCGATCTGACGGCGTTGCACGACCTTGAAGCAGCGTGCCGCACGCAGATCGACGAGTTGCCCTTTATCGATAATCTGTACGAAATCCAGATCCAGGAAAGGATTGTTGAGGTGCTTGCGAAGATCCTCAAGCCGGAAGATCGTCTGGTTCTCGATGAGTTCCGGCTGGTGAAGGTAGGTACGCTCGGGTGAAAGGGCGAGGGCCTGTTTGAAGAAAAAGTCCCGGACCTGTCGCAGCTGAGGAGGAAGCTCGGTCATATATTCGCTGGTCCCAACGTAAATTGTTTGGGCGGAACACCTTGGCCGCAGCCCCTCCTGCGGGCCTCCGAACTTGCTAGCTTATAATAGCAGGTCACGTAGACCGCTCTCGCCATGCAGCTATTCACGCTCGGATTGAATCACCACACCGCTCCCCTTGCGATACGCGAGCGCGTGGCGTTTCACGCCGAGCGCCTTCGATCGGCGCTTGCGGAGCTGACTCTGCGCGAGCCGGTCAGGGAGGCTGCAATCCTTTCGACATGCAATCGCACCGAGCTCTACTGCGCACTGGGCGAACCGCAGGCCGCACTCGAATGGCTCGCCGGCTATCACCGTGTCCAGCCCCAGGAGCTGAAACCCTACCTCTACACCCTTCCGCAGGGCGAAGCGGTTCGGCACGCTTTTCGCGTCGCCTCCGGCCTCGATTCGATGGTGGTCGGCGAGCCGCAGATCCTCGGGCAGATGAAGGAGGCGGTTCGCGTCGCCGAGTCCGCGGGTACGCTCGGGACGCTTCTCAACAAGCTCTTCCAGCGCTCTTTTGCGGTGGCGAAGGAAGTGCGCAGCAATACCGGCATCGGCGCCAACGTCGTCTCGATGGCGGCTGCCGCAGTGAAGCTCGCCGGCCGGATATTTCCGAGCCTCGCCGAGCAGAAGGTGCTGCTGGTGGGTGCGGGGGAGATGATCGAGCTCGCCGCGACCCACTTCGCCGCGCAGCGGCCGCGCGGCATGGCGGTGGCCAATCGCACGCTGGACCGGGCCGAATCGCTTGCGCGCCGCTTCAACGCAGAGTCGATCGAGCTGCGCGACCTGCCCGAGCGCTTGCCGGAATACGACATCATCATATCCTGCACCGCGAGCTCGCTGCCGATCATCGGCAAGGGCACGATGGAGCGCACGGTCCGTGCTCGCCGCCACCGCCCGGTTTTCATGGTCGACCTCGCCGTCCCCCGGGACATCGAAGCCGAGGTCGCGGGGATGGACGACGTATTTCTCTACACCATCGATGACCTCGCGGCGACGGTGCGCGAGGGCATGGATGCGCGCCAATCGGCCGTCGCGCAGGCCGAAGTGATCATTGAATCCCAAGTCGGATCTTTCCTGCATTGGATGAAGACGCGCGAAATGGTGCCGCTCATCCGCCAGCTGCGTGAATCCGCAGAGGAAGCGCGCTGCCGCGAAGTCGAGCGCGCCGCGCGGATGCTCGCTCGAGGCGACGATCCAAAAGCAGTGCTAGAGGCGCTCTCGCACGGCCTTACCAACAAGCTGATGCATGCACCCACCGAAGCGCTCAACCAGGACGGCGAAGCGGACGAGTCGCTCAAGGCGCTCGTAGCAAGGTTGTATCAGCTTCGCGCGCGCGATTAATTCGGGCGTCCGCTCGTGAGTCGATGAAGACCAGTATCGCGGCCAAGCTCGATCAGGCGCGCCAGCGGCTCCAGGACATCGGCGCGCTTCTTTCTTCCGAGAACGCGACGCGCGACCTGGAGCAATTTCGCAAGCTTTCGCGCGAGCATGCAGAGCTCGGGCCCGTCGTCGAGCTGTTCAACAAATACCGGGATACCGAGCAGCATGTCGCCGAAGCGCAAGAGCTGCTCGACGATCCCGAGATGAGAAGCTACGCGGAAAGCGAGATCAGGGTGGGCCGCGAGCGGCTCGCCGCGCTCGAATCGGAGCTGCAGAAGCTGCTCCTGCCGAAGGATCCCAACGATGAGCGCAACATCTTCCTCGAGATCCGCGCCGGGACCGGCGGGGACGAATCGGCGCTCTTTGCGGGCGACCTGTTTCGCATGTATTCGCGCTATTCGGAACGCCAGGGCTGGCAAGTGGAGGTGATATCGGAATCGCCGGGCGATGCCGGCGGGTACAAGGAGATCATCGCGCGGGTGATCGGGCAGGGCGCTTACTCCAAGCTCAAATTCGAGTCCGGCGGCCACCGCGTCCAGAGAGTGCCGGCCACCGAAACCCAGGGCCGCATCCACACTTCGGCCTGCACGGTCGCCGTCCTGCCCGAGGCGAGCTCGATCGGCGACGTCGTACTGAATCCCTCGGATCTTCGCATCGACACTTACCGCGCCTCGGGCGCCGGCGGCCAACACGTCAACAAGACCGATTCCGCCGTGCGCGTCACGCATCTACCGACCGGCATCGTGGTGGAATGCCAGGACGCGCGCTCGCAGCACAAAAACAAGGAAAAGGCGCTCGCGGTGCTCGCGGCACGCATCAAGGACAAGCAGCGCCGCGAGCAGCAGGCGAAGGAAGCCGCGACGCGCAAATCCCTGATCGGCTCGGGCGACCGTTCCGAGCGCATCCGCACCTATAATTTTCCGCAGGGAAGGGTCACCGACCACCGCATCGGTCTCACCCTCTACAAGATCAACGACATCATGGACGGCGACCTTTCCCAGCTGACGCAGGCGCTGCTCGCGGAGCACCAGACCGAGCAGCTCGCCGCGTTCGCCGAAGAGCGCTGAGGGAGGGTCCGGGAGTGAACGCGGTCGAAACCGGCGCAACGACAAGCGGCTTGCTGCGCGACTGTGGGTTGCCGCGATTGGAAGCCGAGCTTCTGCTTTGCTCCGTCCTGGGTTGCGAGCGCGTCTGGCTCCTCGCCCACGCCGAAGAAGCGATCGATACGTCCAATGCGCGCTCTGCGCGCGCTCGGTTCGCACGGCGACGCGCTGGCGAACCGGTTTCCTACATCACGGGCCGGCGGGAGTTCTACGGCCTCACCTTGCGGGTGACCCCGGAGGTCCTGATCCCCCGCCCGGAAACCGAGCGCCTGGTCGAGCTAGCGCTCGAGCGCCTTCCTCTCGGTACGCCGGCGCGCGTGCTGGAACTCGGAACGGGCAGCGGGGCGATTGCCATCGCTCTCGCGAGCGAGCGGCCAGGGCTGGCGATCGTCGCCACGGATGTTTCCGAAGCAGCCCTCGCCCTCGCGCGGCGGAACGCATGCGAGCACGGGGCCGAAATCGACTTCGTTCTCAGCGACTGGTTCGACGCGCTCGCGCCGGGGCAAGTTGATCTGATCGTGTCTAACCCGCCGTACGTGGCGGCGGGAGATGCGCACTTGGAGCGGGGCGACCTGCGCTTCGAGCCGCGCCTCGCGCTGGTCGGCGGCGAGGACGGACTCGCTTGCATCCGGGAGATTGCCGCGCGTGCGCAAAACTGGCTCCGGCCGAACGGCTGGCTGCTCATGGAGCATGGGTACGACCAGGGAAATCGCTGCGTCGAGCTCCTCGGCTCGCTGGGTTACGCCGAAGTCGCCGATTTTCATGACCTCGCGGGACAGCCGCGCGCGTGCGCGGGCGCTTGGCGTGGTTGACCGCGTTTAGGGCGAGCGGTACAATTCCCGACGATTTTTATCAGGTATTTGAGGGCTCAACATGGACGCGCAAGAACGCATCAAGCAGCAAGTCACCGGAAATCCCGTCGTTCTGTATATGAAGGGGACTCCTCAATTTCCGCAGTGCGGATTCTCCGCCAATGCCGTGCAGATCCTCAAGGCCTGCGGGGTGGAGCAAGTCTTTACGGTCAACGTGCTCGAGGAACCGGAAATCCGCCAAGGCATCAAGGAATACGCGAACTGGCCCACGATTCCCCAGCTCTACGTCAACGGAGAGTTCGTGGGTGGTTCCGACATCATGCGCGAGATGTATCAGTCGGGCGAGTTGCAGAAGCTTTTCACCGGAGAAAAAACCACCTCTTAGTCGGAAAACCGGTCGCCTCATCGCAGTTCCGCAAGGAGGCGCTCGATCATCCGCTCGGCCTGCGCCGCGTAGCCGCCGCCGAACAGATTCGCGTGGTTGAGCACGTGGTACAGGTTGTACAGCGTCTTTCTGGTCGCGTAACCCGGATCGAGAGGCGCCGCTCCCGCATAGGCGGAATAAAAAGCCTGCGGAAAACCGCCGAACAGCTCGGTCATGGCCAGGTCCGCTTCGCGGTCTCCCCAATAAACTGCCGGATCGAAAAGCACCGGCGCGCCGTCGGCGAGAAAGCCCGCATTTCCGCTCCATAGATCGCCATGCAGGAGCGATGCAGCGGGCGCATGCTGAGAAAGCAGTCGGGGTAGTGCTTCGGCAAGCCGCTCTCCCTTTCCAACGAGATCCCTCCCGAGGCCGTTTTTCCTGGCAAGCTCGAGTTGAGGTTCGAGCCGCGCTTCGCGCCAGAAGTCGCTCCATGCAGGCGATCGCCGGTTGAGCTGCGGTGTTGTTCCAATGTAATTGTCTCGCCGCCACCCGAAGGATTCGCCGCGGATTGAATGGACGATAGCGAGCGAGTGGCCCAACGCGGCGTAATCGCCGGTTCCGCGCAGTTCCAGGTGTTCGAGCACGAGGAACGCTGCCTCGCCCGCCTGTCCTCGGCACAGCGGGGCGGGGACCCTCGCACCGGCTGCGGCCAGCGCCGCGAGACCGTCAGCCTCGGCGGCGAAACCGTCGAGTGCCGAGCGGTCGTTTGTCTTGGCGAAGTATCTGCGACCGCCGCCCTCGAGTATGAAACAGCGGTGGATGCAACCTCCCGCGACGGGCGTCGTGCGCTCGATGTGGAACGAGGCCGCCACGCCTGAAATGGATGTCTGCAGCGCGGCAAGAAGCTCTCCCGAAAGGCCTCCCATCACTGCGGGATCACGGTGCCGGGGCGGTCTTCAGCAATTTGCGCGCGCGCTTGATCGCGACTCGCACCTGCGCGGGCGCGGTGCCTCCGATGTGCGCGCGGCTCGCGACCGAGCCCTCGGGCGTGAGGACGCGGTAGACGTCCTTTTCCACTTTGGAAGAGAAACGGCGCATCCCCGCGAGCGGCAACTGCTCCAGGCCCAGCCCCGATTTCTCTGCGAAGCGCACCGCCCGCGCCACCACTTCGTGGGCGTCGCGAAACGCGAGCCCCTTTCTTACCAGGTAGTCGGCGAAGTCCGTCGCCGTGGAGAAGCCTTCATGCGCCGCGGTTCGCATCGCAGCCGTATTGACCTGGATGCCGACGATCAATTCGGCGAAAACGGCGAGGGTATCGCGCAGGGTATCCACCGCGTCGAACAGCGGCTCCTTGTCCTCCTGATTGTCCTTGTTGTAAGCAAGAACCTGTCCCTTCATCAGGGTGAGCAGCGCGACGAGATCGCCCGCGACCCTCCCGGTCTTGCCTCGCGCGAGCTCGGGAACGTCGGGATTCTTCTTCTGGGGCATGATCGACGAGCCGGTGCAAAAACGATCCGGCAGGGCGACGAAACCGAAGCGCGGGTTGCTCCAGAGGATCAGCTCCTCGGAAAAGCGCGAGAGATGGACCATCGCAAGCGCCGCACAGGCGCAAAACTCTATCGCGAAGTCGCGATCGGAAACGGCGTCCAGGGAGTTTTCGCTCACCGTATCGAACCCCAGCTCGCGCGCGACCTTCGCGCGGTCGATCGGAAAGGAGGTTCCGGCGAGCGCCGCGGCCCCGAGCGGGAGGCAGTTCACGCGCCGCCGGCAGTCGGCAAGGCGCGAGCGGTCGCGCTCGAGCATCTCGAAATACGCGAGCAGGTGATGCCCGAAAGTCACCGGTTGAGCGACCTGCAGGTGGGTGAAACCCGGCATCACGGTGGCGGCATGTTTTTCGGCCTGATCGAGGAGCCCCTGTTGCAGCTTTCGCAGGAGCCCCCTGATCTCGTCGATCGCCTCGCGCAGCCACAGACGCAGGTCGGTGGTGACCTGATCGTTGCGCGAGCGGGCGGTGTGCAGGCGCTTTCCTGCCTCCCCGACGAGAGCGATCAGCCGCCGCTCGATGTTGACGTGGACGTCCTCGGCCGCGAGCGACCAGCGAAACCGTCCCGTTTCGATTTCGCCCGAGATCCTGGAAAGACCGCGCTCGATCGCCTTGAGGTCCGGCGCGGTCAGGATCCCGGCGGCGCGCAGCATGCGCGCGTGTGCGAGGGACGCCCGGATGTCGTGGGGCGCGAGGCGCCGGTCAAAACGGACCGACGCCGTGTAGCGCTTGACGAGCTCGGATACCGGTTCGGCGAACCGCCCGGACCAGAGTTTCTTGCCGGGCTTGGGCTTCGCTGCCATGGTTGCCTGTAAAATGCACCGAAGTCGTGAAGCGCGCGGTTCATCGCCGCAAGCGTCGACTTTTGCGTCCGCACAAAAGTGCAAAGTATACGGCAAAACGACCTGCCCGACGCCCTGCCGGACTTCCGAAATCTGGGCGTGATATCGCGCATTCTGCTTTCCGTCAATGCGCTCGCCCTGCTTTTCGCCCTGGCGCGCGCCCGGGAGATCGGCGAGTTCGCCGCAAAAGTCACCGAGATCGCAGGGTCCCTCGAACCGATATTGCTCGTCGTGGTGATCTTGCTTTACGCGGGGTCCACCCTGCTCGAGCGGCTCGCGTACGTTCATGGGCTGCTTGCAGTCCTTGCGATCGTGCTTGCGGTAACCGCGGCGCTCTTCCCGTTCCAAACTTTGCTCGGAGGAAGCGGCGAGTGGCGCGAATTCGCGTGGAGCCTCGGCCACGCTGCGCTGGGGACGGGCGCGATCGCTTGGTATTTTCACCTTCGTAACCGGGCATTTTCGCCGGCGATTTCCGAAGCGCGGCTGCAGGCCCTTCAGGCTCGCATCCGGCCGCACTTCCTCTTCAACACTCTGAACGCCGTGCTTTCGCTGATCCGTAAGGATCCCAAGCGCGCCGAGGGCGCTCTGGAGGATCTGGCGGAGCTGTTCCGCACCGTCATGGTCGACAACCGTCAGCTCATCGCTTTGGGAGACGAGCTCTCGTTGTGCCGTCAATATCTCAACCTGGAGCAGCTGCGCTTGGGTGAGCGTCTCCGGGTCGATTGGCGATTGGATCCGGCCATCGAGGACGCTCTGGTACCGCCGATGCTCCTGCAGCCCCTGGTGGAAAACGCCGTCTACCACGGAATCGAACCGGGAATCGCGCCCGGTGTGATCGAGGTGCGCATCGAGCGCCGGGACGACCGCCTCTGGCTGCACTTGGCCAATCCCTACCACGAGGACTATCAGCACCGCCAGGGAAATCACATGGCGCTTGCCAACATCCGCGAGCGCCTGCAGCTCCATTTCGACGTCGAGGCGAGCCTGGACACGCGCATCGCCGACGGCCGCTACGAGATCGGTATCGCGATGCCCTATCGCACCAGCCCATGACCCCGCTCCGAGTGGTCATCATCGACGACGAAGAACCGGCCCGCAACCGCCTGCGCGAGCTTCTGGAGGACTGCCGCGGAGAACTGCCGCATTCCATCGCGGGCGAAGCGGCGAACGGCATGGAGGGCCTGCAAATCGTCGCCGCGGCGGAAGCCGAGGTCGTCCTCGTCGACATCCACATGCCTGAAATGAGCGGCATCGAATTTGCAAGGCATCTGCAGGTCCTGGAGCGGCCGCCCGCTGTGATTTTCGTCACTGCGCACGATCGGTACGCGGTCGAGGCGTTCGAGGTCAACGCCGTGGACTACCTCACCAAGCCGGTTCGCGTGGTGCGCCTTCTCAGCGCTCTGAAGAAGGCCGCAAACGGTGCACGGTTGGCGCGCGGCGTGCTCGAGAGCATCGATCCGGCTCCGCGGCGCTTCCTCAGCGTTGCCGAGCGTGGGCGCATGACTCTGGTGCGGGTCTCGGACGTGATTTACCTCAGAGCCGAGCTCAAATACGTCACCGTGCGGACCCGCACCGGCGAGCACTTGGTCGAGGAGTCGCTTGCACAGCTCGAGCAGGAATTCAGCGGCGTGTTCGTGCGGATTCATCGCAATTGTCTGGTGGCGCGGCGATGGATACGCGGTGTCGAGCGCGGCGCCGAGAGCGAAGGCGAAATCGGATGGTCGGTGGTCCTGGAGGGGCTCGACGAAAGGCTGCCGGTGAGCCGTAGGCAATGGGCGCAGGTCAAGGCGCTGGTGAGCTAGGAACAAGAGGTGAGTCGAGGTTCCGAACGAATCGTCATTGCGTCGCGCAGGAGCCGGCTCGCGATGTGGCAGTCCGAGCACGTCGCAGGCGAGCTCAAACGCCTGTATCCGCAATGCGAGGTGAGTATCCTCGGAATCACGACGCGAGGCGACCAGATCGTCGACCGGCCGCTCGCCCAGATCGGCGGCAAGGGCCTTTTCGTCAAGGAACTCGAGGCCGCGCTCGAGGCCGGGCGGGCCGATCTCGCCGTGCACTCTGCGAAAGACGTTCCGATGCGCCTTCCCGAGGGCTTTTGCCTGGCGGCGATCACCGCGAGAGAAGACCCGCGCGACTGCCTCGTGTCGAACGTGAGCGCGAGCCTCGAAGCGTTGCCTCCGGGAAGCATCCTCGGAACGTCCAGCCTGCGCCGCGAGGCGCAGTTGCGCGAGCGCTATCCGGACCTGCAGGTGAAACCACTGCGCGGCAATCTCGACACGCGGCTCGCGAAGCTCGATCGGGGAGAGTGCCAGGCAGTCGTGCTCGCCGCAGCGGGGCTCAAGCGCCTCGGTCTCGCGGCGCGAATCCGAGCGATGCTCGAGCCCGAGCAGTGTCTGCCCGCGCCGGGGCAGGGGGCGCTCGTGATCGAGTGCCGGGAAGACCGGGGCGAACTGCGGCGGCGACTGGCTCCGCTCGGGGATTCCGACACTTCGGCCTGCGTGCGCGCCGAGCGTGCGCTGAGCCGCGCCTTGTCGGGCGATTGCCAGCTGCCGCTCGCGGCATACGCCGTGACGAATGGGCGGGAGATGCGCCTGCGGGCCCTCGTGGCGATGCCCGACGGCAGCAAGGTGGTGCGCGCGGAATTGAGCGGCCCGATCGCGGCGCCGGAAAAACTGGGTGAGACGCTCGCGGCGAAGCTACGGGCCCTCGGCGCAGACGCCATTCTCGCCTCTTTGTCATGAGCGAAGGACCGCTCGCGGGCCGCGGTATCGTGGTCACTCGCCCGCGCGAGCACGCTTTGGCGCTGGCCGAGCGGATCCGCGCGGCAGGCGCGGACCCGATTCTCTTTCCCACCATCGAGATCCTGCCTCCGGAAAATGCAGCGACGGTCTCGAGTCTGATCGCGCGCCTGGACGGATTCCAGCTCGCGATTTTCGTCAGCCCGAGCGCAGCGATGCGGGGGCACGCGATGGTAATCGCGAGCCGGAGCTGGCCGAAGGGCCTGCGCGTGGCCGCTGTGGGAAACGGGACCGCAACTGCGCTCGAGGAACGAGGCTTGCACGCGGTGTTGGCGCCCACTGGCGCGGCCGACAGCGAGGCGCTCGCCGAACTTCCCGAGCTGCAGGATCTGCGGGGGCGCTCGGTCGTGATCTTTCGCGGGCAGGGCGGGCGCGAATGGCTGCGAACCAGACTCGAAGCGCGGGGCGCGCGAGTCGAGTACGCCGAATGCTACCGCCGTGCACGGCCCGACGCCGACCCGGGAGCGCTCCTCGCCCGCTGGCAGAGCGGTGGAATCGAAGCGGTCTCGATTACCAGCGCCGAAGGCTTGGCGAATTTCTTCGAGATGCTGGGCCCTACCGGCAGGGGATACTTGCGCGCGACCCCGGTGTTCGTGCCGCATCCGCGAATCGCGCTTGCTGCTCGGAAGCTCGGCGTGCGGGAGATCGTAGTGACCGGGCTCGGCGATATACGCACTGTCGCTGAGATGGCGGCTTTTTTTGCTAAAGTATGATCGCCTCTCATCGGGAGTCGGCTCACGCATGGAAAACGACACCGCACCCGCTTCCGGGACTCGGGGAGCTTCGAAGCTCAAAGCCTGGCGCATTTCGGCGACGGCGACCGCATTCGGGCTGGTCGCACTGTTTTTCGCCTGGCAGTGGTACGACGGTCACAACCGGATCGGCGCGCTGCGCGACGAGCTCGCTCAGCGCGTGCGCGAAAGCGAGTCCGACAGCCGCGACGCGCGCCTGAGCGCAAGACAGGCGCAGGAGACGGCGCGCGAGGCGCAGGCGAAGCTCGCGCAGATCGAGCTGAAGCTCGCGGAATTTCAGAATCAGCAGCTCGGCCTCGAGACGCTCTACCAGGAGCTGTCGCGCAATCGCGACGAATGGGTGATGGCCGAAATCGAGCAGATCCTCACCATTGCCTCGCAGCAGCTGCAGCTCACAGGTAACGTCCAGGTGGCCTTGTCCGCGCTGCAGACCGCCGACGCGCGCCTGGCGCGCTCGGGCCGTCCCCAGTTCCTGCCGCTGCGCAGGGTTTTTTCCCGCGATATCGAGCGCCTCAAGACCGCGTCCAGCCTGGATGTTCCAGGATTCGCCGCGAAACTCGATCAGTTGATCGCGGGCGTGGATTCCCTGCCGCTCGTGCAGGAAGGTCGCCCGCAGGCGACGTCCGCTCCCAAGCGTGAGGCCGACGGGTTATGGGAAAGGCTGGTCGCGGAATTGCTCGGCGAGCTCAGGCAGCTCGTCAGGATCGAGAACATGGAAGGCTCGGATCCGGCGTTGCTCAGCCCGCCGCAGGCGTTCTTCCTGCGCGAGAACCTGAAACTTCGCCTGCTGAACGCGCGGCTTGCGCTCCTTGCGCGCGACGAAGCCGCTTACCACGGCGACGTGAAGGTCGCGGCAAGCTGGCTCGAGCGATACTTCGACACGCGTTCTCGCGCTGCCGTGACGATGGCGGTGGCGCTGAAGCAGCTCGGCTCGGGCAGCATAGGGGTCTCGCTTCCGACGCTCGGCGAAAGCCTTGCGGCGGTACGCGCTTACAAGCCAATCCGGAAGCAGGCCGGGCAGTGAAAGGCTTGCTTTGGCTGCTTGTCCTGTCGGCGCTCGCCGTGGCCCTTTCGCTGGCAATGCGAGGCCACGGTGCCTACGCGCTGTTCGTTCTGCATCCGTGGCGCGCCGAGATTTCGCTCAACCTGCTCGCCATTCTTCTGATCGTGGTACTCGCGGGCGCTTACTTCCTCCTTAGAGTGGTGTGGCATGCCCTCAGGCTACCTTCGCACGTGCGCGCCTTTCGTGAGCGACGGCGGGCTGAAAAAGGACGCGCAGCGGCGCTGGGGGCGATCCAAGCGCTCTTCGAGGGTCAATTTGTGCGCGCCGAGAAGCTCGCCTCCGGGGCGGCCGGGCTGGGCGCGGCGCCGGGTCTCGCGAGTCTTCTTGCGGCGCGTGCGGCACAGAGGCTGCGGCAGTTCGGCCGGCGCGATCAGTGGCTCGAGCGCGCGAAGGAAGGGGACGGCGAGTGGCGTCTCGCCCGCTTGATGACTGCGGCGGAGCTCCTCCTCGAGGAACGGCGCTTCCTCGAAGCACGAGCCGTTCTGCGTGAAGTGAACGCCGGCCGGCCCAGGCATGTCGCGGCGCTGTTGCTGTCGCTGCGCGCGGAGCAGGGCATGGCAAATTGGGACGAAGTCCTCCGCCTGGCGAACTTGCTCGAGAAACGGGAAGCGATGCCGCCTGAAGCCCTCGATAGCGTGCGCGTCAATGCGCGCGTCGCGATACTGTCGCGCAAGGCCGCCGATCGGGAAGGCCTCGCCCGGCATTGGGAGGACACGCCGCGTTCCGAGCGTCTGCGTCCCAAGGTCGCGGCCGCCGCCGCGCGCGCTTTCATCGGGCTCGGGGATTGTCGCAAGGCCCACCGGATCATCGAGGAAGCGCTCGAGAAGGACTGGGACGGCGCGCTCGCGCTGCTTTATGGACAATGCACCGATGAGGACGCGTTCGAGCGGCTCGAGCGGGCCGAACGGTGGCTGAGCGAGCGTCCGGGAGAAGCGGAATTATTGTTGACGCTGGGCCGCTTATGCGTGCAGCGCGAGTTGTGGGGAAAGGCGCAAAGTTATCTCGAAGCAAGCATCGCTACGCAGCCGACGCCGGCGGCACACGTCGCGCTCGCGCGCCTCTTCGAGCACATCGGGCGAACCGAAGAAGCCAACAGGCATTTTCGCGCGAACGCAGACCTCGGGTCGGCGCCACGGGCGGTGGGCTGAAAGGCCAGGCCGGTCAGGTTCAAATGCCGAGCGCGGCGAGCTGCTTCTCCGGATAGCGGGTGCCCGAGGCAACACCGGGAGGAAACGTCTTCGCGAGTTGGGCGATTTCCGCCGCGCTCAAAGCCATGCCGGCTGCGGCGGCGTTCTGTTCGAGGTAATTGCGCCGTTTCGTTCCCGGGATGGGAACGACGTCCGGCCCTTGTGCGAGCACCCAGGCGAGCGCTACCTGCGCCGGTGTGACCTTGTGGGCGGCGGCGATCGATTCGAGAGGTTGCAGCAGCGCGACGTTGCGTTTGAGGTTGTCGGCATTGAAGCGCGGATGATCGCGACGTCTGTCCTTCGGCTGGAGCGCGTCCAAGGTCTTGATCGTCGCGGTAAGGAACCCACGGCCAAGCGGCGAGTAAGCCATAAAGGCGATACCGAGCTCGCGGCAGGCGGGGAGGATGTCCTTTTCCACATCGCGCGACCAGAGCGAGTACTCGGTCTCGAGCGCAACGAGCGGATGCACCTTGTGCGCGCGCCGGAGCGTAGCCGCGCCCGCCTCGGAAAGCGCGAGATAGCGCACCTTGCCATGATCGACCAGCTTTTTCATCGCGCCCACGGTATCCTCGATCGGCACCTTGGGGTCGACGCGATGCAGTCCGTAGACATCGATCACTTCGACGCCGAGGCGCTTGAGCGAGGCATCACAGGCCTGCGGCACGTAGCCGGGGTGACCCGCCGAAAGGCCTTCGGGAAGCTTGAAGCCGCTCAGGCCCATGTTCCCGAATTTAGTGGCGATGAGCACCCGGTTGCGCTTGCCTTTGATCGCGCGCCCGACCAGCTCCTCGTTGGCTCCCGCTCCGTATGCGTCCGAGGTGACGATCAGGTTGACTCCCAGATCGATGGCGCGATGAATCGTCGCGATCGATTCGGGCTCGTTCGGCTCGCCGTAGATTCCCGTCATTCCCATGCAACCCAAGCCCAGCGCCGGGACGGCGGGCCCATTTTTTCCAAGCTTGCGTGTATCCATCGTGCTCCTCTCTACGTCATCATTCGCCCAGCCAGTCTCTCGGTCGCAGGAAATCGCTATAGAGTCTTCCTTCCGGACTCGACGGATCCGGTTTCCAGTCATAACGCCACTTCACGAGCGGGGGCAGCGACATCAATATCGACTCAGCGCGACCGGCCGACTGCAAGCCGAACAGCGTGCCGCGATCATAGACGAGATTGAACTCGACATAGCGGCCGCGGCGATAGGCCTGGAAGTCTCGCTCACGTTCGCCGTAAGGAAGATCTCTCCGGCGCTCGATGACGGGAAGATAGGCCGGGAGAAAATGGTCGCCGACGCTGCGCGCGAGGCCTAAACATCTGTCGAAGCCGCCGTCGTTCAGATCGTCGAAGAAAATCCCTCCGATGCCGCGTGGTTCGCCGCGGTGCTTGAGATAGAAGTACTCGTCGCACCAGCGTTTGAAGCGGGGATAGCACTCGGGGCCGAAAGCCTCGAGCGCCTGCCGGCACGTCGCGTGAAAGTGGCGCGCGTCCTCCTCGAACCCGTAGTAGGGGGTCATGTCCATGCCGCCGCCGAACCACCAGATCGGCTCGCTTTGCGGCCTGGTCGCGATCAGGAACCGCACGTTCATGTGAACGGTCGGGACATAGGGATTGCGCGGATGCAGTACCAGCGACACGCCGGCGGCCTCGAATGCGCGGCCGGCCAGCTCGGGCCGCGCGGCGCTCGCGGAGGGCGGGAGCCGCTCCCCGTGCACGCGGGAGAAATTCACTCCGCCGCGCTCGAACACGCCCCCGTCCTCGATGATGCGGCTCTCACCGCCGCCGGCTTCGTTCCGGTGCCAGTGATCGCGGCTGAAGCTGCGTCCTTCGACGCGCTCCAGCTCCGCGACGAGGCGGTTCTGCAACTCGAGGAGGTAAGCGTGGACCGCAGCCGGGTTCATCGAACCGTTTCGCAGGTCAAAGCCTTCGCGGGGCAACAGCGCGGTGCCCGATGTCGCGCCGATACTGCATCCCGTCGAAACGGATACCTTCCACGATTTCGTAGGCACGCCGCTGCGCCATCTTGATCGAATCCCCGAGGGCGGTCGCGCACAGCACGCGCCCGCCGTTGGTGACGATGGCGCCGCCTCTGAGCGCCGTGCCCGAGTGGAACACCCGGAAGTCTTCTCCCGCGGCCGGCAGTCCCGTCACGACGTGGCCCTTTTCCGGTGCGTCGGGATAACCCGGGGCCGCGAGAACCACCCCCAGCGCGGCGCGGCGGTCCCATTCCGCCTTGACGCGGTCGAGCCTCCCGTCCATGGCGCTCTCGACTAACTCGAATAGATCGCTCTTCAAACGCAGCAGAATCGGCTGCGTCTCGGGATCGCCGAGACGGCAGTTGAATTCCAGCACCCGGGGATTGCCCGAGGCGTCGATCATGAGGCCGGCGTAGAGGAACCCGCTGTAGCGGTGGCCCTCCTCGGTCATTCCCGCGAGCACGGGCTGGATGATTTCGCGCACCACCCGCGCGTGCAGCCCGGGAGCAACGACCGGCGCCGGAGAGTACGCGCCCATGCCGCCGGTATTGGGCCCCTTGTCGCCGTCCCTCAGGCGCTTGTGATCCTGGCTGGTTGCAAGTGGGAGCACGTGCTCGCCGTCCGCCAGCACGATGAAGCTCGCTTCTTCTCCTTCGAGGAGTTCTTCGATCACGACGCGGTCCCCCGCGGCGCCCATCGCGCGCTCGACGAGGATTGTCTCGACTGCACGGTGGGCTTCGTCCGCGCTCATTGCGACGATCACGCCTTTTCCCGCGGCGAGCCCGTCCGCCTTCACGACGATGGGCGTGCCGCTCGCGTCGATATGGGCGTGCGCAGCGCGCGCCGCGTCGAAGCTCGAAAATTCCGCAGTGGGAATTCCGTGCCGCGTCATGAATTCCTTGGCGAACTGCTTGGAGCTCTCCAGCCGGGCGCAGGCCCGCGTCGGGCCGAAGATCCGCAAACCCCTGGAACGGAACAGGTCGACGATTCCTTCGGCAAGCGGCGCTTCGGGTCCCACCACCGTGAGGTAGATATTTTCGGCGAGCGCGAAGTCGGCCAGCTCGTCGATTGCCGAGATCGCGACGTTCTCCAAGCCGGCCTCGCGCGCAGTGCCGCCATTGCCCGGAGCGACGAAGATTTTTTGTATGCGCGGGCTTTGCGCCAGGCGCCACGCAATCGCGTGTTCCCTGCCTCCCGAGCCGACGACGAGAAGTTTCATGAGCAGCGGTCAGGCTTCAATGCCGGAAATGCCGCACGCCTGTGAACACCATGGCAAGTCCAAGCTCGTCGGCTGCCGCGATCACCTCGTCGTCGCGCACGCTTCCGCCGGGCTGGACGACGGCCTTCGCGCCCGCTCGGGCGACCACTTCCACTGCGTCGCGAAACGGGAAGAATGCGTCCGACGAGACGACAGATTCCATGAGGTTCAGTCCCGCGTCCTGCGCCTTGAGCGCGGCAACACGGGCGGCGTCGACGCGGCTCATTTGCCCTGCGCCGATGCCAAGCGTGCGGCCGTTCGCGCAGAACACGATGGCGTTCGATTTGACGAACTTCGCCACGCGCCACGCGAACAGCAAGTCGGCAACCTGTGCTGCGGTCGGCTTCAGGCGCGTGACCGTGCGCAGCCCCGAGGCTTCCACATTACGGCCGTCCGGAGATTGCACGAGGAGCCCGCCCCCGACGCGCTTGAAGTCGTACGTCTGCGCGGCACGCGCAAGGCGCACCGACATCAACCGCACGTTGGCTTTGTCGGCAAAGATCCGCAGTGCTTCGGAATCGAATTCGGGCGCGATCACGACTTCGACGAACTGTTTGGCTACCGCTCCGGCCGTCGCGGCGTCGAGGCCTCTGTTGAAGGCGACGATGCCCCCGAATGCTGCCCTGGGGTCGGTGGCAAAGGCGCGCTCGTAGGCGTCGCGGGGTGAGGCTCCGATCGCGGCGCCGCAAGGATTGGCGTGCTTGACGATCACGCAGGCCGGCTCATCGAAGGTCTTCACGCATTCCCAGGCTGCGTCGGCGTCGGCGATGTTGTTGTACGACAGCTCCTTGCCTTGAACCTGAGCGTAGCCGGCGATGCTTCCGGGAACCGGATCGCCGTCGCGATAGAAAGCAGCGGCCTGATGCGGGTTTTCGCCGTAGCGCAGGTCCTGCATTTTTTCGAACTGGAGCGTAAGGTGCTCCGGGAAAGGCGCAAGGTTTCCATCACCCGCGAGCCCGGTGAGGTAGTTGCCGATGGCGGCTTCGTACGCCGCGCTGTGGGCAAACGCCTTTTGGGCCAGAGCGAAGCGCGTGCCCTCGCTCAAGGCGCCGCCGTGCTCCCCCATTTCCGCGATGACCTTTGAATAGTCGGACGGATCGGTCAAGACCGCGACGCCCGCGTAGTTCTTGGCCGCTGCGCGCAGCATGCTGGGACCTCCGATGTCGATGTTCTCGATCGCCTCGGCGAGTGTGCAATTCGGTTTCGCGACGGTACGCGCGAACGGATAGAGGTTGACGACGACGAGATCGATCGGCTCGATGCCCGCCGCCTTGATCGCGGCCAAGTGCGCGGGGGAATCGCGCCGGGCGAGAATGCCGGCGTGCAGTCTCGGGTGCAGGGTTTTCACCCTCCCGTCGAGCATTTCCGGGAAGCCGGTATAGTCGGCCACCTCGGTGACGGGGAGGTCCTGCTCGGCGAGAAGTCTCGCCGTGCCGTCCGTCGACAGGATCTTGACCTTGAACCGGGCGAGGCCGCGCGCAAACTCCGCTAGGCCGCTCTTATCGGATACGCTGATCAGCGCCGTCCGGATGGGAATCATGCGGGTAGACAGTGAACGGCTGGATCACCGCTCACATCTTTATTTTCAGCGACTGGATCTTCTTTCGCAGAGTATTGCGGTTGATCCCGAGCATCTGCGCGGCGATGGACTGATTTCCCTCGGCCCGGTCGAGCACGAGCTCGAGCATCGGACGCTCGACGTTCTTGAGCACCATGTCGTAGATGGCGCGCGGCTTTGCCCCGTCGAGGTCCTTGAAGTACCGCTCCAGAGACCGGCGGACGCAGTCCGCGATCTCGTTGGTTTGCCTCATACCGCCGTTTCCCCCGACTCCGACTCGAGCTTATGGCTTTCGCAGGCGGCACTCGCCCCGATTCATGCCGCCAGCTCCACCTCATAGCGCAGGCGCAGATTCTCGCGCCCGAACTGCTCGAAGAAACGATTGACCGCGTCGAGTTGCTCCTCGCAGGTTTCAAGCTGATTCATGTGATGCCGGAAGCTTGCCGAACCGGCGAGCCCCTTCGTGTACCAGGAGATGTGCTTGCGCGCAACCTTGACCCCAGTTTCTCTGCCATAGAACGCGTAGAGCTCGTGCAGATGCGCGAGCAACACGGCGTGGATCTCGGAAACGAGAGGGTGGGGGAGTTTCTCGCCCGTTGAAAGATAGTGTCCGATCTCGCGGAAGATCCAGGGCCGCCCTTGAGCCGCGCGACCGATCATGATCCCGTCGGCACCCGTGTACTCGAGCACCTGCTTGGCTTCCTCCGGCGTGGTGATGTCGCCGTTTGCCACCACGGGCAAACGCGTAGAGCGTTTGACTTCGCGGATCGTGTCGTACTCGGCCCGGCCCGAGAATCCGCAGGCGCGGGTGCGGCCGTGCAGGGACAAGAGCTGCACGCCGCTGTCCTCGGCGATTTTCGCGACCTTCAAAGCGTTCTTGTTGAGCGGATCCCACCCAGTGCGGAACTTCAGCGTGACGGGTACATTCACCGCCTTCACCACGGCTTTGAGAATGCGCCCGACCAGGGGCTCATCCTTGAGGAGCGCGGACCCGGCCAGGGTGTTGCAGACTTTCTTCGCCGGACAGCCCATGTTGATGTCGACGATTTGCGCACCCCGCTCCACGTTGAAGCGGGCGGCCTCGGCCATCATGTCCGGGTCGGCCCCGGCGATCTGCACCGAGATCGGCTCGACTTCGCCCTCGTGATTGGCGCGGCGGCGCGTCTTTTCGCTGCCCCACAGCAGGGAGTTCGACGCCACCATCTCGGATACGGCCAGGCCTGCTCCGAACCTTTTGCACAACTGCCGGAAGGGACGATCGGTGACGCCGGCCATCGGCGCGACAAAAAGATTATTACGCAAAGTGCGCGTACCGATTCGCATCGACGATCACGGAATTTTTTCGGGCGGAGCGCAATTGTATACCTAAACATGAGCGCTTAGGGAAGAACTGCGGCGCTTCGCGCAAGAAAAAATCGGCCGCGGATTTTTTGCCATTCCCGCACCGCAAAAGCGGCGCCGCGC
>WNGC01001783.1_pt1 | contig 19773 bp, 19 predicted proteins | sample 5400051 | NCBI WGS metagenome assembly WNGC01 (sample SAMN13153368, study PRJNA577476) | soil metagenome | isolation source: 20 cm soil or saprolite under grassland replicate 2 | place: USA:California | collected 2016-06-15
CGACCGAGCGAGGTCGCAAAAGTCGAATCAAGTCAAGGGCTTCCTTTCTCCGAGATCCTAGAATTGGCTCGGGTAAGCTGTTAAGCCAGATCAACTGACGATGAAGAGGAGGCGGGAAGGTATGCGCAGGGGAACACTCGTAGTCGGGCTGATCTCGGCCGTGGCCACGGTCGGCCTGGTCACGACGTCGGCGGCGGCAGCATCAGTGAAGCCGACGGGGAGCGGGATTCCAACAAACGTCGATGCCAGCCAATGGCATCACAACGAGTCGGAGGGAACGATCGCGATCAACCCAACGAACCCGAACAACATCGTGATCGTGACCAACGTCGACTTCCCGGCAGCCGGGATGTTCAAGGGCGTCAGCTTCGACGGCGGCAAAACGTGGAGCCGGACGTTGATCGGCAACGGCGATAACCTCGGCGACGCCTGCTGCGACCCGACAATGTCATTCGACAGCTCGGGTACGCTCTTCATGGCCTACCTGCTCAACGTCGGCGCGACCGTCCCGGTCGCCTACAGCACGGACGGAGGCCTGACCTTCATGCGGATTCCAGACATCGCGAAGCCCGCCAGTTCGAGCTCCCTCACGGCGAGTGAGCGCAAAGGACTGTTCCGATATACGGATCAGCCGACAATCACCACCGGCCACGGCGCGGTCTGGGTAGTGGTCAACGCCGGCGGCCCGATGGTCGCTACCGGCGCAACCGTGGCGTCGCTGGTCGGTGGAGGATCATTTCCTCCGGTCGCCGTAATTCCGGGGACTAACAACTGCACCTACGGCGACGTCGCAGTCGGACCGACGGGCGCCGTGATGAACGTCTGCACGTTAGGCGAGAGCGGCCAGGGGGGCGGCAAGCTATTCGTGAACGTCGATCCCGATGGCCTCGGACCGCAGCCGTTCGGTAGCAGCCGCACCTCCGTGGTCGACACCCACGTGGGCGGCTTTGATTTCATCGCGCCCCAGCCAGATCGCTCGATCGACGCGGAGCCAGGGCTGGCCTGGGACAGGTCGGGCGGCCCGCACAACGGCCGCGTGTACCTCGTCTACACCTTCGAACGGATAACCAGGGCATGACCTGGAGCGCACCGGTACGGGTGAACGACGACGCGACGACGAACAGCCAGTTCCTGCCGAAGATCTCGCTCGATCAGACGACCGGCAACCTGGCGGTCGTCTGGTACGACTCGCGCAACGATCTCGGAACCGGCGGACGGGGCGACACGGATGGCCTGCCGAACACCGATGCGCAGTTCTGGGGTGCCTTCAGCAGCAACGGTGGGCTTTCGTTCACAAAGAACTTCCAGATCAGCGCCGGGACGTCGAATTCGCGCGACGCCCACAATGGGATCGACTACGGGGATTACACGGGCCTGTCGTTCCATGGCGGCATCGCGCATCCGGTATGGGCCGACAACTCGAACAGCACGGGCGACAACCCCGACGGCACGCTACATGAGCTCGACGATTACACGGCGGCCGTCGCAATCGCCGGAAGGTAATCCAAAGGATCGGGTTTGACGGGGAAGGGTGGAGGGAAGTCGACCCCCACCCTAACCCTCCCCACAAGGGGGAGGGAATTGGAGCCAGGTCATGCGCCCAGCGAGGCATTACACGCGGTGAAGCTCAAGACATAGACAGTGAGGACCGCCAGGAGCACGTACGTAATCACCTTTGACATCCGCCAGCCGACCGATTTGCTCGCCGCGACCATGTGACTTCGCCAGAATGCGTAGCCAGCCAGCCACAGACCGCCGGCGAGCAGCGGAGCCAGTGCGGCAAGGGTGACGAAGAAGAGAAATACAAATAGGTATCCGACGCCGGCCCCCGGCGTGGTGTCGTGCTGAGCGGTGCGGACGATACTTAGTGGGATCAGGCAGACGGCCGCCGTAATCAGGACCAGCAGTGCTGTCCAGAGCCAGAGCAACACCGTTGCTGCCGCGGGTCGGCGCCGTTGTATCGGGCGCATAGGAAAACAACGTTGCAGGCTTGCGGACCCATCCGCCTTCTCAGACACGATGCGAGGGATAACCGAGAGCTAGCGGCGCTCGGCCTGGGCGAACGCGAGGCCATTGCCCTGGAGGCGCGACGCGGCAAACATCAGCAGCCCCCAACCCTCAAGGATGGCGGTCGCCGATGCAGTGAGGAGTCCGATCGCAACGTGCTCGGACAGGACCGCCGCGATGGTGAACACGATCACGATCGGAATCAGCAAAGCCATCAACACGAGCATCCGAAGGAGTTGACCCGGGCCGCGAAGGTCAACCGGCGTTGGGATGATGGTGTAGACGCCTATCCCCATCGCTTGAACGGCCCAAATTGCCGCAGCAAATAGGAGGAGACCAAGGACGAAGACGGCCACCGACCCGGCCGCGATGGCGGCGGCCAGCAGGCCGGCAGCCAGGGGAATCACCTGTCGCAGCGAGCGCGCCAGCGTCAGCACCAGCAACCGCGCGGTAAGGCTTGCCGACGAAAGCCACCACAGAGGGTTGCGCAGGTCGACGCCGAGGCGAATCGACATCATCATGTTGATGATTACCAGCAGATAGAGCGGGAGGGCGATCAGGTTGAGCTGGACGACCGGCGGAAGGCGGCCAAAGCCACCGCCCGCGCCCCAGCCGATGACGATGGCGGCCATCAACGTGATCACCGGCCATCTGAGGCCACCCCGAACGCGTATCGCCGCCAGCCACTCCTTCCACAGGAGGGTCCAGGCTCCGGGTGGCACGTGTCGGCCCTGGCTGGAAACGGCGGCCGTTGGCCGCTGGCGCTGCTGAACGCCGGCCTCGCGCATTGCCTGGCGGGTCTCTCGTGGGCTAAGAAATCCGCCGCTTTGGCGCATCAATCGCCGGACCGTAATCATGCGGAGGGACGATTCCCAGACTTCCGGATAGACATCGTGCGCGACCACGAGTGTGAGTGCAAAGGCAATGATCATGCAGATGCCGAGCGCCAGGAACGCCCATAGGTTTGCGTGAAAACCGCCCACCATCCAACTGCCCGGGGGCAACCCGAGCAATATCGGGGCTATCGCCGGCGGGACCAGCGCTAGATGGCCGACACGACTAACCGCTGTCCCGAGCGATGCCATACCGACGACGGCAAGACTGGCGCCAGCAACCCTGAGGACCGCCGACTTGCTGTGACTCAGCCTCACAAGCGGGAGGTTGAGCCCGAGAACGATGCCGAAGAAGAGACCCATCGAGAGCCCGAACGCCAGAATGCCGGCAATGGCGCCGCGGATGTTGGACGCAAAGATCAGAAACCACAAGGCGTAGGCGGGGAGTTGCATAAGCAGCAGTCGAAGCATTCGAAAGTCCAGCCACAAGACAATGACGCGTGGGGGAAGCGCTGAGCCGCAAAGAAAACGAGCATCGGCGGCAGAGCGAAACAACCCCATCGCCTTTCGGGAGTTCGCGATCTTCAGGCCCAAGAAGACCAGGACGAGTCCCGGAACAAATGTCGTGACGATGTTGAGGAAAGTTGCCACCTCCGAAATGACGGGCGCGGCCGAACTCCTCAGGAGGAACCGTTGCGGGATGACGGTCAGGATCACGAGGATGAAGACGCCCCACATCAGCAGCCGCTTGGGATCACGCCGAATCGTGCGCACGCGATTGAGAAAGATGTGCCAGTCGAGATAAATGAGGGCGCGCAGGCTGTCGCTCGGGGACAGGGCCGGCGTGAGGCTGCGGATCACCGGGTAACTTCGAGGAAGACGTCCTCGAGCCGCTGGTTCGCCCGCTCATGCATGATCTCGCTGATCGGGCCGCTCATCAACACGCGTCCCTGCTTCAGGATTAGGACGCTGTCGCAGAGTGTGTCGATGTACTCGAGCAGGTGCGTGCTGACGATGATGGCGGCTCCGCGCTCCCGGATTTCCACCAGGATCTCCCTGAGCTCGCGCTGGCCCTTCGGGTCCAGGCCGATCATGGGCTCATCGAGGAGGAGTACCGGTGTGTCGGCCAGGACCGCCGCCGCGATCAAGACTTTCTGGCGCATTCCCTTGGAGAGCGCTTCCCCCAGGGTGTCGCGCTTCTCGGTGAGGTCGAGTCGCTCGAGCAGTTGCTCGGCGCGCGCCGGCCACGCGCCCCTGACGCCACAGCTGCGCGCGACGAAGACCATATGCTCCCAGACGGTGAGCATGTCGTAAACCTCGGGGGTCTCCTGGATCAGCGCCATGGCGCGGGTTCGCTCGGGACCAAGCGCGTTGCCCTGCCAGGCGATCCGTCCGGCGTCGGGCCGAAGGAGTCCAGCCAGGCAGAGGAGGGTGGTGGTTTTGCCGGCGCCATTGGGGCCGAGGAGGGCGAGGATTTGTCCGGGGTGTACTTGCATCGAGAGCCTATCGACCGCCACCACCGACCCGAAACGCTTGGTGAGACCCTCGACGGTCAGGCCCTGGCCCAGGCTGCTCGGAACGACTTCAAATTCTGGGCGAGCGGGGCGGTCGCGTCCGCTCAGCTGCTCCATCATTTCTGAGCGTACGCCAGTTGCTATGTCGTTGGTAGAACGATTTACTCCCCGACGAAATGGCCGTCTGGCGCGACTATGAAGCTGGAAATCGGGATCTTAGGCGATCTGGACCCCGCGGGGAAAATCCAAACCAACACTCGCAAATTACCTCTCGGCTTTTCGTCCCAGAAGGAAAGAATCTCAACGTAATAGTGCCTGCCGGAGCTGCCAGTGACCTCCTGCCATTCTTTGTCGAAAAACCGTTGCAAGTCGGCGTAGGACGACTTCCGCAGCTCAGTAATGACCTCCTGCTGAATTGCTGCGGCCTCGGTCACGATTTGGACCTTGGCCTGTTGGTCTTCAGACCTATCCGGCGGCAGGAGTCGCCTTAACCACGACATGAGTTTCCATCAATACTGACACGCCTCGCGCGGTGATCGTGACGGCCTTATCGGCCAGAACGCTCGAGGCGGCTGGCTCCCCGCCGGCGACCGGACCGGTCCGGCTTGTCCGATTCCATCAGCCGCGGTAAGGGAGAACGCATCCGGTCGATCTGTTCCCACGGATCGTCGCGGCCTTTCAGCCAGTCCCAGACATTGCGTATGGTCACCCCGTCGGGCCGGAGCGAGTCGTTCTCGACATCCGGCCAGGTGATGGGCACGGCAATCGGGGCTGCCCGCCGGGCTCTGACCGAATAGGGCGCGACGACGGTCTGGCCGTACGCGTTCCGGTTGACATCGATGAAGAGCCGGCCTTCGCGCTTCTGCTTGATGAACTCGGTGGTCAGATGATCGGGGTCGCCTGCGGCCAGCCGCTGGCCGATGGCGTCGGCGAAGACATGGACCTCCTCGAAGCCGGGCGCAACGCTGATCGGCACGACGACGTGCAGCCCCCGCGAGCCGGTCGTCTTGACGAAGGCGACGAGTTTCAGCTCTTCGAGCAGTGCCTTGAGGCTAAGGGCCGTCCGGCGGACGAGGCCGAAGTCCTCATCTGACGGGTCGAGATCGAAGATCAACTGGTCGGGCCGTTCAGGTGCATCGATGCGCGAGAGCCAGACGTGCGCGGTGATCATGTTGTAGTTCGCGAGGTAGACGAGGGTCGCGGCGTTGTCGATCAACGCGTGGGTGATGGTGCCGCCTCGGTGGAGGTCCACGGTCGCCCGTTTGATCCATTGCGGGAAGGATTCCGGTATCCGCTTCTGCTGGATCGCGATACGGCCGATCCCGTCGGGGAACCGGTTCATGTGCAGCGGACGGCCCCGGACCTGCGGGAGCATGCGCTCGGCGACGCGCCGGTAGTACTCGACGAGGTCGCCCTTGGTGATCCCGTCGGCGGGGAACATGACCTTGTCCGGATTGGAGATGGTGATCTGGTGGCCGTCAATAACCGGCATTGCTTCTCGGACCTCAGCCGTTGAGCTCGGTCGAGGGACCGTTTGGAGCTGGGGACTCCTCCACCGGGAGGCCGGCGCCCTCGAGCACCGCGGCAACGAAATCGCGCTCGGGAAGGGCGCCCACGAATGCGCCGCTGCGGTTGACGACGGTGTGCGGGACTCCCCGGACTCCAAACTCCGCCGAAAGCCTCGGAAACTCGTTCGCCTCGACGCAGACCGCCCGGACCTGCGGTGATGCCAGCGCTATCCGGTTGGCCAGGCTCACGGCCTGGGGACAGTACGGTCAGGTCGGGGTGGCAAAGACCATGACCTCCGTCGGCTGATCCAGTCTTGCCAGCTCCGCCAGGCTCGCCGCGCTGAGGCCGTGCTCTGCCCGGGAAACGCGCTCGATCGCGTCGATCAAGGCCGGGAACTCGGTGCCGGTGGGAAGGCCCTGAAAGCGGATCCGCCCGGCCTCCGTATCTGCGCCGATTGCGATAGTGGGAACCTCGTCGACCTGATCGGCACGGGTGCGGTCGGAGTCACGGCTCACGTCGACGACGTCAAGCGTCACCTTCTCCGGCGCGGCGTCTGCGAGTAGCTCTGCCATCTGACGGGCGTCCTCACAGGTGGCGCAACCGAGGCCCGCCGGCAGGATCAGGCGCGACGAGCCCGGGCGGGTGTAGAGGGTGAGATGCACCGGGCCGCCCAGCCGGAGCTCGAATCGAGCCTTCAGCTGCGCGCGAACGTACTCGGGGATGACGGCCATACCACTAATCATGCCCGACCCAATCGGCCGGACAGGGTTGACGCAGGCGGTCTCGCGGTCTAACGTCAGTTCCAGGGCACGGGACGGATCGATGGTTCAGGAGGTCGAGCGCCATGCCGGTCTATGAGTTCAAGTGCACGAAATGCGGCGAACTCTTCGAGGTGATGGGCAGTTATGCGGAGCGTGAAAAAGCGCACGCCTGCCCGAAGTGCGGCAGCGCTGAGGTCAAACAGGCGATCTCGCTCTTCTCCGCGGCGCCGCCTCGATCGTACTGACGCAGCAGAAGGAGCCATCGACATGGCCGCATCGCCAAGCAAGGGCAAGCGCTGGTCGCAGCGCGTGACGCAGACGAGCGACGCGCTTGACCTGGAAAGAAGCGTGTTCGCCAAAGAGGATCCACGCAGCATCGCCCGGTCGCTCAAGCGCTCGGCCGAGCGGAGCACCCGGCGCAAAAGCAATCCGTATCGCTCCGCGATGTCGATGCTGACCTTCTATCTCAATCGCGCGGGGAAGACGCTGCCCAAAGCGCGGCGCGCCCGGCTGGAGGCGGCTAAGGACGAGCTCCGCCACCTGTACGGAAAAGCACCGACCCGCCGGGATAAGGGTTAGCTGGCGCTAACGACGATCACGTCCTCGTAGGCTGAGGCATCGACCTGGATCGCGTAGCAGCCCTTCGTCGATGGGTAGACGTACAGGGCGCCACCGCCGGCCCCCTGGAGCACGTGATCGTAGAAGTCGTCGCTGACGCCACCGTCGGATGTGAGGTGCGTCGCCTTATCCGAGGGTGCCGCGGGTTGTCCACTGAATTGGAGGCGGCCCGAACCATCGATCCGGCCGCCGCGGAACAGGACCGGACCCGGCACGGCGGAACCGGTCACGGCGTACACCGTCTTGTTCCATGGGAAGGCGCCTTTTGGCATCGGACCACCGAGATAGAAGGGCCCGCGACCACGCGGATTAGCCACACCCGGCGAGACATTTGCGACCGGTGTGACAGGGCACGTTGCTCCGGGCTGAACCGCCGCCAGCTTCAAGGGTCGCGCCATCAATGACTCGGCGTCACCGGCAATCGCGATCGATGTCGGCGTGGTCCCGGTCGCGACGGTCGCCCGCCCGCAGCCGACCAGAAGCATGGCCGCGGCTACGCTCAGGAGTTTCGACAGCATCCGTATCTCCTACATCCGCGGGCGCCGCGAGGTTCCGTCGCAGCCGGGTCTAGGGGGCGGGGATGGCCCCCAGGGCGGGGGCGGACGACACGAGATTGACGGCATGCACGCCGGTCGCCGCGGGGAGGCGCAGCACGAAAGTGCTGCCCTTGCCGACCTCGCTGTGTTCCAGGGTCAACGAGCCGCCGTGCCGCTCCGCCAACTCGCGGCTGATGAACAGGCCCAGACCGGTACCGGGCTGCGGACCCAGCCCAGGATCATCGATTCTGAAGAAGCGTTCAAAGATCTTCTCGTGCTTGTCCCGCGGGACTCCGACCCCATGGTCTTCGATGATCAGCGCTGGACCGCCCTCGGTCGCCACCGTCAGGTTGACCCATGGGCGCCCGACGGTGTAGGTCAGCGCGTTGTTGATCAGGTTGTCGATGATGCGGGCGAGCTGCTCGCGGTCGGCGTTGATCGCCACCGGCTCATCGGGCTCCTCGTAGAGCACCTCGGCCTTGAGCAGGCCGGCACGGGCCTCAGCCCGGGCGATCGCCTGCCGGCTCATCTCGCGGAGATCGAGCGTCTTGGTATCCGTCGGGACCGTGCCGCCTTCGATCCGAGCCGCCGTCAGCAGATCGTCGACGATGCTGTTGAGCTCGGTGGCCTTGCCCATCAGGACGCGCAGCGGGCGCTCCCATTTATCAGGCGTGAGGCTGCCGTCCTGCAGCATGGAGAGGTAGCCGGTGATGACGGACAGCGGAGTGCGAAGCTCGTGGGCCGCCATGCTCAAGAAGGCGCTCTTGCTCTTGCTGGCCTCCTGCGCCTCGGCGAAGAGGATCTGCGACTGCTTGAGGAGTTCCTCGGTGCGCATGTTCGCTTCGATCGTGTTGAGGACGACCCCGATGCCCTCGGTCAGCTGGTCCAGGAAATCGAGGTGAGTCTGGCCGAACGCCTGCACCGATGCCAGCTCGACCACCGCCTTAACCCGGCCCTCAAAAATCACCGGCAAGACGACGATGCTGGCTGGTGGGGCTTCGCCAAGGCCGGACTTCACGGCGACATAACCGGAGGGCACCGTATTGAGCTGGATCCGCCGCCCATCCCGGGCACATTGCCCGACGAGGCCTTCGCCCCAGCGGAAGGCCTTGTTCGGGGAGTCATCCGCCGCCAGCGCGTAGCCTGCCGCCAGGCGCAGCACCGGCTCCTCGCCGTCACGGCTCTCGACGATGTAGAAGGCGCCGTAGTGTGCCGATACCAGCGGCGCGACCTCGGTCAAGATCAAGTCGGCGACCGTGCGCAGGTCGCGCTGGCCCTGCAGCATGCGAGTGTGCTTGGCGATGTTCGTCTTGAGCCAGTCTTGCTCCATGTTCTTCTGGGTCGTCTCTTTCAGGTTGCGGATCATCTCGTTGATCTTCCGGCTCAGTAGGGCGACTTCACCGCTGGCCTCCACTCGGATCGAGCGGGTCAGATCTCCCTCGGTGACCGCGGTGGTCACCTCCGCGATGGCGCGCACCTGGCCGGTCAGGTTAGCGGCCAGCTGATTGACATTGTCGGTCAGGTCTTTCCAGGTGCCCGCGGCACCAGGGACTGACGCCTGACCACCCAGCTCGCCCTCGACACCGACTTTTCGGGCCACCGTGGTCACCTGCGCCGCGAAGGTTGCCAGGGTGTCGGTCATCTCGTTGATGGTGTCTGCCAGCGCGGCGATTTCGCCCTTGGCCTCGAAGACCACTTTGCGGCGCAGGTCGCCGTTCGCGACCGCCGTCACGACGCGGGCGATACCGCGAACCTGATCGGTCAGGTTGCCTGCCATCAGGTTCACGCTCTCGGTGAGGTCTTCCCACGTTCCGGCGACTCCCTGCACCTCCGCCTGGCCGCCCAGTTTGCCCTCCGTACCGACCTCGCGAGCCACCCGGGTGACTTCCGAAGCGAACGCGTTTAGCTGGTCGACCATGACGTTGATCGTGTTCTTCAGTTCGAGGATCTCGCCCTTGACCTCGACCGTGATCTTCTTGGAGAGGTCGCCCTTCTGAACGGCCGTGGTGACCTCAGCGATGTTGCGAACCTGGGTGGTCAGATTGGCCGCCAGCTGGTTGACGTTGTCGGTGAGATCCTTCCAGGTGCCCGACGCACCCAGCACATATGCCTGGCCACCCAGGCGCCCCTCGGTGCCGACCTCGCGAGCCACCCGGGTGACCTCGCCGGCAAAGGCGTTCAGCTGGTCAACCATGCCGTTGATCGTGTTCTTCAGATCGAGGATCTCGCCGCGGACGTCGACGGTGATCTTCTTGGAGAGGTCGCCCTTGGCGACGGCGGTCGTCACCTCGGCGATGTTGCGCACGTGCGCCGTGAGATTGCCGGCCATGAAATTGACGTTGTCGGTGAGGTCTTTCCAAATTCCGACCACGCCCTTGACCTGGGCCTGGCCGCCCAGCTTCCCCTCGGTACCGACTTCGCGGGCGACGCGCGTGACTTCTGAGGCGAAGGCGTTGAGCTGATCGACCATGACGTTGATGGTGTTTTTTAGCTCGGCAATCTCGCCGTGCACATCAACCGTGATCTTCTTGGAAAGATCGCCCCGGGCCACGGCGGTGGTGACCTCCGCGATGTTGCGGACCTGACCCGTGAGGTTGCCGGCCATGGAGTTGACGTTGTCCGTCAGGTCTTTCCAGGTGCCGGACGCCCCCTGCACGTGCGCCTGGCCGCCCAGCCGGCCCTCGGTACCCACCTCGCGCGCCACGCGCGTGACTTCGGAGGCGAAGGCGTTGAGTTGATCGACCATGACGTTGATGGTGTTCTTCAGCTCGAGGATCTCGCCCTGCACCTCGACCGAGATCTTTTTGGAGAGGTCGCCTTTCTGCACCGCGGTCGTGACCTCGGCGATGTTGCGCACCTGGGTCGTGAGGTTGGCCGCGAGCTGATTCACCTGCAGGGTCAGGTCTTTCCAGGTCCCGGACGCCCCCGGCACGCTGGCCTGACCGCCCAGCCGGCCCTCGGTGCCCACTTCGCGCGCCACCCGGCTGACCTCGCCGGCGAAGGCGTTGAGCTGGTCGACCATCGAGTTGATCGTGTTCTTGAGCCGGAGGATCTCGCCGCGAACGTCGACCGTGATCTTTTTCGAGAGGTCGCCCCGGGCGACCGCGGTCGTGACCTCCGCGATGTTGCGCACCTGGGCGGTCAGGTTGCCGGCCATGTAGTTGACGTTGTCCGTCAGGTCCTTCCAAACACCGGCGACGCCGGCCACCTGGGCCTGGCCGCCGAGCTTACCTTCCGTACCGACCTCGCGCGCCACCCGGGTGACTTCCCGGGCGAAGGCGTTCAGCTGATCGACCATGACGTTGATGGTTTTCTTGAGCTCGAGGATTTCGCCCTGGACTTCGACTGTGATCTTCTTGGAGAGGTCGCCTTTCTGAACGGCGGTGGTGACCTCGGCGATATTCCGCACCTGCGCCGTCAGGTTGCTCGCCATGAAGTTCACGCTGTCGGTAAGGTCCTTCCAGACGCCGCCGATGCCGCGCACCTGCGCCTGGCCGCCGAGCTTGCCCTCCGTACCAACCTCGCGGGCGACCCGGGTGACTTCTGAGGCGAAGCCGTTGAGCTGATCGACCATGGTGTTGATGGTGTCTTTGAGCTCGAGGATCTCGCCGCGGACGTCGACTGTGATCTTCTTCGACAGGTCGCCCTTGGCGACCGCGGTCGTGACGTCGGCGATGTTGCGCACCTGAGCCGTAAGGTTGGCGGCCATCAGGTTGACGTTGTCGGTAAGGTCCTTCCAGACCCCGGCCGCCCCCCTGACATGGGCCTGCCCGCCCAGCTTCCCGTCGGTGCCGACTTCCTCGGCGACACGCGTGACTTCGAGGGTGAAGGAGCGCAGCTGCTGAACCATCGCGTTGACCGTTCGCGCCGTCCGCAAGAACTGGCCCTCCAGGGGCCGGCCGTCCAGCTCCAGATCCATGGTCTGGAAGAGGTCGCCTTCGGCGACCGCGGAAATGACCCGGGCAATACCGGAGAGATTCTTTGCGTTGCGCTCGTTCAGCTCGATGTTGCCGTTCATCTCGGCGGCAACGCGGGCCATCATGCCCGTCGAGGTCACCGGCATCCGGACCGCGAAGTTGCCCTTGCGGACCTCGCGAAGGACCGTCAGGATGAGCTCGGCGTCGGCGGTCGAAATCCCCTGGGCCAGCCGGCGCTCGGCCCCCCTGGCTTTGGACCCGTTGGCATCGTCCGTGCCCAGCTGGGGGGCGTGGTGCCCGACAACTTTGAGTGGCGGGCGCCGTTGCTGACTACGCTTGGGCACTGCTTACCTGTATACAAAATCGCCGTGTCAAAGTCAAACGATTCATGTAACCGCGGGTGGTCAGGATCGAACTAGCTTACCAGTCACACCAGGCCCTAATCTGACGCGAAATGGCCGGCTCCCCGGCGCCGCCGCTACCCCGTTACGGCACCCGTTCGCTGGCGGAACTGGTGCCGTCGCTCCTCTCGTCGCTCGGCCTGGCTGGCCTCGCCAACCCGCTGGCGCTCGAGCCGGCCCCACGGGTTTGCCTGCTGCTCGTGGACGGGCTCGGCTGGGAACTCCTCGAAGCAAACCGACCGGCCGCCCCCTTCCTGAACGCGATGGCCGGCGAGCCACTCAGCGCGGGCTTTCCCGCCACGACAGCCGCCAGCCTGAGTTCGCTTGCGACCGGCCTGCCGCCGGGCGAGCACGGCCTGGTCGGCTACACCATGGCGCTGCCCGGTTATGACCGCGCCTTCAATGCCCTCACCTGGTCGCTCTACGGGCTGGGGCCGCGGGTGGAACTCCTGGACGAGATTGAACCGGAGACCATGCAGCCACTTAAGACCCTGGCGGAACGGGCCGCCGCGGCCGGTTTACCGATTCACCACCTGGGGCCGGCCTTTCACGCCGGCTCCGGGCTGACGCGGGCGATCGGGCGCGGCGAGCGATTCCACGCCGCCGACTCTCTGGAGGCGATCACCGAGATTGCGATCAGGTTGCTGGGCGCGCCACACGCGTTCGTGTATGCCTACCATCCGCGTCTGGACACCGCCGGGCACGTGTCCGGGGTCCGGTCGCAGGCCTGGCGCGACGAGCTGACGGTGGTTGACCGGGCGGTCCGCTTGCTGGCCGAACAGCTGCCGCCGGCGACGCTCCTGGTGGTGACCGGCGACCATGGCATGGTGGACCTTCGGCCCAGTGAGCGGCTGGACCTGGCGGATCACCCGGAGCTGGCCAGCGGCGTGCGACTGCTTGCCGGCGAGGCGCGAGCGCGTTACGTCCGCACCGTGGCGGGCGCGACGGCGGATGTGCTCACTACCTGGCGGTCGGTCATCGGCGATCGGATGTGGATCTGGGGGCGGGAGGAGGCGATCGCCACCGGGATCTTCGGGCCGCGCGTCACAGAGCGGGCCAGAGAGCGGATCGGCGACGTGGTCGCCGCCGCCTACGCTCGAGTCGGGATCGTCCAACGTGACGTCGATCCGGCGCAGGCCCGGTTGAACGGTCATCACGGGTCGCTGACGCCGGCCGAGCAGCTGGTGCCGCTGTTGCGCTATCGCACCTGATCGGGAGGCGATAGAACTGTCAGCGGCCGTAGGTCGCGGTCAGCGTCGCTTGCGCCAGGATGCGGCCCTGGATAGCCCGCTGGAAGTCGGTGTGGCTGTACAGCGGGAGCAGGGCTACGGTTGCATCGATCGCGTAGACGGTGAAGATGTACCGGTGCGTGCTGCCTTGCGGCGGGCAGGGGCCGTTGTAGCCCTCGTGGCCGAAATCGTTCTTCCCGCTGACGCCGGTGCCTGGGGTCGGCTGTCGCAGTTCGGATCCCTCGTTGGCGAGCATCCAATGTGTGAAGCCACCGTGTGGCGCGTCTGGATCGAATAGCTGCAGCGCGAATGACTTCGTACCGGGAGGCCCGGCCGACCAGTGAAGGTCAGGCACGCCGTCCGCGCCATCGCAGGTATCCGTCGAAGGCCAGCGCCCGGCGGCCAGATCGCTCGACGTGAGCGAGAAACCGCCAGGGCTTGCCGCAGGCGTCCCGCCTGATGGGCTGGGTGTCGGAGCCGGGGTCGCGTTACTACCGGCGCAGCCGGCCAGAACGCACGCTGCCAGGACGCCAGAGAGAACGGACCAGCAGCCTCTCACCAGCGGGCTATGGGGTCTGGACGTCGATCACGACCCGCGTCGGGTTGCTCAACTCCAGGGTGCGGATGCATGACGCCCGGGAGAGGCCGGCGCCCCAGCTGAGGACCGCCTCGAAGTCTCCGAGTTGTTCAACCTCCTGGACAACCGGAAGGCCAGGCGTGGAGCCCGCTCGACCCCCGCATGGTGACCTCCATCCCACTCGGGTCCTTCACGAACTTCGCCGACGCCTGTCGCGACACCGTGTAAGCCGGCAGATGCGCCGCGGCCCCAGCGGGCGGAGCGAACTCAAAGACGATCCGATCGTAGCCCGCCGCCTGGTGGGCCACGCGCACGTCCGTCAGCCGCATGGCCGGGCCAGTGTCAGAGCCGCCGCCGCGGTCCTGGCAGCTGAACGGGCCGAGATCGGTCGCCTCGGGCACGGTCGGCAGCGGCGTGGGCGCCGGTGAGGCCGACGCCGATGTCGAGGTCATCACGTCAACCACGAGACGTGAGGGGCTACTGAGCTCGAGCACCCGGACGCATTGCGACGAGGTCAGTCCGATGCCATAGTCCAGGACGCGCTCGAAGTTGCCGAGCTGAGCGATTTCCCGCACAGCCGGAAGGTTGGGCTTCTGATCCGCGGCGACGCCCTGGACATCGGCGTCGCGAAAGATGAGCTTGATGCCGGCACTCCCGTCAAGCGTGATCGGTTGACCACTCGCATCCTTCACGAAGGTCGAGGACTCTTGCCGGGTCAGGTCGTACGAGGGGATGCCGCCGGCGAAGTCGAAGACCATCCGGTCAAATCCCGGGGCCTCGGCATGATGGGCCACCCGAATCGCCGTCAGCTGGGCTGAGAGGCCGGTCGTGCCGCCCGAGCGGTCGCCGCAGATGAACGGCTGCGGGGTCGGGGACGGGGACGGTGTCGTGAAGATCTGCGTGACGGTGGACCGGACGTCGTTGAGGATGACCTGCGGACTGCGGACGGCGAGCACCGCGAACGCCACGAGAACGAGCGCCCCGGCGAGGGCGAGTTGAGGGGCCATGCGAGCCCGAGCGCGCGGCGCGATGCCTTCGCGGATCCGGCCGCGGAGCCGGCGGGGAAACTCGCGGATTTCCTCGGCTTCCTTGTGGAGATGGTCGCGGAGATCGTTCTCGAACTTGTCGCTCATGCGGAGATCTCCTCAGACCCGGTCAGGTCGCGAAGGCGGCGAAGCGCCGTCTTCAGCCGGGACTTCATGGTGTCAACCGGGATGCGAAGCGCCTTCGCTGTGTCCTCGACGCTGAGGTCCTGGTAGTAATGGAGGGCGACCGCCGCCCGCTGCTCGGCAGACAACTGGTCGAGGGCATGCGCCAGGTCCAGGCGGGCTTCACTCGAGACCTGGTGTTTGCCGCCGCCCAGGCGGCCGAAGCGCTCGGTGAGCGCTTGAAACCGATGCCTTCGCCGGTACGCCGAGATGCTCTCATTCATAGCAATCCGATTGAGCCAGGGCCCCGGGTCTTCGTCGCGTAAGCTGCCGATGCGCTGCCACGCTCGAAGGAAGGTTTCCTGGACCGCATCCTCGGCCAGCGCCTGGTCCCGAAGGATCAGACGGGCCGTTCTCAGGAGCTGGAGGCCGTAGCGGTCGACCACCTCCTCGAATGCGTCCCTGTCGCCTTCTCGACATCGTTTGATGACGCGTTCGAGCGCCGGATCCATGAGCATGCCAATCGTATAGACGCCGAGAGTGCCGTGAACGGGTGAAGTTTTGGAACCCCCAACCCTGTCCCTCCCCCGCAGAGGGGGAGGGAGGCAGCGGGGGATAGGGGTGAGAGGGTCATTTCCTCGCGAAGCGTCGCAGGCCGGCGATGGTGAGCCCCGCCGTCACCGCGAGCAGTCCCAGCAGGATCGGCGCGATTGGCATGCCGGCTGGCTGGCCCGCAGAAGCCGGATGGCCGGTGGCGGCGAGGTCCGAAGGAAGGGCGCTTGCCGTGGCGGCTGTCGAGGGCGCCGGCTGCGTGGTGGCGGCCGGGGCGGTCGAGGCCGCAGCATCGGGCGGGGTCTGGACGTCGATCACCAGGCGGGTCGGTCCGCTGAGCTCCAGCACGCGGAAGCAGGCAGCCGTTTTGAGACCGATCCCATAACTGACCACGCGTTCGAAGTCGCCGATGTTCGCGACTTCCCGGATTTCGGGAAGGCGGGGCTTGAAGTCACTCGCGAGGCCGCTGACGATATCGCTGTTCTGAAGCACAGCCCGGATGCCCGCCGAGCCTTCCAGGGCGACCGGCTGACCGCTGGCATCGCGGACGAACGTCGAGCTGGCCTGCCGGGTGAGCTGATATTGCGGCATGGAATTTGAGAAGGCGAATCCAATAACCAGCCGGTCGTAGCCATCGTGGTGGGCGATGCGGATGGCGGAAACCGTGCCGGACGCGCCGGCTACCCCGCCGGCCCTGTTGCTACAGGTGAACGGGCCGAGGTCCTCGGCGGACGCCTGGATGGCGCCGCTCAGCACCAGGGCGCCTGCCGCGGCGGCGAGGGCTGCGAAGGCGGCGAGTTTCAATCGACGTTGCGGGCGAGCAATCGAGAACATTACGGTTTCCTCCTATGAGTCCGTTGAATAGGGCGGCTTATGCGCCGTCCAATCCTTCAGACGCTGCCACCCAGTGCGGCGGGTGAGGGGCGGTAAGCCTACGCTGTGCCCGGCTGGCTCGGCGACGGCAACCGATCACGGCGGCGATCGACGCGGTATGCCCACCACTGGAGGCACCCGCTTGCGACGAGGCTGCCAAGCAAGATCAACCCTACAAACGGAGACGCGGGCTGATCATGCAGTACACGATCTAACTCGCTGCTGACCCAAAGGGAGGGCAGGCCAATGAGGAGGATACTCACACCGAAAAGTCGGATGGCGCCGGCTGTCGAAAGTTGTTTTGGCCTGCCCAGCTTCAGCAGGACGCGCCCCGTGATGATTGAGTACAGGCCGAGCGCCAGAACAGAGAGGATAAAGGCGTCAAAGACGTAGAAGAGCGCTGGGGGCGGTCCTGGGAGTTCACCCATATCGCAGATGAAGGTTCCGCCGCTTTGCCAGCAATGGATTGAGAGCGGTAGCACGCTTGCTCCTGGACCCTATTATCAGCCACTGGCTGGGCCTGGCGGAAGCAATGGCTTCTGCGCGAAATCGAAGCAGTCGGACATGTCGTCGGCCGCCCTGTCACGCGCATTGAGAGGCTTGAGACCAAACGTCGACTCGCAGAACCTGACCAGGCTGACGTGCGAATGCTGGACGTGTGAGACATGCCCCGCTTTGGCATAAGGGCTCAGGACCAGGCACGCGACCCGCGATCCATACCGGAATTGCGTGCCGTCGGTCCATTTCTCGACCAGCGGTGGCTTGACATGGTCGAACCAGCCGCCCCAGTCGTCCCAGCTGATGAAGATGACCGTGTTGCGCCACAGGCCGCCCTTGACGACGGCATCCACCTGGTCGGCAGTCCATTTCTGGCCGGCCTTGACCGGTTCGACCGGATGTTCGCTCAGCCCCTTGGGCCCGTAGACCCAGGAGACCGCCGGCAGTTTGCCGGCCGCGGCATCCTTCGCAAAGCGGTCCGCGCTCACATTATTTTTGCTGCCTTTGAGGGCCGTAATGTAACCGTGGGCATAGCCGCCGTAGTTGCGCCAGGTGAGGCCAGCCTTCGCCAGCGCCGCGGGAAGCGAGGGGATGTCGAACGGCGGCTGGTCTTTGATCGGGTCGCGATAGTGGGGGTTGTCGATGATCGGCGAGGCGGCGGCGATCAGCATCAGGTGGTTGGGCGTTGAAGGCCCCGCCACTTCGGTGAAGTACCGATCGCACAAGGTGTATTGCCGGGCATAGCGCCAGTAGTTCGGGAGGTTGGCCTGGTCGTACTGCTCCTTCGCCGCGCCACTCGCGCGTTTGAGCCAGGCCGCGTGCTCGTGGGGATGGTCGGTTGACGGCGGATCGGAGGCCGCCGCCAGGTTCCCGTCACCATCGACGCCGGGGAATCGGCCGAAATAGTTGTCGAAGGTGTGGTTCTCCTTGACGATGATGACGACGTGCTGGATCGGGCCCGATGGTCTCCTCATCCCGGCGCCAGTTTAGGGCTGGTGGGCCGGGAAAAACGTTTCGATCGCTTCAACCGTTCGCGGAATGCGTCCGGGTTGAAACACCCCGTGACGAGGCCGCGTCACGTATCGTTGAACTGTGCAAAGCCAGCCGCAACCGGCCGCCGCCGTGGTCGAGGGGCCGCTGATTGAAGCTGAGCTCAAGCAGCTGGACGCCTACTGGCGGGCGGCCAACTACCTGTCGGTCGGTCAGATCTATCTGCTCGCGAACCCGTTGCTGCGCGAGCCATTGCAGGTCAAGCACATCAAGCCGCGCCTGCTCGGCCACTGGGGGACCACCCCCGGTCTGAACTTTCTGTATGCGCATCTGAACCGCCTCATCAAAGCCCGCGATCTCGACGCCATCTTCATCTGTGGCCCGGGCCATGGCGGGCCGGCGATGGTCGCCAACGCGTATCTCGAAGGGACCTACACCGAGACTTATCCCGACGTCACGCCGGACCTGATCGGATTGCAAAAGCTGTTTCGGCAGTTTTCGTTTCCAGGCGGCATCCCGAGCCACGACGCACCCGAGACGCCGGGGTCGATCCACGAAGGTGGTGAGCTGGGCTATGCCCTGACGCACGCCTACGGCGCCGCCTTCGATAACCCGAGCCTGAAGGTCTTCTGTGTGGTGGGCGACGGCGAGGCGGAGACCGGTCCCCTCGCCGCCAGCTGGCATTCGAACAAATTCCTCAACCCGCAGACGGACGGCGCGGTGTTACCGATCCTGCACCTCAATGGCTACAAAATCGCCAATCCAACCATTCTGGCGCGGATCCCGGAAGCCGAGCTCCGCCAGCTGCTGGAAGGCTACGGCTATACCCCCTACATCATCGCCGGCGACGATCCCATGGACATGCATCAGCGGATGGCCGCGCTGCTCGACCTGGTGCTCGATGAGATCGAGGAGATCCAGGGAAAGACGCGCAAGCATGGGAATCCGGTGCGTCCGCGCTGGCCGATGATCGTGCTGCGCACGCCGAAGGGTTGGACCGGACCGAAGGAGGTCGACGGATTGCCGGTTGAGGGCACCTGGCGATCGCACCAGGTGCCGGTTGATAACCCGAGCAAGCCGGAGCATCTGCGGGTGCTGGATCAGTGGCTGCGCAGCTACCGTCCGGAGGAGTTATTCGACGCCGATGGCGCGCTGGTCCACGAACTGGCAGGGCTTGCGCCCAAAGGGCAGCGCCGGATGAGCGCGAATCCGCATGCCAATGGCGGCGAGCTGTTGCAGGAGCTGCGGCTGCCCGACTTCCGCACGTATGCGGTCAAAGTCGAAAAGCCCGGGACCACGTTCGATGAGGCGACCAAGGTGCTCGGGGCGTTCCTCCGCGACGTCATCCGCCACAACCCGCACAACTTCCGGCTGATGGGCCCGGATGAAACCGCATCGAACCGGCTCAGCGCCGTGTTCGATGTCACCAATCGCGATTGGCTCGCCGAGGTCTTGCCGACTGACGATCATCTCGCGCCGGATGGCCGCGTGATGGAGGTTCTGAGCGAGCACCTCTGCCAGGGCTGGCTGGAGGGCTACCTGCTCACCGGGCGACATGGCCTGTTCAACTGCTACGAGGCTTTCATTCACATCGTCGACGCGATGTTCAACCAGCACGCGAAGTGGCTGGAGGTGACGAACCGGCTTTCCTGGCGGCGGCCAATCGCCTCGTTCAACTACCTGCTCACCTCGCACGTCTGGCGGCAGGACCACAACGGTTTCACTCACCAGGACCCCGGCTTTATCGACCTCGTGATGAACAAGAAAGCCGAGGTCGTCCGCGTCTACCTGGCCCCCGACACGAACTGCC
>WNGC01000712.1_pt1 | contig 19749 bp, 18 predicted proteins | sample 5400051 | NCBI WGS metagenome assembly WNGC01 (sample SAMN13153368, study PRJNA577476) | soil metagenome | isolation source: 20 cm soil or saprolite under grassland replicate 2 | place: USA:California | collected 2016-06-15
TTCGAGAAGAGAAGGAGGCGCGCACGCAGGAGTTCGTCCTGCGCTGGTCGCCAACGGCAGAGGGTTCATCGCGCGATATCGTGCGCCAGCAGTATCACTTCAGCCCATCGGGAGCGACTGAGGAGATCGAGGAATATCGAGTCGAGTTTGAACACGTAACTGCCCTGGAACTTACGATCATCCCGAACCTGAGTGGCGGCTCATACGCCTCACTGGCGCAATTGCGCTTGGCATGACCAAAGGTCGAGCGACACTGGACGGCGCGACCGCAGCATTTCTCAAGTAAAGGCGCAGCCTCGATCACATCGGCGTAATCGTTTGCATTTACGACGATGGTGGTCAAGATGATCGAAACGCACGCGGGCGAGTTTACAGAGTGGTAGCGTGCTCGTCACCGTTGGGTGGATTCCTCTTCCTAAATGCCGAATAATTCGGCACAATTCTCGCCATGCAGCCTTTTACCCGCTTTGCTCCTCGCAGGCGCACCGAACTCCCGCAAACGAATCGGCCAGACCCATCTGTCGTCCCAGGGCCATCCAACCGCACGTTCATGCCAACGCCATCCGGCGCTCTTCTCTCCCGAGGAGTTTCGATCAAAGGCTCGGTCGAATTCCTGAACGAGCTGCTCATCGATGGCGAGGTGGAGGGCACAATCGATTCCACCGGAACGCTCACGATCGGGGAGCACGCGTGCATACGCGGTGAGATCAGAACGAAATCGGTGAAGGTGCGAGGGACGGTGGAGGGCAATATTTTCGTGACTGAACGCTGCGAGCTCCAGGCGGGTTGCACGCTGCGTGGTAACATCGAAGCCCCCCGGCTGATGGTTGATGAGAATGCGACATTTCTTGGCAGCGCAAAGGTCGGGACGGGGAAGTCACTCCCGGCCTGACGTTCGCTTCGGGGCTTGTGTTTCTGTCCCGCTTGCGTGATGCCTTGATTCGCGTTTACGACGAAGCGGGCTACGTGATCGAGACGCACGAGCGCGCGGGTGAATTCAAAGAGTGGTGAGTTTTACTCGCATTACGCCTGCACGCGATTCGGGGAGCGTTGCAGGATTGCCTGCCGAGACGGCTGACGCTATGGGTTGCCCCGATGTGTAACGGTTCGATCCAAGCACCTTTTCTGGGTAGATAAATTCGGTTGCAGGAAATCGGCCGTGAAAGAGGCTCTCTTTTTTTCAAACCTTTTTGGCGCAACCTGGAAGCGATTAAGACAATTCGGTTTTTCGACGTCCTGACACAATTCACCGGAATGGGTTGAATGTTCACTGACGAAGCGGGCGGCTAGCTGGCGTCGTATTTCCTCGCAGTTCCTTAGAACTCTCAGTTAATTTAGCAGAATGCCTCGTGAAATTGCGTCGAAGAAAAGCTGGGTGGAATCCGCCACATGGTGAAGTCAAGCGTATTAATCATCGAGGACGATGCTGATAGCCGCCGGGCGATTGCCAAATTGTTCGCGAGAGCAGATTGGAAAGTGTTAGAAACCGCCGACGGCGACTCCGGAATCGAACTCGCTATTCGGAACCGGCCGGAAGTCATCCTATGCGACTTGCTGATGCCAAAATCGAATGGCTTTCAAGTTTGTCGTACCATCCGGCAGCAGCTTCAACCGACGAAGATCATCGTGGTTTCAGGACGCGACTACGCCGTGGATCGCGCGAGTGCGCTGGAAGCCGGGGCGGATGAATACCTGCTTAAACCGATTACGTGGGAAGTTCTCTGCCATACGATTGATCGACTTCTACCAGCGATTCCGCGCGGGCCAGGGGCGACGAAATCATCGGAGGATTTGGGTTCGGTGCCGCCGCGATTGAAGTTGTGGGGCGTGCGCGGTTCGCTCCCAGTGCCAGGGCCAGCGACGCTCCGTTATGGGGGCAACACGAGCTGCGCGGAAGTACGTGCCGACGGCGAAATTATTGTGCTCGACGCGGGCACGGGAATTCGTGCTCTCGGTCTTGCGCTAGAGAAGGAACTGGGGCCGCAGACGATCAAACTGACCCTTTTGATCACACATACGCACTGGGATCACATCCAGGGTCTCCCGTTTTTCCCGCCTGCCTACAACCCCAAGAATCTGATCCGGATCTTAGGTTATGAAGGAGCGCGCGCTGGTCTTGCCGCGATCCTCGCCGGCCAGATGGAGACGCCGTTTTTTCCCGTCAGTTTGCGTCAGTTGCCGAGCCATCTCGCGATCGAGGAGCTAAGGGAGATGGAGTTTCACATCGGCAAAGTGAAGGTGCGCGCAAAGTTTGCGAATCATCCCGGCATCTGCGTCGGCTATCGTCTTTTTACGAGCGCCGGATCGATCACATACATGCCAGACAATGAACCGTACGAGCCTCTCAAACTGCAAGTCGCCCAGAAGGATGGAATTGACCGTGACGAAGCACGGAACTTTGCCGAGGCCGAACGGGACAAAATGGTGGAGTTTCTGCGGGATTGCGACGTCGCTATTCTAGACGCGCAATATACAGACGAAGAATATGAGCGACATGTCGGATGGGGGCATAGTTCGCTGAGCAGCGTGGTTCTGCTCGCGCTCGATGCGAACGTCAAAAGGGTTTTGCTTTTTCACCACGATCCAAGTCATGACGATGACATAATTGATCAAATGATTGAGCAGGCGCGATATCTGGTTTCGAAGAGCGGAAAGGCGATGGTGATTGAAGGCGCTCGCGAAGGCGTTGAGATCGTGCTCGAGGCAGAATTACCGGTCAGATGAGGCGGCGGGAAAGTTGAAAGTGGAAATTCGAAAGTAGAAAACGCGAAACGGGAGGCTTCGGCGTTGCTATGAGCGGTAGCGTGGTGCGCTACACACATGATGTGGTGATCGACGGCGGCAAAGTGCGGAAACGGAAGAAAGGATCTTCCAAGCAATTCCGCGAAAAGTTCGGCCACACGCCGCTTTCGGGTCTTTTCCTGACTGATTCAAGTGCCATTGTGGACACTCCGAGCGCCAATATGGAGAATCCGAGCGCCACGATTGAATTACAAGGCGATTCGTCATTTGCTGCGAAGATTAACCGCTACCATGGTTGCAGACAAGTCCTGCGGCCTTCTCCTTGGGTTCTTCGAGCACCTTCTCATCGCCCGTCGCGAAACAGCCCTCGCGCTTCGATCTTCGAGCTGGCCTCGATGCTAAACGAGGCCCGCACGCGGAAGGCTGGAGATTTGCCATCGAGCAGGCGCAAGGGCACTGTTAGGGTTGCAAAGGGTGAACGCCCAAGATACGTCCGCTGAGCCGACACCCGATCTCCAGCTCGAGATCGCACACATCTTGTTAATCGACGTGGTCGGCTATTCAAAACTGCTCGTGAACGAGCAGATTGAATTGCTGCAAGAGTTGAAGCAAATCGTGCGAAGTACCGAATGTTTTCGCGCTGCGGAAGCAAGGGGCGAACTCATCCGGGTGCCGACCGGCGATGGGATGGCCCTCATTTTCTTCCACAGTCCGGAAGAACCGGCCCAGTGTGCGCTGGAGATTAGCGGAGCGTTGCAAGATCATCCGAGCATCCAGTTGCGGATGGGAGTCCACAGCGGTCCGGTTAGCCGAGTTACCGATGTTAACGAGAAAACGAACATAGCCGGTTCAGGGATCAATGTCGCGCAGCGAGTGCTGGATTGCGGCGATGCCGGGCACATTCTTTTGTCCTCGCACGTAGCGGAGGACCTGTGTGAATACAGGCATTGGCAGCCGCACCTGCACGATCTGGGCGAGTGCGAGGTTAAGTACGGGCTGCGCCTGCACTTGTTTAACCTCTACAAGGATGGTTTCGGCAATCCGCAAGTCCCAGAGAAACTCCGGCGAGGAAGGAGAAGACCCGCCTCCGCCGTTAGCGTCCGTCCAATTACTACTCCCCGTTGGCCCAAGTATGTGCTTACCGCTGTCTTGCTCGTTTCAGCTGTGGCTTTGGCGATCAGCTTTTCAGTCTTTTACCGACGAGGCTCACCGGCAGTTGCACGCTCCTCTTCTGGGAAAGCCGCCGACGCAGGACTTCCTATTGCGGAAAAGAGTATCGCCGTGCTTCCGTTTGAAAACCGGAGCGAAGACAAAGCCAACGCCTACTTTGCGGAGGGTATCCAGGACGAGATTCTGAGCCGCTTATCCAAGATCGCCGATCTAAAGGTCATCTCGCGGACATCGACGCAACATTACAAAAGCGCGCCGGAAAACCTGACTGAGATTGGAAAGCAACTTGGCGTCGCCCACATCCTGGAAGGCAGCGTGCAGAAGAGCGGCGATGCCGTGCGCATCAGTGTCCGGTTGATCAAGGCGACCAATGATTCCCAGCTTTGGGCTGATACCTTTGATCGCAAACTGACCGACATCTTTTCGGTCGAGACTGACGTCGCGAAAGCCATCGCCGACCAATTGCAAGCGAAACTCACCGGTCAGGAAGAGGAAGTCATCGCCTCCAAACCGACAGACAATCCTGAGGCTTACGATGCCTACCTGCGTGGTCTGGCTTATTCACTGAAAGCCGGAACCTCAGCCGCCAATTCCCTTGGTGCACAGAAATATTTCAGGGAAGCGGTGAAGTTGGACCCGAAGTTCGCCCTTGCCTGGGCGCTGCTGTCATATACGGATGCGGTCGGCTACCTCTTAACCACTCTTCAACCAACGATTGCCCTTCGGGAAGAGGCCCGGCAGGCAGCCGAAACTGCGCTCACTCTTCAGCCCAATCTCGGCGAGGCCGTGTTGGCCAAGGGCTATTATCACTACTCTTGTCTAAAGGACTACGACACCGCAGTGGGTTACTTTGAGCAAGCACGACCGCTTCTGCCCAATAGCAGCCAGATTTCCGAGTCACTGGCCTATGTCACCCGCAGGCAAGGCCACTGGGACCGGAGCGAGGCCTACTTCAACGAAGCGGAGCGGCTCGACCCGCGCAATGTTAACCTACTCTTCCAGCACGCGCTTTCCTACGTCGACCTTCGTCGTTTCCCCGAGGCGCTGCGAAAGCTCGATCAGGTTCTCAATATTACACCGGACGATGTGGATACGCTCACTACGAAGGCGGGTATTGCACAAGCCGAGGGCGATCTTCCGGGGGCCGCTGCAGAGCTCGCTCCGCTCCACCCGACTGCCGACAACGCCTACGCGTTGGAAACCCAAGCTTACCAAGGGATCCTGGAGCGCCGCCCTGCACCGGTCATCCGTCGGCTCAAGGAAATACTGGCCAAGCCTGATCCAGCGCTGGGTTATATCAACGGCGAACTGCGCGTTTGGTTAGGCTGGGCGCAGGAAGTCGCCGGCGACCGTGCCGCCGCCCAGGAAAGCTGGCGACAGGCGCGCAGCGAACTGGAATCTTTCTTTAAAGAACAACCAGAGAACTATGTCCTCATTGGAGATCTCGCGCTGACCAATATGGGACTTGGTGACAAAGCCGCGGCGTTCGCGCTCATCGAGAAGGCCATGGCCGCGGTTCCGATCGAGAAAGACGCTCTAGATGGTCCCATTCCGCTCGATATCCTTGCGCGCGTGTCCGCGAAAATGGGCGAACCCGACCGTGCTGTAGACGCTTTGCAGAAACTGCTCTCGATACCGTACGCAAGCACGTTCGCGGCAAACGTGCCTCTTACTCCGGCCCTGCTTCGGCTCGATCCCATGTTTGATCCGCTGCGGAATGATCCACGTTTCAAAAAGCTCTGCGAGGAAAAGAAGCCGTGAACACAGTAACCGGAGTTTGCGGACGGTGCGGAGCAAGAATCTCCGGTGGCGCAACACGAGAAGTTTGCCCCGCTTGTCCGCTAGAAACCGGCGACGCTAGTCTCGGCCGCTAAGGGGGAGCTATCCGCGAAGGTCGGCGCGCGGGCGCGAATTGCTGCCAGTTACGAAGGATGCGATCAACGGCGCGCTCTTAATTGAATACTTGGCGGTGATCTAAGCGTGGACTGGAGAAAAGGGCAGTAAAAAATTCACCTGTTCGCATGAAGTACTGGGAGATGATCGCTGACAATCTCAGCAAAGCCGGATGGAGTGGGGCTGTGTGTCGGCGATTGATTCCAACTGGCGAACGATCTTCGTTGCCGATGCGCACCGCGATGATGGAAAGCGTTTCGTTGTGCGTGCGGATGAAAAGCTGACAGCGTTTATGGAACTCGAATCTGCGATTCGCGCTTGCGGCGAATTGGCTTGACTAGCTGGCTTAATTTTCGCCAGACTTGACGTCGCTAAAACGGATCTGAATCAGGCGGAGGACGTTTCCCCCGCTCGGTTCTTCGTCTTTTCCGGACCCGCGATTCTAGAGAATCAACCCAGCGGGGAAAAACAAAAGGAAAGGAAGAACTATGAATGCATTGATCCAACTAACGAAAACAATCTCTGTATTTCTCGTCGCAGAACTCTGCTACGGCCTCTTGCCGACGGCGCAAGCGGTCAGTCCCGACGGATGCTTACCAGGAGGGAACACGGCGGAGGGCTGCAATGCTCTTTTGAGCCTTACCACCGGCACGTTTAATACAGCAGTTGGCTTCGATTCGCTCCTCAGCAACACCGACGCCAACTTCAACACAGGTGTGGGCGCCGGGACACTCCTTCTCAACACCGAAGGCGAAAATACGGCCACCGGCGCCGGAGCACTTCTAAGCAACACAAACGGGTCCCAAAATACGGCCAATGGTGCATTCGCGTTGTTTAGCAATGACACAGGCGCGGGTAATACGGCAGTCGGTAACAGGGCGCTCTTTCGCAACACAGTCGGCGCCTATAATGTGGCCGTCGGTGATCTTGCACTCTTTAGCCTTACCGAGCCTGTAGCCGGCAACGTCGACAACAACGTTGCCATCGGCACCGGTGCGCTGGCCAACGTGACCGCGGGCAGCTTCAACATTGCGATCGGCTTTAACGCCGGCGTTAACCTCACTTCAGGTGGTCAGAACATTTATATCGGCACTGACGGCTTTCCCACCGAGTCCTCTACCATCCGCATCGGTAGCGCCCAGACCGCCACGTATATCGCCGCGATTAACGGTCAAACTGCGTCTGGAGGAGCGGCAGTTTACGTCAACTCAGATGGAAAGCTCGGCACGTCCCCTTCATCGGTGCGCTTTAAGGACAACATCAAATCCATAGACAAGGCAAGTGAAGCGATCCTCGCGCTTAACCCGGTCACCTTCTGCTACAAAAAAGAGTTTGATCCCAAAGGTATTCCGCAGTTCGGCTTAATTGCTGAGGAAGTAGAAAAGGTGAATCCGGACCTGGTTGTGCGTGACAAAGAAGGAAAACCCTACAGCGTCCGCTACGATCAAGTGAATGCGATGTTGCTCAACGAGTTTCTCAAAGAGCACCGCAGAGTGCAAGAGCAAGGAGCGATTATTGCGCGGCAGCAAAAGCAAATTGACGCGCTTACTGCAGGGTTACAGAAGGTGAGCGCACAGCTTGAAATGAGCAACCCCGCATCGCAAACCGCGAGCAACAATCAATAAAGCTTTCGGCCTGCCGACCGTTCAGCAGCGATTGGAGCGCGGTCGCAACGAAAGACGTGATTGAGCGCCAGCTTGACGTTTAGCCTCCGCTATGTTCGGATGAACAGTTATGCGGGCGGCACGCCTTCAAGACGCATTAGAACGACTGACTGCGGCGATACGTGACGTTGAATCCGACCTTACGGCAATGAAAGCCGAGCATGATCCGCTTGCGTCGCATATCTTTGTTTCGCGCCGGTCCTATCGGAACGCCAACGATACGAAAAGCGGAAAGCGCCGCGAAATGATCGCCCGGCTGAGTTTCAATACTGCCTGCGAGCTTGGCTTTCGCGGGAGCCTCGACGAATGGGAGCGTCTCATGGGAGCAGTTGCGAGGCGGTGAACCATTGCAGCACGCGTATCGCTCTTGCCGGGAACCAGCCCACAGGGGTGCGTCCTGAGCTCAATTACTTGTCATCGCCAAGGAGTGCTGAAAGCGCTAATTCGTGCGTGATCCTCTCAAGTTCAAGAAATGCTGTCAGCATTTCATCTGATCGAACGACAAACCTTTTGCCATCATCGCGGTGTGCATCAACAATCCACATCGTTCGTCCTTCGGAATCTATGGCTGAAACCCAGCCCAAACTCCAACCGGTTTTACTGAGCTTGTCTGCTATGATTTCCCAGTCCTTCATTCGAGTGCCTCAATTTTTATGATGGGATGAATCTCCCAAGCCGTCGAGCGCCAGGGATGATGGAAGCCGTTCTTGCTGAAATACTGAACGGTCGAACCTACGTCCGCGCTGCCGTTGTGGTCGTCGTCCCATAAAAGATAGCCGGTCACGCGGACTTTCTTCGCCTTGTGTGTCGTTGTTTGGTAGCTCACGTCTTGCAGGCGTAAGAATTCAGCGAGCGATTGAATGCGTATGCCGTCGCGGTAAATGCGCTGCTCAGTGCGCGGTGTAATCTCGCAGATGATTGGCGTTGGATCGCCCTCTTGCGGCGCATGGTTGCTAGGGTTCTCGAAAATCTCCAAGTGCCAGTCATGAAAGATCGGACTCGCGCAATTCGTCGTTTCGGGCGGGCCTGCGTAGGCCAGCACGAGCCAGCCTGTGAGAGACACAATCTGATTCTCATATTTATCCAGCTCGCCTTTCTGCGCTTCGGTCAGCTCGCCCCTGCGTTGAGATTGAATATGGGAATCATACTGCCGGACCTTCTTTAGAAATCCGGCCGTATCGAGCGAATCGACTGTGAACGCAGATGGATCCCCAGGTGCCCACCGATTCTTCATTCGATTGCGTTCCTTAGCGTCCTGGCTTTGCGCGGTCCCCTCGAATTGATTAGCGCAATCCCACCCCGTGATGTCCAAGTCTCTAAGGTCCGTGTCCTCAGTACCGATCGCGGCGCCACCCGCGAGAACCGTTGCAGTGGCTAAGCAGAGAGCAACAGCGGCTTTTATTCTCGACATCGGCGAACGGTTTTACCTAATCTCTCCGGGCCATGAAAAGACAAACATTGTTCACGCTGTTCGCTCTTGTCTGCGCGGCTTCGATCTTCGCCCAAAGTTCCACCTACACGCCTGTTGAGGCGGCAAAGCATGTTGGGGAGACGGCAACGATAACAGGCACGGTGGACGGCATGCACCAGTCCGGGAAGGGCAACATTTTTCTGAACATGGGCGGTAAGTATCCAAATCAAGCCTTCACCGCTTTTATTCCATCATCGAGCGCCGCGCAGTTTTCTAATCCTCAGCAGTACGAAGGTCGAACGGTGTCTGTGTCCGGAAAAATCAGTCTGTATAAGGGCAAGCCGGAAATCATCGTCAACTCGCCTTCACAGATCAGCTCTAAGTAAGGCCAGCAGATTAGTTGTCGCATTCTTCGATGCAGGCTTCGTAATCGTCCTTCGCGTTTTGAATGCACTGCCGCAATTCATCGGCATCATCAGGGTCGTCGTATCGTTGATGGCATGATTCTACTTCGGAATCGTACTCATCCCGACAATCGGATTTGCATCCAGCCCAAATCATCGCGGACGACATGGCCAATAGAGCCGCTGGCAATAACAATCGCTTGATTGTCATTTGTAAAGCGCAACCTCGACCCAGTCCGCGCCACCCTGCCTTACGCGGCTCCATGCCTTGTAGGACTTCGCACCGACAGCTTTGGCGTATCCATCCAATTCTTGTTTGCGATCTCCTGCTTTCCGCTCGCGAAATTTGATTATGGCAAACGTCTTTCCGAATTGCGTGTCGTGCGTCCACTTGTGCGGCGGGTAAGGGAACGGTTCGCGGCATTGCGCTTCTTCAGCTTCCCACTCGCGGCGAGACTCTGCTTCTCTAAGCCATGCATTCGGATCAGTCGATACGTATTTGTTGGTCTGCGACCGTGGGAGGAGATTATCGAATGTTCCTTCCTGCGCCAGGATCGCTTTTCTAATCTCCGGTTCCACCGGAATTATACGCCTGGCTTGCTCGACCTGCGCCCTAGCCTGCTCCGCTTGCCTCTTGGCTTGCTGCGCTTGGTCGGCTAGTGCCATCCACACCAAGCCGCCTATACAAGCCCCAATAAAATAAACTGCCGCCGCGCGCTTCGATAAAAAACAGCGCCGAAACCAGGCAAAGACGCGCTTCGGTATGTTCGCCGCGAGCGCACCCACGATTCCCGCAAACACAACGTTTACAAGTAGCTGAAAGAACGCGATGCCGGTCTCATGCTGAGAGAAGATGAAGCGATAATGGGCAGCCCATCCCGGACGCGGTGCTGGTGCTGGCACGTAAATCATTGCAAGCAGTGCGAACACGGCGGCAAAGAAAAGCGTTCGCTTTAGCCTACGGGTGTTTTTCTTCGCGCTTACTTGTACAGGTGTGAGGCCACTTGCCCCGTTCCCAGTTGCCGAACTTTTTGTTCTCGGTTCACTCATCGGCGGCTCTGTCCTAAACGACTCCGCTCATGCGCCACAAGCAAAAAACAGCGGGCATGGCAGTCACCATTGAACTGACCTTTCGCCTTAAAAGTGTCAAGCAGATGGCAAACACACTTTTTCTTTGTGGCGCCAGAATCTGCGTAATGGCTTGATAATCAAGCACGCGCCCGAGAGGATTCGAACCACTAACCTTCTGATCTGTAGTCAGAAGGTTTGCGAGGCGGGTGTTAAGGTTGGCGTTCGGTTCGAGGTATTCGAGAAGGGTTTCCGGCCTGTGAAAGGCGAAGACGTTGCGGCTCTTCGGCGAGGGATCGAGCTTATTAGTAAATTGTGTTTCGACCCCGGTGGATTCGTATGCAAAAGGCAGCGGTTCCCGCCATTTCGGGTAGATATCAAGCAATCCTTTTCCGTACTTGCCGGATTGTTCTTCGACGCCGGTTAGTGTGTAGCCTTCAGGTTTGGCTTCGACCGTTCCGATGGCTTTGCCGTCAACAAAAAGGAGGTAATCGACTTCATCGCGATCTTTCAAAAGAGCTTCGCGGATCGCAATCCCGTGGCCTGCCGAGAGATTGATGGATCGGCGATCTTGGACTTGCCAACCGCACGACTCCAAGAGCACATCTATATTCTGGCGAGCAAACTCTTCAGGGGAAGGCATTGGCGGGGGCTTTTTATACGGAGATTTCCCGAAAATGCTAGACGATTTCCAAGCCGTTTGCCGAAGGGTAGCCTTCTCTACCGTGACAATTGGTTCGCAATCTCCTTAAGCGCTGGCGAGCTCTTCTCTCCCCTAGGTAGATAACTTTTACTCCGAGGCGCTCCGCGAGGGGTTGTTTCAACTCCCGTCGTTTTCGCGCACGCCATTCGAAAACCGAGTTCCCATGAATTTGCAAGTTTCGCACAGGCGAAACGCATCGAAAAGCGCACCTGTGCGAGGGCGAAAACGGCTACGAGAAATAGCCCCGGATCGCAAGGATCTTCGTCACGCGGTCAAAATAATCATCGCTGCTGATTAGGCCTGCCCGGAATCGTTCTGCGAGAGAACTCATTGCATCGCAAAGAGCGTTTCTTACTACGTCGTGTCCCGAATCGGTTTTGTCTTTCGTTTGCTTCGACTGTCGCACGATCCATTTCAAGAGCGGTTTTTTGTACACTCTCCCTGAACGGAAAGCAGGACATCCGGCCTTTTTCGCTTCGCGAATGTCGCGGATATCGATCTTAAGCGCGCGCCAGCCGCTGATGCCTGGCTGTCGAAGTATGCTCTATCGTTGGGCATCTTCTGAGGGCGGCTAAGAGTCAAAACCTAACAAAACGCATGGTGGTATCCTAATTTAGTCGCTGCGGCCGTTTAGTTTTGCCTGCTGACGCGGAAAACGGCCTATGGCGTATTCATTCATCCTAATTTCCCTAGAGATTTTCAATGAATGAAAGCCTCCCATTGTCGCGTTTGAGGTACTCGGAAAACCTCCCGTTTAGGCCCAGCGCGTTATAAGCAGAGCGCTCGACGATCCCTGTAATCGTCGCCAGCTTGTGCGCTGCCTCTTTGAGCTCAAGAGATTCAGAACCGTCAAAAGCCTCCCGAATGTGGTCGAGCGTCACTATTTTTCGTTCGTCCGGCGGCTTGTCGAATTCCCGCCAGTCAAAATCCGCGGCGGCAATGAATCCGCGATCTGCTCTGCGCCAGGCGGACCGCCCCGCCTTTTGGCCGTTGTTGTTTTTCGGATTAAACCAAACAATTGAATCGTCCGTTTCGTCATCGGCCCCTGGCACCATCACGAAAATGCACCGCGGTACGCTGGAAAGGATGTAACTCCCCGCCAAGAGATGCTGCAGACAGGTTCCGCCTGTCCGCTTTTCGTTCAATTGCGGTTTTTTCGTATGGGCTACAACGCCAAACGCCGGTTTCTCCTCTCCGGTTGACAGGAGGGCGCGAATCGCATCGAAGGTCTCGGCGTAATCGCGTTGCTTATCGTCTTTGGCCGCCGCGTTCCACGGGTCCAAGATAACGCAATCAGGCTTAAAACTTCGTAACGCGCCACGAATATCGGCTTGGAATTGCGGATTACTGAGAGCCAATCCGAAAGGTGGTGGTTCGCTTACCCGAATCCAGTTCTCGATTTCCTTGCAATTTAGCGCAGAGAATTCCTGCTTTAATCGGTAGCGTCCATTTTCTGTCTGGATGATCATTGTCTTAAACTGCCGGCGTACCTCCAATCCGAACCAAGGTTGCAGCGTTCCCCCGCACACGCCGAGCTGAGTGGCTGCTCGGCTTTTTCCGATGCCAGGCTCGCCGCCAATCACGAATACTTCACCGCGCATGATGTGGCAGTCGCCTACGAGAACCAGCTCGCTGCTAGGATGAAAATCGAGCAATTCAGACGGCGAGAAAAATTGGATCCGCCGTTCGCGCGAAGAGCGCAGCGCGGGAAATTCGCTTTCTGCAAACGCTAAAATCTCGGCGGCCTCAAATCCTTCATTCCCGCGGCGCACTATTTCCGTCCCGATCAAGATCCAGCACCGCAATTCGTATTTCTCGCGAAGGATGTCGATGTAGTACTCAACGTTTGCTGCCGTCGGAACGAAGGTGAAGAGGCTGGTGACGAAGCCGGCGCCGCCGATCGCGTCGAGTAGATTCCAATCCCGTAGCACTTGGGTAAGGGTGATTAGATCGATCGCTTGATCAGCATTCCAAAGCTCGACCACGACGGCGTAGATGGTTTTATGTGCTGGGACGAAGAAATATTCGTCAGTAATTTTTTCGACGCACTCCGCGATCGTTTCGACCGGCGAGATGAGCATCGAGCCGAGCACGCCTTGTTCGGCTTCGACGCTGTGTGGCGCGGCGGAGCTCATTTTGCCGCTGTCCTCGTTGGCACGTAGATCGCCAAAGGTGTTTCGAGTAGGCAGGATCGTGCTTGACCCGGCGAATCAGATGAGTTTGAATCAGCGGAGTTTATCAGCTTAGGGCCTTGCTTCGCGGCAAGGCCTTTTTTTCTGGGAGGCGGGCGTGATACGTAACGCTTCGACACTTTCATTTTAGGTCGTTAGGCATTTCGTTAGGCCGCTAGTTTTCCGATGTCGGTTTGCTCACGCAGAAAACGATCGCACTCCGCCTTCGTGATAACGATGTCCCGAAAGCCTGGAAGGCGTCGTATCTGGCCGCGCTTGATGAGACGCCGAACCGTTGTGATGGAACGGCTCAGGTAGTCCGCGGCTTCTGGAAGTTGAAAGGCCCCGCGCTCAGTAAGCGGAACCTCATTCCTGTGGCGCTTCCACTCAGATGAAGGTTTTCGTATGGTTTTCGATTTGCTAACAATTGGCGTGCTCACAGCGCCCGACGATAGTCCGATCTGACCTATCGGTACTGGAAAATTCCGGCCGGCGAGAAAACTAGTTTTTTCCTGTATGAGATATCACCGAATTCCGCAGGGGACTTGCCCATTCGATCGCGAGTGCGCCGCCGTCCAAAGAGCGTTTAATTAATTTGGGTTTCTCCGGGGACAAACCAAGCTTTCTCAAACGATCGCGGTACGCATCCATCGAGAATACGTGATCTCGGCACGTTACCTTCAACCACGCTAATGCAACTTCGTCTCGCCAGCGCGCCAGACGCGGAATGCCGCGAGGCATCTCATCCCAAAGCAGCATTATGGCCCAATCTTTCCCGTCGAACATTTCTTTGGGCCTATCTTGCAGCGCTCGGCCTAACCTCTGGAGAAATTCGCGACCTTCTCGATCGTCTCCTCGATCCATGTTCCAAATGATGACGTGTTGGTAGAGCCGGAGCGGCGCGCCATTGCCAAGGAACCGAATGGCGATCTCGTTAAAAACGTCCCGAAAAATTTTGCGCGGCGGCCAACCCTCATTTCCTATTCCATTAGCTAAGTCCCTCATTTCTCTTTCATAGTCGATCGATGAAAGCTGCTTAGTTAAGCGACGTTGCAGGCGTCGCAAGATTCGAGTCGCTTCGAGTGACAGCGCGTTTTCATAACGCCGTTGCACTTTGTCGAAATATCTCAGGCTAAAAAATTCGGCAAAGATGCCATCAACTCCCTCTCTTTTAGCGAACTTGCGAAACTCATCTGCTTTGAATCGCAAGTCCAGTGTCGGTCCAATTGGTCCCAGACCTGGGCTAATCTCCGGCGTCGGGGCCAAAGGATCCTGGGAAATGCGCACCCGCACTGTAACGCCGACGCTGAACTTCGAGAAGGCCGGCACACGTTTAGCGAGAGTGTCTAACAAGCCTCGCTTCCAGATAAGCTCGGCAAATTCAACGAGAGAATGATCGTCGAGCCTACCGAATGCGTCGTGTTTTTTGCTCATCGACAAATGGCAGCGGAGATTGGAACGACGTTTTCCGGCAAGCCGTCCGTCATGAGTTGTGCCATTCGATGTGAATGGGCGCGGTTAACGTGGCTGTAGCTATCGAGAATGAGCTTTCCGCCGTCTTTATGGCCCTGCCATTCGGCGATCACCTTCACATCGACGCCGCGCTCGATCGCCCGGGTGATGAACATCCGTCGAAACGAAAGATGACTATACTTCGGCAGATTTAAGCGCCGGCAGGCATTGGCGATCGCCCCCTTTGCGTTGTCGATCGCGAACACCCGCTCGTTAGGCGCATCGTCACGGCGCCGGCGCAGCAAAAGCGGTTTTAATTGCGGATAGATCGGAATGGCGAAGCCGGATTTCGTCTTGTGACGAAAGGTTGTGATCTTTTCGCGCTTCCAATCAATATCGCCTTGCCTCAGCGCGGCGGCTTCCGCTTTGCCTAAGCCGGCTAGTCCGAGAAACTCAACGAAGTCCGCGCTTTCTTCTGCGTTATGTCCGGTGAACTTCTGCGAGCGGATGCTTTCAACGATCGTCTTAAATTCCTCAAAGCTCGGAGTGGCACGAATAGGCTTCGGAAGTTTCATCCTCCGTAGGTGTGCGGCCGGAGATCGCGAGATGATTCCATCGCGCACGGCCATTCCGAAAATGTGTTTGATTTCTGCTGCGTGTTGATTGCGGGAAACAGCGCCGAAGCGATAACGTGAGATCCACAGATCGACATGCGACGGCTTAATTTTCGTAACCTGAGTAAGTCTGCCGGTGGGCCAGTCTGATTTAGTGCGGCGAATGATGAGTGCCTTGCGCTCGATCGTTTTCGGCTTCAGGTGCTGGATCGTCTCCGAATAGCGATCGCAGAGTTCCCCGAGCGTTACCTTGCCTTGCGCAGGATCGACCTGCTTCCGCTCTTCCTTTAACCAGGCGAGGGCGCGCTGGGCCGATGCGCGATCGGTGGTCCGCAGTGAACGGCGGATTTCCTTGCTACCGCTTTCGAACCGCGCATAGTAGACGCCATTCGATGAATAGCGGTACAAACATTCGCCTACCTTCTGGAATACACTCTGGCGTGTTCTCACTTGACCTTGAATGTATGCCGGATAAAATAGCCGGACAAGCAGATTTTTCGGCTTTTTTGTGGGCCGCTTTTCATAGGTAGATTGCGGGTGTAGCTCAGTGGTAGAGCACCTCCTTGCCAAGGAGGACGTCGCGAGTTCGAGCCTCGTCACCCGCTCCAGCCTTCGCTTGGAGCATAGCGCAAAGCGAAGGCTGGAGCGATGCGAAGGCGGGCCGCCCCGATCATTGTCATTCTGAGCGGAGCGAAGAATCTCTGATCATTTCGGGCAACCCGGACCAAAAGCAATGTGCCAGAGATGTTTCGCGAAGCCTGTCCTGAGCGAAGTCGAAGGGCTCAACATGACAGCACAGGAACTATCGCCCAGGAATACACTCAAAATCGATTTGTCGTCGCCGCGCGCGTGGTCGTAAGATTCGGCACTATGAAAACGATATTCCTCCTCCCGTGTACGCTCGTTGCGGGCCTGCTGTTCCTTAATGCGCCGACCCGAGCAGCGATTGAACCCAAGGACAAAACTCCATGGAAGATCACCGGTCAGCTCGAAGAAGCCTGCTCGTGCGACGCTGCCTGTCCATGCTGGTTCAACTCCAAACCGACCAAGATGACCTGCGGCGGGGGGCAGGTGCTTTTTATCCAGAAAGGTAACTACGGAAAAGTGAAACTTGACGGGCTCGCCATCGCTTCGATGGGGCAAAGTCCAGAAGGCCAAACAATGATGGAATCGTATGGAAACTGGAATTTTGCTTACAATTACATCGACGAGAAGGCAACGCCGGAGCAGCGCAAAGCGTTGGAAGCGATCGCCGGGGCAGTTTTAACGCCGGGCGTCTCGAAAAAAACCGAGACACGCTATGTGCGGATTACCCGAAAGATAGAGGGCAAAGAACACCAGATCGCTATTGGCCAATTCGGCACCTTTCACGGGCATTTGATCGAAGGTGGCCTCGGCGGTTCGCCAAAAATTGTAAATCCACCGGGCGCTGATCCGCTTCACCACGAATATGCGCAGGGTCGCACGTCAAAGATGACCTACACCGACGCGGACCAAAATTGGTCATGGGACAACTCGAACTACATGTTTGGAACTTTCACGGTCGACAATGTTCAGTACGGAAAATTCGCTACCGGTCTTGCGCAAAAGATGGCGGAGATGAAGGGCGAAAAAGCCTCCGAGAAAAAATAAGATCGATATTATAGCTCCGAAAGATTGCGCGGCGCATGACGATTCACGCGCCTCGAACTGATGCATCTATGGCGCAAACTCGCTGAGCCGCGCTGGCTGAGTGCACATGAGAACATTTTGCAAGCGCGTTCACGCGGCAGGCTCGTGACTATCTCGAGACCCGGTCGCATGTGGCTGCAACTCGAAATTGCGTGCACGTCGCACAATATTTCGCGAAAGCTCATCCAAGAGTTTGGAGGACGCACCGAAAAATGGCCTCGCGATTGGCTAAAACGATTCGCGGATCTGCAAAAATCGAAACAACTGAAGATTGGAAAGCGGTTGTTAATTTCCAACGTAGCGTCATCCCGAGCGAAGCGAGGGACCTCTCACAGGCCGGAGAAATCACGCCGGCTATCTTGTGTAATCCAACACTCAGCGAGAGGTCCTTCGTCGTCTGCGCGACTCAGGATGACACGCGACGGAAGACTTGCCGCTTTTCGCGTTCCGCTCCTTGTCATTCCAGCTTCCAGCGCGTTTGGAACAGGAGAACATGCCACGACCGCAATGTCGCTTCGTCTGCTCGAACGCTTGACTCGCGAATGGAAGAATAGCTGGTCGCTTGCCGACCTTGGAACCGGGAGCGGAATTCTCGCTCTCGCGGCGGAACGCTTCGGCGCAGGACGCGTGGTTGGTATTGATATCGATCCGAAAGCGATTTCCGTTGCGAAAGCAAACGCCCGTCTTAACAAAATCGATAATGTCGATTTCAAGTTGGGCGATCTGCGCAAATGGAAGTCCCCCGCAGGATGGGATATCGTTGCTGCGAACCTTTACAGCCAGTTGTTGATCGAAAGTTTCTCGAAATTAAGACGCGGTAATTGGCTCATTCTCTCCGGCGTCCTGCGAACACAGGAAAACGAATTCCTTCGTGTTCTGCGAAAAAACAGCGTTGCAATCGTGAAGGTAAATCGTCGCGGGAAATGGATCGCCATATTGGCACGTAAACGCCGAACATCCAACGCTCAACGTCTAACGTTCAATCATTCCTAATTCGACTTTGGGGTTAGGCGTTCGGCGTTGAAAACCTATTTGACGTGATGGCCGGCTGGCGGCTAGGTTCCCAAAGCCTTGGCGGCTTCGGTTTCTCTGCATTCCACGCGGTTTAAACACGAGCCGCGGCTGAAACAGACATCATGCAGAACGAACAACTCGCCTACGTCGCCGTCACGCCGTACTCGATGCGCAAATCGCGCACCGGCGGCATCGTTGGCCGGCTGATTTCCCGCACAGGACTCGATCTGGTAGGCGGACGCATGTTTGCACCGGGTCTGGAGTTAACCAAGCGCTACGCAGAGACGATCGTGACGGAAACCGATCCGCGTCATCGCGCGACGCAAGAGCTGATTCGCGAGTACGTTCTGAAGAATTTCACAAGCGAGGACAACGGGCAACGCCCGCGCGTTTTGTTCCTTGTTTTTCGCGGCCCGGAGGCGGTCGAAAAGATTCGCGGCACGGTTGGTCATATCGTGCACGAGCGCACCAGCGGTGAAACGATTCGCGACACCTACGGAGATTACATCACGGATGATTCAGGGAAGGTAACTTATTTTGAGCCTGGAGTATTGGCGACTTTCGATCCAAAAGCAGTTGAGCACGATCTGAAGCTATGGGCGGAATTTTCCGATTCTGATGGCGGAATTTTGGATCGAGTCGTCCCCTTCCCCGCCAACACGCAAATCGAAAAGACGCTCGTCCTAATCAAACCCGACAATTTCAGGTTTCCAAATCTCCGGCCGGGCGGGGTCATTGAAGTATTTTCCCGCTCGGGGCTTTCCATCATTGGATTCAAAGTTCATCGGATGAGTGTCGCGCAGGCGGAGGAATTTTACGGTCCTGTGCTGCCGGTTCTTGAGAAAAAACTTGGACCAAAGAGCGGCCGCGAAAACTGGGAAAGCATTGTCGAATTCATGGCCGGGCGCAAGCCAAGCGAATGTCCGCCTGAAGAACGCGATGCTCCCGGAACGGAAAAATCGATCGCCATTGTTTATCAAGGCGTAGATGCGGTCCGTAAGATTCGCGACGTGCTGGGCCCAACCGATCCAGCCAAGGCGCCGCCAGGCTCGATCCGGAGAGAATTTGGCCAGACCATCATGATCAACGCCGCGCACGCTTCGGATTCTCCTGAGAACGCCAAACGCGAAATGGGAATCATTCGAATTGACGAGAATAATTTCAAACCTCTGATTGAAAACTTCTACCGCCGCTCATAGCTTGCGCTCCATTTTGAACCATCCCACAACCAGTCCTATTACCATGGAAATTTCCGAACGCGCCGCTCAACTCAGCCCTTCGCTTACGCTCTCGATCGATAGCAAGGCCAAAGCCATGAAAGCCGAAGGTATAGACGTCTGCGGCTTTGGTGCAGGCGAACCGGATTTCGATACGCCCGAACACATAAAAAAGGCTGCGATCGATGCATTGGAGGCCGGCTTTACAAAATACACGCCCAGTGCCGGCATCCCGGAATTGCGTCAGGCAATCGCGGAAAAATTGGCTGCTGACAACGGCCTTAATTATCGTGCTGCGCAGGTTATCGTGAGTAACGGCGCAAAGCACGCGTGCTACAACGCGATCCTCGCCACATGCCAGCCTGGCGATGAAGTCATTATTCCCGCGCCCTATTGGGTCAGCTATCCGGAAATGGTCAGATTGGCCGGCGCTGATCCCGTGATCGTGCCGACCAGTGAACGCAACTGCTGGAAAATGCGGGCCGAAGACTTCGAAAATGCAATGACCCCGCGCACGAAGATGTTGATCATGAACAGTCCCTGTAATCCGACCGG
>WNGC01000713.1_pt1 | contig 19742 bp, 30 predicted proteins | sample 5400051 | NCBI WGS metagenome assembly WNGC01 (sample SAMN13153368, study PRJNA577476) | soil metagenome | isolation source: 20 cm soil or saprolite under grassland replicate 2 | place: USA:California | collected 2016-06-15
GACCGCGATCCACTATGCGCGCGATCGTATCGAGGACGCGATCAAGGTGGTCGTGCAGATCCGCCAGACCTAAACTGCCCGACGACTAGGGTCTGCGCGTCTCATATCCCCGCTTGGGCATTTCCGGACGACGCTACTGGTCGGCTCTGGACGAAAGGCCTGCTGACGCCGTGGCCTCGCGGTCCGCGTGCTTGCCAGAAGTCGACCGCTCAGCACCTTGCTTCGACTTCTAGCCGACGGCCGGCAACGGTTGGAAAGCGGCGCTGATCAGATGTCAACTCTAAACGAGCTCACTTCCGCAAAGCGCCGTAAATCGGACTATAGGCGCGACGGCAACATGGTCTTCCGGGTTCGACCCAAACGGCAGTTCGGCTCGGTGCATCCGAACCGTGCCCGCCTGACTAGACACCCAACGCGGTATACAGCTGCATGTCTTCCGGCAGACCTTTTCGGACGAGGCGCCCAAAAGCGCGAGGACGTAACCGGATTACTGGCAATCACAGCGCCCCTGGCGGCCCCTCGCACCCCCAGCATCGTCCCCGGATCGCGAATGCCAACGATTGCCCGTAGAGAGCTGCAAATCGATGTCGGAAACTACACCCGACCCGCGGGATCTGCACCCGCATAAGACAAAGCACCGCCCTCCATAGCGGGGGCTCCCCGTTAGTACGGCTCCGTTTCCAGTTTGCGCGCGTATGCTCGCCGTATGAAAACAAACGACAGACGCAACAGCGAACGATCTGCACCACGCCGCACCATCTGGATGGTATTCGGCACGTTTAACCGTCGGGTGGTTGGTTCAGGCTAAGTGCCAGAGTCGATATCCCGTTATGGACCGCTGTACGGCCACCACGGCGGCGCTGGCCATCGTCATCGCGATCGCTGCTGCCGACCCTGCATCGAGCCCCATAGGCCGCAAGTTATCCTCGTGGGCAAAATATCTGAGACACGATCCAGGTCGCCACGCCGGCCATGCTGACACTGAGCGCGGCCGGTAACGCATCGCCAAGGACGACTGCTTGCGCAACCCCGTCGGGTAACTGGATCGCGAGAATGACCAGAGTGGCACCCAAGGAAATTCCGGCGCTGGGACGTGAAATGTGCGACCAGAGTGCGTGCATCTGAATATTTTCTGCCAAACCCATCCGCGCGCGGCCAGTGGGAGGGCGCAACCGAGCGCAGTGGCAACCATAGCGTCCGACCGCGGCAACTCCCCGCCCGTCTGCGCCCGAAGTCATTTGCTTTAGCTTCGGAGCATATACACCAGCAGCGCGGCGAGAGTGATCAGTACGCTCGCGGCCATTATCAGTGTCGTCCGCTTGGGCGCTTCGGAGAATTCCAAGACCGGGCGTACGTTGTTGATGAACGGCAGATTATAATTTTTGCCGCGCCGGTTTTTCGGCTCATTTGAACCGCTCCGAACACAAGAAAGTTGATGCAAGCTAAATTCGTTTCGCTTTCGGCGGCGCTTGGCCCCGCAAAACTACAGGTGGCTCACTCGCGACAGGTACAACCGCGTAAGCTATCGAGGACTGCGTTACCGGAGGCGTTGCGCGGGCGGCACTCGGCAGATCCGCGAGGCCGGACAATGCAACAGCGGCAGACACCGCTCCTAATGAGATGGCAGTCACGAACCAGAAAGAAGCCGGATCAATTAGCCGCCGGACCGGTAAAGCCGTCGGCCTTGTGATTCCGGAACCATTGCTCGCAGCGGATCGATCGGGAATCTCAAGAACTGGGTCCACCGGTGTCATCGTCGACTCCATAAGCTCAGCAGTTCTGGAGGGGAATCGGGCGCTGCTATTGAGAATCAAGCGCGAGGTCGCAGCCGGATGAGTGGGTTAACCCTAAAAAACCGTTAAAGCAGTGATGCCGCTGCACCAATTAGATGGAATCACGCTCTGACGTTTTGATCAGCTCAATGACGCCATCGCGGTATTCAAGGTCAGGCTGAAGGGCGTTCAGGATCTCTGATAATTCCTCGCGCGTGACTCGCAAGGCGTGATTGGGTGCGTAGTGGAGTTCAACAGCTTCCAACTTTTTCGGGTAAAACTGGCTCTCAGCTACTCCATAACCGTTGCTAACAGAACGACGAATAACTTTAACTTCCATCAGACGGGCCCCCCAGCATACATCGCCCCCAATGCATGAGTATGCGGCCACTGCTTTGGTCCGGCAATGTTAAATTCGTGACAACTTCTCACTAATGGGATTTCCGGAAGTAGCGTCCTCAACATCGCCTGCGCGCATTTTTTCCATCTGTATCCTCTATCTTGGACAAGCTGACCCTCTATTAGATCAGGCGAGAACTTCCCCATCATTCCCGCAGTTTAGGTGTTGGTTTCCTTCTGAAATCGCGAACGATAACCTGAACTTCGGCTGCCAATTTGAGTTTCATAGGGCTCTGAGCCAGGTCGGAAGCACCTCGCGGGTCATTCAAGTTTTCTGAAATCCTATCGATGGTCACTGGCTGAAGAGACGCCGCCGAGATGCGGGCTGCCCGATCTGTTCCGACCAGCGCCAGCCTCGCTAAGCGGGCAATCAAAGCAGCTTCTGCCCGCCGATATTCGATCCCGATAGCATCGACCGAGAAATCCGCATCCGGCAGATGTCCATCCCGCACGATTCGTTCCAGTCGTTCGCAATGGGCGGCAAGCGCGTAAGCACCGATTGTTGCGCTGCACGACTTCAATTCATGGCTCGCATGGTGCAGCGCGATGATGTCACGGTTTGTTATTGCCTCCTTCAGCCGAATCAGCAGGATCAGCGCTGTTTCCATAAACATAGTGATCATCCGAGCAACGAACTCGGCATCGTACTTACCTTGAAGCTGACCAAGAGCCTCGAGCACGGCTTCGTCGAGCACGGCAACACCGGTACCGGCTTTCTCTGTCATCAACTGCCCCGCTGACGTTGATTGATGGAAGCGATCAGCTGGTTCAGGCGGATTTGAGCGTCACAATTTCGGCGCTGCCAATGCCGAACTTGCGAACAAGGTTGTCAATTGCCTGCTCGAGAACCGTAAGCTCAGCTTCATCGACATCTAACGCGGTTAGCTCTTCAGCATGACGGACGAGGATTTCGGAACGACGAGCCTGAAGCTCCTGCTTCAGGCGTTCGATATCGGCGCGGGTCAATTCGCTCCACATGGTTGCAACCTCCGTGCAAATTGACCGCAATCATTACCCGTTAAGGTTAAAAAAACTCCAAAGGGTGTCCCAGTCATTTGCCCCAAATGTACCTGAAGAACGCAACTCAATTGCGTAAGTTTTTGGGCGGGAGTCGGTCCATGAGCAAGAAGGCATTCATCGCCGAACTTGCATCGACGATCGTGCCAAACCACGGATTGGGAGTTGGCAGCTCAACGTCATCGCCGCCGAGAGATACCGGAATCGGTTGCGAAGGCTGCCGCCGTGTGCGGAACGCTGACGGCGCCGCCGGAAGGTCCGATTTCGGCGCTGAACTGCCGGTGACGCGACGCATGCGATCGTCATCCGGAGCAGCCAAATAGTCCCGCTCGGCGAGTGCCTGAACGCGATGCACGCCTGGCGCACGAGAACTGGCGCTCAAATGGATGGGCGAGGACACCCTCCGGATAAGCGGCGGCGTCAACGATGCGATAGCTGTCTACTTCGCAGATGCCGCGCTCGCGAACGTCTTTCTGGCTCGATGGTACACCGGCCAGAAGGCCGCGTCCGCTGATGGGCTATTTCGTTTGCGGGAGAGCGGGCCGACGGAGCGAGTGCCGCGTCTGGACCATACTTTCCCAATTTTCACAGTGACACTCGTCGACCGACGAGTGCGCCACCCATTCGGCGATGCGACTTGCGCCCGCAGATGCTCGCAAAGCTCGGACACTCGTCGGACACGGGCACATTCTGGAATTAAATTGGGTTCCTAGGGTGCGGACCCATAAACGGATTCCCACTAGCGCATTTGCTGATTCAAGGTCCCCGAAAGGGGGACCTGCAAAGGATAGAGATCATTTCTGGCTGAAATGACGGTCAATTCGCGCGGCTTGCACCGCATCTGCCGACCGACACTCGCGGGAAACCGTGAGTGGATGAACGCCGGGTCATCAGCGGCATTGTGCATGTGCTGAAGTCCGGTTGCCGCTGGGCAGATTCACCGCTCGTCTATGGGCCACGCAAGACGCTGTACAACCGCTTCGTACGCTGTGCGGCCAAAGGGGTATGGCTCGACATTTTCCATGCGCTTGCCGCTGCCGGAGGCCCACCGGCTGAGGTGCTGATTGATTCCTCTGCCGTAGAAGCTCACCGCTGCGCATCGGGCGGAAAAGGGGGGAATGCAGTCAGACGCTCGGCCGCTCACGCGGCGGGTGGACTACAAAATCCATGGGCTGACCGACGCCTGCTGTCGGCCGATCGCATTTCTGCTGACCGGCGGCCAAGTGGCCGATTGCATCGCTGCAGATGAACTCCTCGACGGGCTGCTCACCGCGGAAATCCTGCACGGTGACAAGGGCTACGACAGCAACGCCTCCGTCGAAAGATCGAGAGCAAGGGCGTGGTCCCCAACATCCCACCCAAAAACGATCGACGCTGGAAGAACTGCTTCTCGCCGTGGCTCTCTCGGCACTGCAATGCGATCGAGCGCATGTTCGGACGCCTCAAGGACTTTCGTCGCATCGCAACCCGCGACGACCGACTCGCACGTAACCTCCTGGCCTCGGTCTGCCTCGCAGCCACGCTCTGCTACTCGTTATGGGTCTGGACCCTAAGTGTCTTTTTCATGGCAGGCGTACCCAGAACTCGAACCAGGGACCCGCTGATTAAGGCTCCGCGGAGACTCGTCTCATAGGTTTCGCAGGATGTGCGCTCCCCCGGGGCGGTCTACTGAGCCGACGACCGCCTGGCCACTGGTTGGCGTCTCAAAGTTCGGGGTCGATCCCTTGTTCCCGATCCATATGCCAACAGTGCCGGGGGAAGCTCATCGAACAAGCAGTGGCGCAAGATTTCACTCGCCCAGGAGAGGAGTTCGTCGCTGTCCAGATTGAGGAGCACGGTTCGGTGGAGAGACGCATTCAGCGTCACGCCAATCACAATTTGAAATCCCGCGCGTGCCCGGTAACGAAACGAATTGCTATGCGTTTGACCGCACTTGGCGGCGAGTAGTCCGACAAATGGTTCGACCGCGACCCGGCCCATTTCACGAAACGGGGTCCAGGCTTCTTCTACATGCAATGTCTTTTTCATCAACGTGCGTATGAAGCCCCGATGACGCCGAAACGTCAGGATCCAAAAAGTGATGCACTCGGCGAGTACTAGTTCGACGGCGGCCTTTGAGAGGAGTTCGGCCGTGGCGAACTGCCTGGCATCGGCTGCAATATCGGCGAGAACAGTTTCGACCACAGCGGCAAAGAACGCCTCCTTGTCCGCGAAGCGCTGATAGAATGCACCGACCGAGCAATCTGCCACGTCGGCAATATCGCCGATCGATGTCGCTTCGAAAGCGCCTTGGTTCAAAAGCTTGCGGCCCGCTGCCAACAGGCGATCCCGCGTAAGACGGCTGCGCGCCTGCTTGGCAGGACGTATCAAATCGGCCATCTCGGATCCCGTCATCCGCCCAGTCTCTCTTGCAACAAGGTCCACCCTCCTATGGGCGACGCCGGGTCCGCAATGAGAGTCTTAACAGGCGAAGCCGTATTGACTATTATGAATTGTCATTCACATTATGATGCTATCGCTGGCGGAATGCTCTGTGTAGCGACCCGGCACTGAACCGCCCGCGTTGCAAAGAGCTGCCTGATCATTGACGACGACATCCCAGTTCGCCGACCCTTCTGAAGGAATGCGCATCCCGCGATTGTCATGACGCAATCCCAGAGCGCAACGATGCACACGGCAAGCGATCGTTCTGGAGAAGCCCGGCGCGCCAGACAAAGTGATCGGCAAACTCGGAAGGGCCTTTGCCCGTTTCAGATGCGAGTGAGCGTTCGCTGTCGCTTCCATGGGCCGCAGCCGCCTTCGCGTAAGTACGCTAGCGCGTATCAAATCTGGATAGCCGGATCGGTTGTTGTAATCACAGCCGTTTCGACGCTCTCTTGGGCAGTTCTGGTTTTTACTCGCATAGCGAGCACGCGGTATCCTAGCTGTGCGGAATAGGAGGGCCAGGTTCGCCGCGCGGGAGAAAAAGGCGGACCGGCTGTCGCCGGGAGTGTCGATCATCGTTATCGCGGCTCTGGCAACTCTCGCATGGGCCGTGCTGATCGTACTCGCGACGAGCATCTACTCGCTGCTCTGATCAAACCTGAAAGCGGGTCCGGACGCGACGATTCACCACAGCGCGGCTTAGTTAACATAAGCTAAAGCGACTCGACTAACGCGTTCGTTCTTCATACGCTCTCTCCGTGCTTTAAACTAAATAATCAGATTGGAATAGGGATGCCGAAAAACACCGTGCTCGAGGAGCGGCGGGCGCTTGCGCACGGTCAACGTGCGAAGGATCGCAGCAAACGTATCAAGGAGGCGGCGATCGCTTGCGCGCTCATCGCCGTTACTCTGCCTCTTCTACTCATCATCGCGATCACTATCAGGATCGAAGGCCCCGGGCCGGTTTTGGTCCGTCAGCAGCGCGCCGCCACCGGCGGTCATCGAATGATGCTCGTCAGGTTCCGCACGAGCACGGATGCCTCGGAGCGGTGGGCCTGGCCGGGAGCCAGCAAAACGACCCGAATTGGTGAGCTGCTCCGATATAGCCGCCTCGACCGGTTGCCGCAGCTCTTGAATGTGCTCCGCGGTGAGTTGGCCCTCGCACGGCTGCTGGACTGAGTGAAGTTCGAGGACGCATCGCCATGGCCACGCCGGGTCGGTTAGCACGCCAGGAATGCTCTTGGACGGCGCCGCAGCATCTGAACTCAGGCTCTGGCCGAGCATCAGTGGCCTAGGTCTGCTCGAGTAATCGCTTTGGGGTGATGCAAATGCCCGGGTTCAACAGAACCGTGCTCGATTTGGCCGAGGCATTGGCCGCCGGGCGCACCAGCAGCCGCGAGCTGGTTGAAGCCGCGCTGGCGCGGGTGGCCGCGCCTGACGGTGAGGGCGCCCGCACCTTCGTCGCGGTGTACGCCGATAGCGCAATGGCCGCCCCCGACGCCCAGGACCGATTACGCAAGGCGGGCTATGTCGCCTCCCCGCTCGCCGGACTTCCGGTCTCGGTCAAGGACCTGTTCGATGTCGCCGGCGAACGGACCCTCGCCGGGTCGAAGGCGCTCGACGACTCGCCACCGGCCGCTCATGACGCGCCGACGATCGCGCGCCTGCGCGCTGCGGGCGCGGTGCTGATCGGCCGCACCAACATGACCGAGTTCGCCTTCTCCGGGGTCGGAATCAACCCCCACTACGGCACACCCGGCAATCCGTATGACCGCCGCCTGATCCCGGGCGGCTCCTCCTCCGGGGCGGCGGTGTCGGTAGCCGACGGCCAGGCGGTGGTGGGTATCGGCACGGATACCGGCGGGGCGGTTCGCATCCCGGCGGCGTTCTGCGGCATCGCCGGTTTCAAGCCGACGCAATACCGTATCCCGCGGGATGGAGTCATGCCGCTGTCCACAACACTGGATTCGATCGGCCCCCTTGCCATTAGCATTGCGTGCTGTGCCATCGTCGATGCGATAATGGCGGGCGAGCTGCCTGCCGTACCCGCGCCTATCCCCATTGAGGCGCTGCGCCTTGGTGTGCCGCAGACCTATGTTCTGGATGGGCTCGCGCCCGAGGTCGCCAATGCCTTTGCCGCGGCTTGCGCAAGCCTGTCGAGCGCCGGTGCCCGGGTGGTCGATATTCCGCTAACCGAACTCACCTCCCTCGCAGCGATCAATGCCGGAGGCGGCTTTGCGCCGATCGAGGCTTACGGTTGGCACCAGCCGCTTCTGGCTCGCCGCGGCAACGAATATGACCAGCGCGTGCGACAGCGCATCGAGCGGGCCAGCGGCATGCGCGCTGTTGAGTACATCCGCCTGCAGGGAGCCCGGGCCGACCTGATCTCGCGCGTGGCTGCGGCTACCGCGGGGTTCGATGCCTTGCTGATGCCGACGGTCGCGATCACAGCACCGCCAATCGCTGCCTTCGAGCGCGACGAGGATTACCGCCGGCTCAATGCGCTGATCCTGCGGAATACATCGGTCATCAATTTCCTCGATGGCTGTGCAGCCACCGTCCCGATCCCTAACACCGGAGCGCCGGTCGGGCTGATGGTCGTCGGCCACCACGGAGCTGACCATCGTCTCCTTGCAGTCGCTCGCGGCATCGAGTCGGCGTTCGCCCGAAGCGACTAACCCGCGGGGGCTTGTGCTCCCTCCGCCCTAAGCCAGGCTGCCTCCGCGGCTTCGGCGATTTTCAGAATGGATGCGGCAGCTTGGGGGTGGCCCGACCGGTGTGCGTCAGCAGCGGCCACCTGCAATTGCCAAATGACCGCAATCCCTTCGCGCGCCAGCATCGACAGGGCAAGCTGTTCGGTAAGGCTGTGGCGAAGAGCCATAGATCGCCTATGACTTCCGCAACTCAGTGATGCGGTAGATCTGATAGCGCGTCGCGCGCAGGCCCGGAACGCCATAGCGGTCGATGTCGCGTTCCCAGGCCAGAAATTCATCGACCGAGAGATTGTAGAGCCGGCAGACCTCCTCGATCGGAACCCAGCCGCCACGTACGGCTTCGATGACGGCCGCCTTGCGCCGTACCGTCCAGCGTTTGGTCAGCGACGGCAAATCGGGTAAACCGAACAGATCGCCGGCAGCACCATCGCTGTCGGCGGGATCGCCTGCGGTCTTCTCTTCCATGTGATTGCCCCCCGCGATAAGCGGACGGTACCCGGCTTACGTTGAGAATTGATTGAGCTTTCTACTTAATTTGCAGTTACATCGAAGCTGCGCCGCCCCTAATGAATGGCACCGATCGTGCTAACGATGCTGATGCTGATTGGCCTCAGCGGTGGAGAGCGAGAGCCGAAAGCAGCGCGAACAGGACTAGCCACATAAGGAGCTTGATAAAGAACCAAGGTCATTTCGTCCGCCTTTAGGCCGCCGCATCCGCTTCTGCGCCTTCAGCCCCGCCTTGATCAGTGCGCGTTTATGCGCGGGTTAACCCTTTGGAACGTTATGGACCGCCCAACGCGCGGCATGTCCGGGAGAACCAAAAATTCAACAATTGCTGCCAACATAGCCCGCCAACAAGCATTCCGGAGCCCGACTTTGGAGAACCTGCTCACTGAGCCGGGTGTGCAGCCCGCAAATCCGAAGGAACGACGAGACATTCGCCGCGTCCTTGAGCACTGGGTGCAGCATGCGTCGAGCGACGATGGCATTCCGGCCCTCGACAACTTCGATTTTGCGTCCATCAAGCGCGACTGGAGTCACCGGTTTTTGATCTGCACCGATCAGAACGCCGAAGACGCGGCATTCCTTGCCTATGGTGCGACATTTGCGGCGCAGCTTGGGCTCCCTGCGACAGTGACGGTAATCGTTCCTCTGAGCCGACACTTACCAGAGCGCTATCAACCTCTGTTTGCCACAGGATGCGAGAACGCAATGACTGAGCGACTCCCCGCTCGGTTCAGCGGCGCCATAGAGCACTACTTCACAGTGGAACTCTTTCGCGCGGTCTTTCTGCCGATCCGGCTGCATCCGAGTTGGTCAAAGTGGCTGATTTTCGGCTCGTTCAACTGCCGTACCGTGCTTGCGACCGACCAGCGAGGTTCGTGAGGGGCGGCTCGCCTAGCACAATTCCTCGATCCGTATCCGATAGACGCGCCCATCGATCACCACCTCGGCATGCTCGCCATCGCCGACATCGCGGCGGAAGATGCCGGCGCGCCCTTTCCATAAAACCGGCATGCTGGCGCGCCAGACCGGCGGCGCCTTCGCGTGATGCGAGACCGCGCGGCGCGCATTGCGTTGGCTCGCCTTGCGAGGCTCGCCGCCGGGTAGGCGGGATCGACCGGACATGCGGGTCGCTCAAATCCCGTGTCGGCCGAAGATCAGGTACAGCAGCAAAATCAGCAGCAGAAGCCCGCCGATCCCCATGCCGCCTCCGTACCCGTATCGGCGATAACCGAAGCCGCCCCCAAACAAGAGCAAGATAATCAGGATGATCAGAATTAAATCCATTCGCTTGCTCCCCTCAGACGCGGCAGTTCAGGAAGGCAGTAAACGTAACCTGTCTTAGGCCGCTTCGGCTTCTGTGTCTTCACCTTCGCCCCGACTGACCTCGTAACCTCACCAAAGAGCTGGAACAGATTGGTGTCCAAGGCCCGCGAGATCAACGCGATCTCTAGCACGTCCACCCGACGCGGCCCGCGCTCAATCTCTGAAACGAAGGTCAGCTTGCTTCGGAGCTGCTCTGCCGCCCCGGTCTGGGTAAGGTTGGCTCGCCGTCGGGTTCGATCCGCACGGCAGCTCGATCAGGTGGTTGGCTTCGGGGCGCGTTCACGCCGGTTCAGGTTAGCCTCCCAGGAACTGGTTTTGTCGAACAGTGGCTTCGGAGTGAGGTCGGCCAGCATCTCCGAGAAAGCGACGAAACCCCCGAGACGCCGCCGCTCGCGACGATGGTGCCGCATTGATTACTAATGCTGTCGTTTGGATTGCATCGGGCCAGCTATAAATCCGCGAGTTGCCTTTCTCGTACCATACGGACGTGAGCGTCCATCTCACTCTTGATCTGGTACTGAAACGCGCCGTCGGACTCGGGCAGCTGGCGAATGACGATGAAGACCTCGCCGCGATTAGCGACTTGGCCGAGCTCGGGCTGAAACACGACCTTCTGACCGATCAGGAACTTGTGGACTGGCATGTTCACCTACGCCGCCGATTAAAAATGAGATCCCAGTGCTTCGCCCGATGAATATGGTGGGCGGCGCTTTCAACCAATTCCCCTACTTTCTTCTGCTGCTTCTCGGCCTCGGTCGTCAGCCGTTGCGCTTTCTTGCTGTGCCGAAGCATCCTCGCGAGCCATCGCGGCATGCCTGCGATTAGTCCCCTATAATGCGCGATGCTCTTTCGCTCGGCCGGTATTGCGCGGCTTGCTCATGCGTTTGGGTAATCTGGGAGTTGACTTAGCTCGGGCAGATAGTCCGGCGTCGATGAGTTGACGTATAGCCGCTGAACGCGACGGTAAATCGGCTTGCTGGCGCCGCCATTTGTCGATTGCCCGCACTTGTCCTTTCGAAATTACGAGCTGCAGCCGTTGATCAAGAGGTTCGGTCACACGGCAGAGTTTACCGGTTTACAAAACATGTGTAAATCGATGTTGACGCGGCGCGCGTGAGGTGTGAGAAATTGTATGTGCCAGCCGTCATCGCCCCCGGTGTCGTTCGCGAGCGAGGCGATCAAGCTTCCCGTTGTGACCGATCTCGACATCGGCCTGGAAGATGGCGCGCGCGGGGCGAGCCGAGTCTGTACGGCAGGTGCTCGCATTAATCCAGCGCCAGGAACAACCGAATGCTGCGCTATTAATGGGAGGCGATACCGAACAAGACCGGCTTGCGGGCTTGCGTACCGAGCCGTGGCGCTCCAACGGCTTGCCGCCTATCAGGAGGCCCGGATATGGCCGAGCTCGAAATGGCCCAGCACGGCCATGACCTGTCGAGGGAATAAATTGCCGATGCAATGGGAGTCGCCGCCGTTGAGAACGGTTGGAAGTTCGAAAGACCAGTGACGAATTGGTACAGGTTCTTCCAATTGCGCAACCTTGGGGGCCGACGAGTGTAGCCTCAGTTTCAAAGGTCGAACGGTGGGTTGCTGGCTAAGCCGCTTGCTCTCCTTCCGCGTCCTCAGCCGGTCAGCCGCGTGGTAGCGAAATGTCGGATACCCCATACGCGCGAACGTGTCGGCCATTGCTGGCCCATTAATGACGAGCGCGCGAGCAGGGGCCGGCGTTTCCCGGGAGTACTAACCGCTGCAACGCGCCGGTCCCGTGGGCGCCCTGGGCACGCCAGAAGGGCTTCGTTGCCATGAGACAAAAATGTTTTGGGAAAAAGCCTAACCGCAAGAGCGACGCGGCGCCGAGCGGATCGGTTCACTAGCCCTTGATCGCCCACCCCGCTGCTGCCGCCGGAGGATCGCTTCAACCTGCTCCTCGGTTCGGTTGGTGTCGGCACCGGGTTTTCTCGGTCGATCTCCTCCGCCCGCTCCTGTAAGTCCATCGCGATCTGGAAAGCTCCGCCGCCGCGCGAGTAACCAGAGCGAGCGATAAACCCGGCCGCCGAGCCCGGCGATCGATTACAACCGGATGTGACGGCGCACGGCCATGATCGGCACACGGGCAGCAGCACGGCTGCGAAACGGCGAACCGGTGAGTGCGGTCATGTGCTGTGGAGGAAGCGGGAGGGTATTAGCTGGATATGAGCGTACCCAGCACTGAACCAGCATACCTCTTTGAGGATCGCCAAACTCCCCGCGGATGGCACGTGCAATGGATTGCCTATGACAGCGGTTTCGAGATCGCGATCTTTTCCGGCCCGAGGGCACACGAACGGGCGATCATGTTCGCGGAGCGGTGCTACGGCAGCTACGAAGAAGTCTGTTCTAATTAGGTTTAGCGGCAGGAAGATGGCAGCGCGCGGGCTATACAAGGCGACTGACCGCTCATGGCGACAAGCGGACGCCAACAAGGGTGTTCCGCTTCTCTACAGGCTCAAAGATGGCGAGCGCTGGACCTTGCTGGATCGCGACCGCGCGATGGTAGTTCACCCCACCGAACCGCCTAAGATCGTGTACCCGGACGGCCGCGTGGAGGAGATCGGGTCAAAGACGGATCCGTAGCCGGAGATCAGTGACGGTCGCTTGCCCTTCCTTTGCAGCACCAGGCTCGGCCCATACGGCTTCTTCGGCGCGGTCGATTGAAGGACCCGTCGCGTTTGCGCTAGCTGCGACCTATCACGCGAAAGTGCGAGGGCACAACCGGATCACTGGCAATCCTAGCGCCCGATCGCCCTTCGCACCCGTGGCGGGGGCCGGTCTATCTTGGCACAGGGTTACGCGGCCCAGGCGGGGCTGACGACCTGGCGCAGCTTCTCGCATGGGGAAGCGAGTCGTAAAGTGATGGCGGCGGCATCCTCGAGGTTACCCAGACCGCTCCGCCGATTTCCGCGGTGCGTACCGATCCGGAGGAGCGCACGCTGGTAAAGCTACCTTCAGGGGAGGCGATTTTGCGCACCTTCAAGCGGCTCGTGATCGGGTTGCTCGCTGTCGGCCTGGCACATTCCGAGGCTCTGCCGGGATCGGCCGCCACCACGCTCCCGGACATTCGCGGAATCTATATCGTAGCGCAGAAAGGCTGGCTGGACGACGGACAGCTGGCGCAGGCGATCGCGGTGCCAGGGGTGGACGGCATCCTGGTGTATGTTCTTTGGTCGGTTCTTACGAGCGCAAAGGCGCCACCGAAGACCTACAACTGGACCGTGCTGGACCAGATGGTCCAGCTCGCCGTCAGTAACGGGAAAAAGTTCGAGGTCGGTATCGTCACCGGCCGCGACACCCCAGCGTGGGTGTTCGACGCACCGCCGCAAGGACTGGGGGCCGCCGGCCAGACTTTTGGGTACGTACAGCTCGGCAAACCTGGTGCAGGCTGCCTCCGAGTACAATTAGCGCTGCCGTGGGACAACAATTACATCGCAGCTTACGCCGACCTGCTCCAGCAGCTTTCGACGCATCTGAAGGCGCAAAGCTGGTACAACTCGATGACGATGCTGCGGCTGACCGGCATCAACACTTACACCGAGGAGTTGCGCCTTCCGGCGGAGCCGCCGGGTACTGGCGCCGCGGCCCAGTCGTGCCTCAGCGGTAATCTCCAGGCCTGGGAACAAGTCGGTTACACGCAAGGGCTGGTCGCTACCGGATGGCGGCAGATGCTCACCGCATCCCAGCGGGCTTTTCCCGACAAGACTTTCAATCTCGCTCTGATCACCGACAACGGATTTCCGGCATTTCTGCCAAACGGTACGCCGGTCTCCTCGCCGGCCGCGGCGGTGCAACAGGCCTCGCTCGTCATTGTTACGAATTTAGCCCAGATCACGGCACAGCAATTCCCAGGGCAGCTGGTGATACAATCGAACGGGCTGGAAGACCAAGGACTGCTCGACACTACCACGATTCAGCTGGCGCAACAAAACGGAACACTGCTGGCCTGACAGACGAATGAGTCGGAGCTGCAAACGGGCGGCGCTGCTTGCGGCGGCACGAGAGCGATGCCCATGGTATGCACGAGTGACGCCGATTACTTCAACCTGCTGAAGCTCGGCATCTTCCCCGAGGGCTCCAGCGGGACCAACCCGGTCATGGCGCAATATCTCGAGTTGCTCCCCCCAAACGTCATCGCCTTTCCCAATGCCGTGCTGCAGGCGCACAATATCTTACTGCCAGGGCCGACGCCCGTAACCGCGCCGACACTGACGCCCGCACCCAAAGCCACGTTCGAACCCACCTCCTCAATGACGCCCGAACTCACTTCCGGACCCACGCCTACCACCGCGCCCAAGTCCGAACGCCTACCCTCAAACACGCCGACCTTCGAGCCGCCGTCGACACCCGCGCCCAAACCGATCCCCAAATCCTAAATCGATGCCGTACCCGAGGGAGCAGTACGGGGACGGGGTTTCGCAACCAGCCATATTCGCCGACGAGCAAACGGCTTTCGACCGTTTAGAGGCGGTCGGTTATCCGCCGCATTTTGTGCAATCCTGAGCGCTCCCGCTTACCCCTAAGTCGTGTGGATAAGTCGCGGAAAATGCTGTCGTTCCACTGAGGCGGGCTTTGTCGCGCTTGTCAGAACCCCCGCTGCTTATTTTAAAGCGGGGTGGGAAGTGACTGAATTGCTTAGGAAATATAGGCCGCGATGTAGATCCTTGATTTACTTAGTGAAATAATCTGTAACGATCGCGTGGCTCGATCGCCACGGCGGCGTGTAGATAAGAGCTTATTCGAGCTAAACGCTCTTAAGCGCCATGCGACCGCTCTACGAAACCCGCATTTCCGATCTCGGCCCCGACGACTTCGTGAGGATCGACAAGACCAGCGTGACGACCAGCGCGTCTAACGTGGTGACCAACATTTTTCAGAAGCAGGACGGGCGCCGGCTCATCCTGCATCACCACGCTCGCGAATGCCTCAGTAGCTAAAACTCTGCCGCGAGTTGCACTGTAGACGCCGTCGATTTTTTGCAGCCGCGGGTAAGAAACCGATTTGCTGAAGGCTCGTTTGCAACGCGACGTGTCGATCGAGCGGTCGTTGTCGAGCAAGGCTTACCCGACCGCTCGCAGTGATGACAGGCGACGTCGAGCAGGGTCAGCTTGCCTTGCACCTCGCGCAGCGTAATTGATCCACGTTGCGCATTATTTTCACCGTGTTGCTCGTCGGCTTATCCCGCGGCCTGAGTAGCCGTTTCGCTATCGGCCGTCCCGTAGCTTAGCTTCAATTACCTTGAATGCTCCTGAGCAGGCTCTCCGCTTCGACTGCTCCGAGGTCGCGGGCGCGCCGATACCACTCAAGAGCGATGGCCATATCGCCGCGCATACCCTGCACACGCGCTCGTGAAAGGAAAACAGGATCGTAAGTTGCCCCCAATCGGATTGCAGCCTGTGCGTCTCCGGCAATGAACGCGCGCTCGTAAAAGAGCCGGCTGGACGTCACATCGCCCATACTCAGGAGCGTATCGCCGCGAGCGCGGAGTGTAGCCACCTCGCCTGCGCTCAGATGCCGGACAACGTCGTTGTAGTCGAGGATCCTCGCCGGTTCTGCGGGAGCTGAGGCAGGCGTTTCAATGGACGGTATCGCGGTGGGCTCGAAAGGCGTCGCTGACGCTTCAGTAGAAGGTGCCGTCGCTTCTTGCTTGGGTACAGAAGAGGTTGCACCCGCACTGATTAGCAAATTTATCAATATCGCTGTTCCTGCCGCGGCGCCTAATGGTGTAAAGCAAGCTGCGGGAGCCCTAAGGAGGCTTCGTACGTTCAGCCGTGTTGGCCGAGATTCTTTCCTCTCCTTTCGCTGAAGCGACCGGGCTTCTCTCAAATTCGCTGAATTAAGCGCCGGCCGGAAGCCCGCAGAAGCCGGCAAAAGACGGGGACGGCTTTGTGCATGAACCGCCGTGGTCGGCGCCACTGACTCCAGTTCGGTTGGAGCGATGGCCTGACCCAGGCTGCCCGATCTTGTTTGCGTCGCCTCCTGGGCTGCGGCAACCCGTGCCACCTCGGCAAGGATTTCCGCGCGCGGTCGCCCCAAGCGAAGCAGTGCGCGATAAATCAGCCTGACCGCCTCGCTGTCATTCGAACCGAAAGAATTGACCAATTCGGTATAAAGCCGCGCGACCTCCTCAGAATTGCCAAACGGATCGCTCGTTTCTTGCAAGGCTCCGCCGACGGAGGTGGTCTCTCGGGCGACTTGGATGTAACGCCTCCGATCAGGCGCACCGGATTTTTTTGTTTCCCGCCTCGCTGCGCTCATGTCGGCTCCCCGTCTGGGCATGAAGTCAAAACAAATTGTAGCAACATTTATACGGAATCAAACCAAAGATCGCCGATGCGCGACCTGCGTCGTTGGTGATGAGCGCGCAATTAAAACGTCGGCCCTAATGAAATGAGTGGATTCGGAGAGGAATCGGTGAGGACAATGCGAAACATCACGGTGCGCTCCTATTGTTTCGACCAAGCTGGGCCATCTAGCGCGATCACTTGATCCGGTGCCGCGGTTGGAGCTTTTTGTGCCTGGGTCGGCGCGTTAACGACGAATGAAGCCGCCAGGACTGCCGTAGCGATCAGATGTCTCATTCGAGCCTCCAATACCATGGCTCCGTCGACGATCGTTCGAGCCCGTTCCCGCTGCCTAGGCCACCCGGTACGCTGAGCCTCGCGGATTTGAGCTGAGAGGCGGCCGGAGACGAGTTAACAATGCGCGCCCCAGCGTAACTCTCCCAGCAGTCCCGCGGTTCTCGCTCATGGCTACATCTGCTCGCCCGCGCGCTACCGTAACGGCCTTGATATCCCTGGCCCAAGCGGGCCGCAGTGGGAGTGCGGCATCGATTGCCCGGCGCACGGGCTTGAGGTCAGCGGGAAGCTTCTGGCCGCCGAGGATCGTCTCGCGCCGGGGCGATGATGAAGATAAACCGACCATCCACTGAGGTGAGCGGGGGCGAGGCGGTGAGGCTGCTCGACTGTCCCGGCTCTTGCCTCGTCTGCTGTTCAATGGCGAGCGCCCGAAAATGACTGCGTGCGGTACGTCGAATCTGCGGCGTGACCAGGATGTGCCTTGAATGGCTACTTTGGCGCGCGAAGCGGTCGAAGACGGCTACGGATCCGCATTAGGCTCTTCATGCCCGGAAGCGTTGTCGTAAGCTGACCTTTGCTCCTTCGTCAGAGACGGGTCGACTCGCCGCGCGCCGTGTCCTCCGGCTTCGGCCACGATGTGGCATGCCATGCCTATGCTTGCGGTAGCCTAGCACCTTCTTGGCTGGGTCCAATGGTTGGTGCTCGGCAAGGGGGAAATGAACAGCGATACCCGGCCCTTTTGGGCAGTTGTTGCTTTGTCTCGGGCGAAAAATTGTCGCGACAGTTCATGGCACTTTTTTCTGCACGTTTCTCTTTAGGCGCCATCATACTCTTCGCATGGAACCCGAGCCCATGCGCAACCTGCGCGAAGAGCAGAGCATTTGAAATCAATGAGAGCCCGGCTCATCGCAGCGGCGCCCGCGCTGATGTTGACGGCGGTTGTGGCCGATGCCGCTGTGTTGACGCCAGATCATGTCGTCATCGTCATCGAGGAAAATCTGCCGACGCGCGAGCTGGCGCCAGAGCTCGCATACCTGAACAGCTTGCTGCATCAGGGTGCGAACTTCACGAATTCCCACGGTATCGACCACCCATCGCAGCCAAATTACCTTGCCTTATTCTCGGGAGATCCGCAGGGCACCGGGTCGGATGCGAAGCGCAACCCGGATGGGTCCAATCCGATCGTCAATGGCCACACCCAGGTCGGCACCAACGACCCACTGCTCAATACCCCTCTCGACGCGCCCAATCTCGGGGCCGCGCTAATCCGGGCCGGACGCAGCTTTGCCGGGTATTCGGAAGACCTCCCCGCTCGCGGCTTCACCGGGGTTTCGCGCACCGGACCGCCGGGTAGCGGCATCGACTATCAGCGCAAGCACAATCCGTGGGTGAATTGGCAGGCGGTAAAGGACGATGCGCTCGGCCGTCATCAGCTGCCGTCGAGCGTCAATCTGCCATTCACCGAATTTCCAACCGATGATGCCGGCTTCGCCAAGCTGCCGACCGTCGCTTTCGTCATACCCAATCAGATCCACGACGGCCACAAGTCAGATGCGGCGCCACCGGGGATCAATTACGGCAAGGCGATGGACGACTGGCTGCGGCAGCACATCGAGCCTTATCGCCGATGGGCGTTGAGCCACAACAGTCTGCTGATCATCACTTGGGACGAGGACGACGACGCATACACGCCGGTTAAGGACGCGGCCGGCGCGACCGTCGCGAAGCGCTACATAAATTTGATCCCGACAATTATGGTTGGCGCGGGCGTGGTTCCCGGCGATTACAGCCAGCACATCGATCATTACGTGGTGTTGCGCACGATCGAGGATTTCTACGGCCTGGCGCCGCTGGCGCGTCACGACGCGGCGGCAACGCCGATCATCGATGCTTTTCGGAAGCCGTGAGGCGCCGAGTTAATTGCGGACGTCAATTATCGGGATTTCCGGCAGGCATCGACGAAAGCCATCGTTTCGCCGTCAAGCTGATGGCGCAACAAACATCATCGAATGAGGAATGGCTAGTCTAGACGCCGCAGTCAGGGGTCGGGAAGGTCGGTATTGCTTCCATCAACCGCGCCGAACGGGCAATAGCAACCATCAAGGACGGCCCGACCATCCAATTATTCACCTGGGCTGGCGTCGAACGGGAGGTGGGGTCCTCAATCCCAGCCTCCGCGCGACTGCTGAATACCGGTATCAAGCGACAGTGCCGCGAAGCCCCCGAAAATCCTCCCAGTGCAGCATAGGTGGAAGTTAACCCACAATATGCGTGATTCTAGGAGGATTCGTTGGTAACGCTCACAGTCATCCGCAGTCACTCGCCTCGAATCGCGCAAAGTTCGGAGCGCCGCCGACAGGCACTAAAATTAATGCTGGAAATTGCACTCGGGCAGAAGTGGATCATGGCTGACGCGACCTTCGGCACGTTTTTCGCCGAAGCCATAGAAGTCTTGGAGGACGGCATCTCAGGCACAGTCATAATAACGGACGAGAAGGGAAATATTGTCGATACGTTCACGGGGACTGCTGCCGAATTCCAAGCCTCAGGCGAGTGGTGTCTACTCGAAGGGTAGTGTTCTTATCTACTAATGTCCGACCGCATCCAGAACCGCTCAAGTTGCTGCAAGGTGGCTGCGGCTCTCTGTAAATCCGTATCCGTGATCTGAGTCTGCTCCAGCATCTCAATATGCCGGTTTATCATGATGGAGAGCCGGTCCCGCAAAGTGCGCCCCTTCGGTGTTAGTCGAACGCGGATCGACCGGCGATCATGCATTGAGCGCTCGGCCACGAGATAGCCACTCTCGGACAATTTCTTGACGTTGTAGGAGACGTTTGAGCCTAGATAATAACCGCGCATTGTCAGCTCGCCGACGGAGATCTCCGCGTCGCCCATGTTGAACAGCATCAGGGCCTGCACGTTGTTGACGTCGTGGACCCGCAATGCGTCGAGTTCGAGTTTGACGACATCGAGAAATT
>WNGC01000714.1_pt1 | contig 19731 bp, 14 predicted proteins | sample 5400051 | NCBI WGS metagenome assembly WNGC01 (sample SAMN13153368, study PRJNA577476) | soil metagenome | isolation source: 20 cm soil or saprolite under grassland replicate 2 | place: USA:California | collected 2016-06-15
ATTCCGCCTGCACGGTGTAGGAAGATGTCCACGTAAGGACGATCAGGAGAATAATCGCGGCGATCCCAGCGATTAGCCGCACCGGAATGCGCGGCATCTGCGGCATCTGAAAAGTTTGAATGGCGGGCGGCTGGTCGGGCATTCTGATTCGCGTGGACGGCCTCGATCCGGGCCTTCTTGAGGGAGACTAGACAGATGAATCCGCATTGGAAAAGCGAAAGTTGCTGTTTTCGATCGCTTGCACGTCCTTGAAACGGATCGGTCAAAAAATTCAGGTTAACTTGGAAGAAACCGCCGCGATTCCAGATAAATTGGAAGCATGCGCGCCTGCAGCTCAGCGGTTAGAGCAGGGGACCCACGATCTAGTGTTTCGCCCTTGATGTAGATTCCGCCACTGGAAGCGTGTGAACAGACACAACGTTTGGCGACCGAAAAGGACGATCATTATCTTAATACCCGTCAACACTCTCGCGTGTGAGTAGGCGTGAATTCCCGATTCCCGGATAGGCAGTACCCCCCAGTTTTCGATGTTGTTTCGCTGACCTAAGGATTCGGTTCACTCACATATGCGAACTGACATATCCAATGACAAGCGAGTTGGATCGTGAGGAATCGGTTCGCAGAATGTCAGGCTATTTTTCGTAACAGATACGTAACGTTCCGTTAACAAATACGTAACGAGCATTGGATATGTTAAATTCGGCGCTAAACAATCTTGGGTTGCGGAAAAAAGGCTGAGCGTTAAGAGGAAAGCCCGGCGTTTCCGTAAACCGGCTTTTTCTCATGGTTTAGGCGCTCGCTCATGATCGCCGATTCCAGGGTTTGTAGTTCCAGAATTTGTTCCACTCCGCGTGTTCACAAGATTCGGAAAACCGGTCGAGCTCCGTGAAACGCTTGCGACGCCAGGCACGCTGCCGGCGCATCTCACTGAAGAAATGTAGAAATTTATTCATGGCCGTTTTGTTTCAATGTCGCCCGCGAATCGGCTGAATCTGACGGGTTTTGGCGAGAAGGTTCCACATCGATTTCTTCTCCATTTTTTCCTGTTCCACAATATATCCACTGATTAGCGAGTTGGATCGTGAGGATCGATTCACAGAGTGTCAAGCCATTTCCGTAACAAAGGAGTAACTAGTCGTAACCAATACGTAACAAGTATTTGATTTGAAAGACCGAGGCTCGCCCGCGTCATATCGCTTCAACACGTCCACAAAGTGCAACGGCCGCATTTGGCATCACGCGGATAACGCAACGGCTAGCATGCCACCTCCGACGTCTGGCACAAAAGTAGGGCATGGATTGGGCTAAAACTGAGCCAGCACGGCCTTAGAATGGACTCTGGCAAGTTCGACGCACTCCAATAGCAGCTAGCTATTTTGGTAAAAGAAATACTCCATAAGCGCCTCTTGTTTAATAACTAATGCAGAGTTCATTTTTATTCAGTTAGGGTTTCGAAGACTTGGCATGAAGGCTGATTACAAAGGGATCATGCACATCCAAATCCGGGTCATTTTAACGATCGGGTCGCTAGCGTTTGCGCTTGCGAATTGGCTCCCAAACGAGATCAGTGCGGCCGATCTCAAAGAAGCCCAGGTGACTCAAGTCATCCAGGACGTCCGACTTCTCCCATCAAACGCATCACCGCATCCGGCGACAGTGAACGATAATGTTCGCCAGGGCACAGCCGTGAAAACCGGTGTTCAGTCCCGGAGTGAGCTGACTTTTAAGGATCAAACGATCACCCGTCTCGGGGAAAAGACTATCTTTAGTGTGGGGGAAGGGGCGCGAACCATTGATCTAGGCAGGGGCCAATTTTTGCTGTATGCGCCGAAAAAATCCGGTGGCGCAAAAGTCAAAACGGGAGCCGCCACGGCAGCGGTCACAGGGTAAATGAATTTCCTCTGACCGGATTGTGTAATCGAGAAACTTGAAAACGACAGCTTTCGTATCCCGACGATACGTGGCGGACAGATAGACACCGAAAGATGTTACGAAAAAGCCATGAACGTTATTTCAGTCATTCGTGAAGCACTAACGTTCTAAGAAAGATTAATTTGAAGCGCATAGTCTCTAGGCCGGTCAAATCTCGTTTGCATTTGAAAACCCAACTTCCACCGCGGGGATTTGGAGGAAGATACAAGATCAAAAATGGGATTTACGTCGCACTTCGAAAAGGTCTTTCTGAAATGGAAATCGGAGAGTCATCCGAGTGGCCCATGCGATGCGAGGCCGGTGTTCGCATAATAGCTAAGCGCCTTGGAATAAAAGTGGTAAGCCGCCGCCTCGGTAGATTAAACAAAATTACAGTCTATCGAGTCGAATGACCCTCAAAGAAGTTGATAAATACGCGTTCAACGGCTGCGCTTGAACCTTTGCGGTTACGGCCGGCCACCGTACGGTTCACCGGCCTGCATCAACTGGCCTGTGTAGTTTAAAGAGGGGAATAGGCTGAATCTGGCAACTTTGGCGAGATAATTCCACGTCAATTTCTTCCTCATTCTTTCTTGTTCCATCCGTTTCCGATACACCACCGGATAAGGACATCTCTCGGGCTTGTGGAGCTGCTGCGAATGTCGACCCACGCGCGCCAGTCTTTTTCGCCAGTGGCCTTGCCACACGGTTGACCGCGCGGGTTTAGGCCGTGCCGTCATAATAGACATGTTTGATTAGGTGCTCGTGGATCTCTCTGCCGGGCTTGTTCACGAACCGAACCGTCTTGCCGAGCACCTAACTAAAAGTATCGTGCGCAAGCTGCGGACGACTTTTTGGAATGGGAACGTCGGCAAAACGGGCCTGTAGCTCAGCGGTTAGAGCAGGGGACTCATAATCCCTTGGTCCCAGGTTCGAATCCTGGCGGGCCCAGTTTCATTTCAGAGTTCATTTTCACGGCTCAGAGTTCAGAATCGAACTTTGCCTTGAAAACCTTCTTCAGACGAATCGCACGCGAGGCGTTGATCGCGCTTGAAGTCGCGATTCTTAGTGTGCTCATTCTTGCGACCCGGTGCGCGAATTATCAGGACGTTTTTGTCGCAGGGAACGTTTATTTCGCCGATGCGGATTGTTACGCGCGGATGACTCGGGTACGGATCTGCGAGAAAAATACGGGACTGATCGTCCGTCATCATAACTTTGAAAATTTTCCGCAAGGAACAACTCCGCACACGACTGCGCCGCTCGATTATCTAATTCTCGCGTTGACACTGGCGCTAAGGCCTTTCACAGCGCAGGGAATCGATTTAGCGGGCGCGCTCGTTTCACCGTTGCTTGGACTGTTTGGTGGTTGGTTTCTCTGGTGGTGGTCGCGGCGAATGAAGTTCCGCTATCGATGGCCAATGCTGATTCTCTATGCGATCAGCCCGATTCTCGTGCACGGAACGGCGCTTGGCCGGCCCGATCATCAATCGCTGGTCATGTTGCTCGTGACGGTTGCGATTTGTGAAGAATGGACTTCGCGATCCGAGTCGTCGAGACAATGGAGCGCGCTGAGCGGAATCACATGGGGGTTGGCGCTCTGGGTATCATTTTATGAACCGCTCGTTTTGTTTGCGATCGTGGTTGCGCTGAACCTGCTGCGAGATCGGCGATCACTCTTCGGGAAATACTGGCGCGCCGGCTGGATTTGTTTTGCCGCGATCCTGGCGATCGCATTTTTGATTGAGCAGCGGATTCCGACGGTGTCGATTTTTCATTCGACCGAAATTTTCAAAAACTGGACACGCACCATTGGTGAACTCGTTCATGTCTCGCCGGCAAATCCGATCTGGTTGCGATGGACTGGTTATCTGCTTCTGATCGCGCCGTTTCTTGTTTGGTTCAGTATTCGAAAGGGAGCGCTGCTACCGCCGGCCATTCTCGCTCTTCTCGTCGCGACTTATGGCCTGACGATTTGGCAGGCGCGCTGGGCGTATTTTTTTGTTTTGGTTTTTGCGGTTGCGCTTCCGGTTTTGCTCGAGCCGATCAAATCGCGTCCAGCGGTTTGGATCGCTTTTGTGATGTCGATCTTTCCAATTTTGCGTGACTGGGATATGCGACTTTGGCCTAACGAAGCGGAATACGTCCGCCGAATCGAACAGCGGAACGAATCGGTGCGGTTGCGCGATCTGGCAGTCAATTTGCAATCATCGGAGAACCGCCCGTTTTTGGGACCATGGTGGCTTTCGCCATCAATTGCATATTGGTCGGGACAGCCTGGCGTGGCTGGAAGTTCGCATGAGAGCTTGTCAGGAATCACAGACAGCGCCCGCTTTTTCCTGGCCGAAGATTGGCGAAGCGCGCGTGAAATTCTGGAGAATCGCAAGGTCGCCTGGGTGATCGCCTCCGATTTCGAACATGTAGCGCAGAATTCCTCCGCTATCCTGAAACGCGCAGTGCCGCCGCGTCCGCTCTGTTATGTGCTTGACAGAACGCCTGCCCAAGTGCCGCGATTCCTGGTCTTTTCAGCGCAGAATGGTGTCGGCAAGCTCTACCGGACCGCTGTTGAACAATAAAAATTGCCCGTCACCGTGAGAATCCTTTGACAGTATCCATGACCGTCACATAGTAGGAGAATGCTGAGAAAATTCGTCCCGCAAAAGCCGGTGTCGTCGGTCGAAGAGAGATCACTGCATTGGGATACAGATGATAACAATCGTTTTGCGAGTCGCGAAGAACCAAGAACATCAACAATAATCGATTACCAAAAACCTATGGCAGAACAAGGTGGCAAAGACATTCTTTCGAGCGATGTCGAAATCAAAGGCTCGATCAAGTTCCAGAAGGAACTTCTCATCGACGGGAAAGTCGAAGGGGAAATCAATTCAGATGGCGTGCTGACAATTGGTGAGAACGCTGACATTCGTGGCGAGGTTAAAACCAAATCGATCACGGTGTACGGCAAGGTGCATGGGAATATCACGGTGGCCGAGCGCGCCGAATTGAAATCGAAGTGCACGCTGCAGGGAGACTTGAAAGCGGCACGTCTCGTCATCGAAGAGGGAGCAACCTTTATCGGTAAATCGGAAGTCACCAGTGGAACGATTCCGGCCAAGTCGGCGCCAGCCCGTCCGGAAATTGTCCGGCAAGAGCCGGTTAAGGCTGCCTTCGGGGGCCGCGGATAAGAAAGGTTTTCGCTTAACACTGCAGTGGCCAATCCGTCACCTGCTAAAGTCAGTGTGGAATGTCCACACTGTGGCTTTAAACAGACGGAATATGCCGCGGCAAAAAGTTCAATGTGCCGCCAATGCGGCCGTTACTATTCTCCGTTTGCCCCGAAAGCTGCTCTAAAGCTAAGCGTAAAAGAAGAGACGCCTGCCCCAGACAATTCCTCGATCCGTCACAGATTTGAGGATTTCTGGAAGCGGCAACGCAGCTTGGTAGTCGAGTGTTTTGAATGCCAGCGAAAACAACAAGTTAGCGGTTCGGCTACTTCGACGATTTGTCCCGGATGCAGCGCCCATATTGATCTGCGCGATTACAAGATCAGCAGCGGTTTCAGCCGAACAATTCGAACACGCGGCGACGTGCATCTCATGGCTAAAGGAGATTTGAGCAGCTCTAGCGTGATTTGCAGATCGGCTTTAATTGAGGGCAAGCTGCGCGGTAATCTGCAGTGTGATGGCACTGCGACGATAAATTTCTCAGGAAGAATTCCTGGCCGTCTTACCGCCAGACATGTAATCGTCGAACGTAAAGTCAGTATTCACTGCTTCCGGCGGGTGCGAGTCTCAAGCATCGAAATCAAGGGAGCGATGTCGGGTGAAATCATTGCTCAAACAATAGTTACCATTCAAAAAAGGGGCTCACTCGAGGGAAATGTCACGGCCAAGGCGATCACAGTGGAGAAAGGCGGGATCTTTTCCGGTCAGCTCGTCATCGGTCAGGCTGGTCTGATGCAGGGGGAATTGTTGCCGGAACGAGAACCGGCGGCTGCGAGTACAGCGGAGCCTGACATTTCGGGCGCCACGCCCCAGCCCTTGCCCGCGACTTAGCCCTTCGCTCGATGCAAAGACTGCATCCACGCAGTCCCTACGATAAACTTGGCGGGTACGTGCATCTGCCACGTTTGATCGACAAGGCGAGGCTTCACCGGAAAAGTCTGCTCAACGGTTACAATTACAAAACTGTTGGTTTTGATAAGCATTTGCTCGCGTTTCTAAAGCTGAACGGCAATGCATTTGAAGACGTCGCCAATAGCCTGGATGACGACGGTGCAATTTTACACTGGGTACAGGAAAACGGAGCGAGACATTCGCCCGAGTCAATCGAACAGTGGAATGAGGCGATGATTTCTCGACATCCGGACACCGCTGCAAAAAAGGCGCGCTTTCTCCATTTTCTTAAAGAAGCGGGAGGCGAAGGTCGCAACGATATTCGAACGTATTTCGATCTGATCGAATTTGATGAAGGCCGCCTGAAGTAGGATCGATAACGTTCCAGCATGCCCAATTCGCCGCTGCGAATCCGTGCGGTGGTGGACGGCTGCTCTCCACTGTTTTTAAGGGGCGACCTTTCGAAACATTTCGTCGGCTTCTTTCAGCGTCTCTTTGCTTCCAATGTCGAGCCATTTGCCTCTAAGCTGGAACGTTTTCACGGGCGTGCGCCCGTAGAGCCATTGCACAAAACGACCCGGCTGATCTGGGTTATTGCCGGCAGCGAGATAGGTTGTAAAAAGGGAAAGCACTTTCGGTGAATAATAATAGAGGGCGATTGCGGCCAGGGTGCTTCGAGGTTTCTCTGGTTTTTCCTCAAAATGGGTGATGATTCCGTCCGCGTCGATTGCGATATTACCGTACTTCTTAATCGCCTCAGCATCGCCAACATCATAAACAGCCACGGTAGCGTCCGCCTTTTTTGCGCAGCCAACAAAACCGGCCAGCGATTCACTAAACAGATTGTCGCCCGCGACAATCAACAAATCGCTTTCAGTCAGATTCTGCCGGGTTACGACGAAATTGATATCTCCAATCGCGCCAAGCTTGTCGTCGTCGCTTTTGGAGCCGTCATTGATGATTTTGAATTTCAGTTTGGGCTGTCGACTTTGGTAGCGCTCGGCCCAGGCTTGGAAGTCATTCGCGAATTTGTCGTTCGTCACGATATAAACCGTCTCCAGATTCGGAACATCGATAAGCTTGTCCACGACCCACTCGATGATCGGTTTGCTTCCGACGGGGAGCAGCGGCTTGGCCTTGTCGAGCGTTAGCGGATAAAGGCGCGTGGCATAGCCTGCTGCGAGAATAAGCGCGTTCATAAAAATGCGAAAAATGAACAACAAATTGCGAGGCGAACCGGCTCTTTTCTTACTTTGAGTTCGGGGCGCCTCCACCAAGAATTGTCCGTTGAAGATGTTGCTGGATCGCAGTAATGCGGTGCGAATCGGTAACCTTGGTGTGGGTGGAGCGATCCACGACATACAAAGTGTCCATCGCCGCGCCATCCTGCGTGTTAATACGCGAAAGCGCGATTGAAACGCTCTGGCGGTCAAGGGAGGCGAGAATATCGTAAAGCAGCCCGAGCCGGTCTGGAGCCTGAATCTCGATCAGTGTATACATCGGATGCGTTTTATTATCCATGGCGATGTGAGTGGGAAATTCGATTCCTGGCGCAAGGCGGAGGCGGCTCTGACGTTTCGCTCTTTCGATTAACGGAAGAAAATCGAAATTCTCATCGTCGAGGGCGCGCCGCAAAGTTTGTTCGACCAGCGCGAATTCGCGTGGGTCGGTGACGGCGTGCGCCTTCGTATTGCACACGCGAAAAACGCTCAGAACAACGTTGTCTCCCCGCGGGAAAACGTCCGCGCTCAGGATATTGATCGGCACGACCGAAAACGATCCGGCAATTCTGGCCAGCAACTGCTCATGGTCCCAGGTCCAAAAATTAACGAGGCTGTGGCTTTGCTCTGTGAAAGCTTTCCATTTGATGGTTGGCGCCAGTGGCTGTTCTCCTTGGCTGGAGACGTTCTCAAAAAACGAGCGCAACAGTTTGAGATGCTCAACGATTTCTGGCACATCGCAGCCGCGAAAATAATTGTCCGGCATAAAATCAAAATGCGCCTCAATTTCGTCGGCATAATCAGGGGGAAGAGCTGCAGCCACCGAAACCTGCAAGCTCTCGCGCACGATTTTTGTTTGTTCGTAATAAGCTTTCTGATCGGCCAGGTAGCGGGAGGTCTCGTGAAACAATTCCCAGACAAGCGATTCTTTCCAATCGGACCATGCCTCTGCGCTTGTGCCCTGGCCGTCAGCCAAAGTGAGCAGCATCAAAGCGTCTAAATTGTTTTGGTGCTTCACGATTTTGGCCAGCTCTGCCACCGTGGCAGGGTCATCAAGATTTCTCTGTTGCGCGATCTTGGAGAGTGTGAGGTGATGGTCGACTAGCAGGATCAGAGACTTGCGCTGCTCGGATGATAACTGCAGCCGAGTGGCGACGCGTTGGGCGAAAAGCGCGCTGGCTTCGGAGTGTGGCCGCGCTCCAACTGCTTTACCAGTGTCGTGCAAGAGTAACGCGAGATAGAGAACAAAGGGATCGTCGAGTTGCTCAAAAATTGTGCGATAAGCCAGCAGCTTCGGATCATCCGTTTTTACAATGGCATCGAGCTTGTCGATGCAGACGAGCGTGTGTTCGTCGGCCGTGTAACGATGCAGAAACTCGTGTTGGACCAGACAGGTCAGCTGGCCGAATTCGGGAATGTATCGTCCCAGGAAATCGACGCGATGCATCGCTCGAAGGACGCGGCCCACTTCACCCTTCCGCGACAGAATCGCCGTGAAGATTTCGCGTGGCCCCCGCGCATATTGATACGTCCGGGTGACTTGTTCGAGGCTTCGGCTCACCAAATCCGCCGCCTCCGGACTTAGATCCAGCACGTATTCTTGGATGAGTTGAAACGCTCGCATCATCTGCTCCGGATCTTTCCGGAAAAGATCGCGTCGATCCGGATGCAGCTGTTTATTGCGAATAAAGAACGGTCCGCCAACCGGGGTTTTGTCCGGTCGTATTAATGGAAGAAAACTGAAAAGAGAACGGGTCCTGCTCGTGACACGGCCGCTTGCGAATTGTGCGGTAATACGTTCGGTCACACGGAAGATGTTTCGCGTGTGCTCGAAGTAATCTCGCATAAGCGCCTCGCTCCGGAGCTGACCGTTGCCAAGAGAATAGTTTAGTCGTTGAGCGATTTGTTCCTGCAAATTGAGATGCAGAATGTCGGTGGCGCGTCCGGTGGCATAGTGCAAATCGGTGCGCAAGCGAAGAAGAAAATCGTAGGCCCTCTCGATTCGCCGTTGGTCGGTTTCGCTCAGCCAGTCTTTGCCAACAAGTTGGTTCGTGCTCAATGAACCCTCTTTGAAATACGTCATCCAAAGAAGATTTTGGTAATCGCGCAGTCCGCCACATCCGCTCTTCACGTGCGGTTCCTGGAGATAGACGCTGTCGCCGAATTTCTTGTGCCGTGCGACTTGATCTTGCATCCGCATTTCGACGTATTCCCGTTCGTGCCCTTGCACGCACTTGGAACGAAACTGCTCCCGAAATTCTCGCGCCAGCTCTACATCGCCTGTCAGGAAACGCGCCTCAAGCATCGCGGTTTTTGTTAGCATATCGCGATTAGCCTGCGCGATCGCTTCTTTGATCGAGCGGGTCGAATGTCCAACCTTGAAACCGCTGTCCCAGAGCAAATAGAGAACTTGCTCCACCATTTCCTCGATATGAGGCGAAATTTTCCTTGCCCCTTGCCGGTGCAGCAGCATGACGTCGATATCGCTAAACGGATTCAGCTCGCCTCGGCCGTATCCGCCCAGGGCAATCAATGCCAGCGGACCGCCAGACGCTTCTTCGGGGCGCGTAGCGGTAGACGCCGCTTCGAAGACGTATCGTAACAAAACGTCGACAAGATCGGCACGGTGCGTACAAATTTCACGGCCGCCATGACCGGCTTGGTGTTTCAGGCGGAGCCGGTGTTCTTCGACCTTGAGAAATTTTTTGTAGAGAGGGAGGACTTCAGTCGGGCGTTGTGCACCTGTCGCGGCAAGTTGATGCTCCGCGTGCGCTAGAACTTGCTCGAGATGACGGGATGCCACGATTGTGGATTGTCGATTTTGGACTGCCGCTTTGCAAACGGCGACCTCCGCCGACAAATTCAAAGTGCGAAATTCGCTTACAGCTCGATCGCGTAACGCCTCATTTTGTTGTAGAGGGTCGGACGCTGAATGCCGAGAAGTTCCGCTGCTTTCTTCTTGTTACCGCGACATTCCGCGAGTGCCTGGAGAATCGTGTTGCGCTCGACATCATCCAGGCTTTGCACACCGGTTCGCGGCGGAACGCCGCGCTCTGCTTGTTGCAGCACTGTGGGCAACTGAATTTCGGCGGGCAGCTCTTTCACGCCGATCGAGTCCTGCCGCGCCAGTACCACCGCATATTCAATTGCGTTCTGCAATTCACGAACATTTCCCGGCCACGAGTAATCGAGCAGCTTTTGAAAAGCATCTGGCGCGATGTCCGGTTCGGGCTTTTTCAGTTGCCGAGCAAACTGCTTTAGAAATGAAGCGATCAGGGGCGGGATGTCCTGCTTGCGATCCCGGAGCGGGGGCACTTCGATTTGAAAAGTGTTTAACCGATAATACAAATCAGAGCGCAGACGGTTCTCGGAGAGCGCCTGCGGGACAGGGTGATTGGTTGAAGCGATCACCCGGAAGTCGGCCTTCATTGTTTGCGTGCTTCCAAGAGGCCGGTACTCGCGCTCCTGTAGCACACGCAAAAAGCGCGTCTGCAACTCCGCCGGCATGTCCGATATTTCGTCCAAAAAAAGCGTGCCGCCGTTCGCCGCCGCGATCATTCCCGGAAAATCGTTCAGCGCGCCGGTAAACGCCCCTTTCACGTAACCAAAGAGTTCTCCCTCGATCATGGTTTGGGGAAACGCGGCGCAATTCAGCTTCACCATTGCTTGCCCCGCGCGCCGGCTGCGCGTATGAATGACGTTCGCAATCACTTCCTTGCCCGTGCCGCTCTCGCCTACGATGAGCACGTTTGCATCGGAGGGTGCCATCGCATTGATCAGTTCCTCGATCTGTTGCATCGACTTGCTCATAAAAATTGGCTTGAGTCGCGTCTCGGCGATTTCGAGACGCTTTTCGAGTTGCTCCGTTTTTTCTCGAAGCTTCGCTGTCTCTCGCAGAAGCAATTGCTTTTCCAACGCTTTCTCTACCAAACTGAGTAATTCTTCGGGCGCGTATGGTTTGCTGACAAAATGGTAAGCTCCGCGCTTAATCGACTCGATCGCATTGTGCAATGAGTCGTGCGCTGTCAAAATGATGACTGGCATCTCCGGTGAGTCGCCCTTAATGCTATCGAGCGTTTGCAAGCCTTCTGCATCCGGTAACTGAAGATCGAGCAAAACGAGGGAGGGAGACTTGGTTTTCAGTAACTTCAATCCTTGGGAAGCGGTGGGAGCCGTGTCGACTTGATAACCATGACGCTGGAGAAGCGCCTCCAGTGTCAGGAGAATCGGCCGCTCGTCATCAATAATCAGGATGCGATGGTTCTTCATCTCAAAGATCTGCGCTCATAATGCGAGTTAGCTGATCGCTCCAGTCGCCCAAAACGGGATTGGCGCGAGACTTCAATCTCCTCCACCCGCCACTGGCAGGGAGAGCGTGGTAAGGAGCGTTGAACCTTTTGGATCATACTCGGCATGCATTTCACCACCGTGACCTTCTATGATAACGCGCAGGCGATTCAGGCCAAGACCATAATGGCCACGGGTGATTTTCCGAAACGGTTCACGTCCCCAATTTTCGGTGGATAATTCGAATCGCGCTTTCGGTTCACGAAGGGTAAAGACGAATCGCTTTCCGTCGATTCTGGCCGCTGCAACAAGTGGACCTTTGCCCCGGTCGTGTTGGAAAGCGTTGGCAAAAACTTCGCTGAACGCTTGCTGCAAAAGTTGAGGATCGACAGTCAGCATGGCGTCGCCTGTCCGAATGTCCCAGGTAATCTTGGCACTTTCGTTCGGGAACTCGTGCGCGATTTTCTTGCTCAGATCCTCGACAAGATCGGAGGCTCGATAGGAGATCAGATTGGGTTCAACGTCAGCCACTCCTCGCGAAAGGTTCTGTAAAGTCGCGGTGAGCCCGGAGATCATTTCGCGCAAGCGCTTGATCTCGCCTTTGAGCTCTGCATTTGCGTCCAACTCGCTGATGTAAGCCGACTGTAGCTCGATTGCGTTTAGATGGTTGCGAAGATCGTGACTAAGCTGCTGGACAAAGCGAACCGTGTCGTTCCAGGGAACACTCAAGAAATCACTTCGCTTCTCGGGAACTGCGCCTGCCATATTCGGCAGAACAATACCCGCTATTGTTCGAGTGAAAACTTCTCGTCAACCGTTTCATTACCCGCCGTGGTCCGGATATGCGGATCATTACTCGCCAGATGGCGCAGCACATGAAAGACATCTTCCGGGTCAGCATCGATGGAGTGGGCGATCTCTTCCGCGGTTTTCCCGGCTCCAGTCGTCAGTTTTTCCCGCACTTGTTTTTGAAGTTGCAACAATCTCGTTGCCGCTTTTTTCCCAGCCTCCACGCCGGGCTGATCGTAGGCGTTGATATTGACCAGTGAAGCATAGAAGCCCACCGCGCGCTCATAGATTGCAATCAACGCGCCGATGTTAAAGGCGTTCACTTCCGCAATGCTCACGGTAATCGATTCGCGCCCGCTCTCGTAAAGAGCACTTCGTGTCCCGCGCAAAAATCCATGGAGATAATCGCCGCTGGTAATGCCGTTTTCGATTTTCAGCGCTGTCCCGTGCCGATCCTTATCAACCTCGATGAAAGTGACGAAAAAATTCAAGACACCGTCACGCAACTGCTGGACGTAGGCGTGCTGATCGGTTGAGCCTTTGTTCCCGTAAACAGCAATGCCCTGATGCACAATGTCTCCGTCGAGGTCCTTTTCTTTTCCCAACGATTCCATCACCAGTTGCTGCAGATACTTACTGAACAACGCCAGCCGGTCTTTGTAGGGGAGGATCACCATATCTTTCTCGCCTTTCCCCTTGCCCACATAGTACCACATCAACGCCAGAAGCATGGCGGCGTTTTGCGTTGCATCGGGAATGCGCGTCCGCTCATCCATGGCCGCCGCGCCGGCGAGAAATGCGTCGATATTAAAACCTTCCAGTGCCATCGGGAGAAGTCCGACCGCGCTCATCACCGAAGTGCGTCCGCCGATCCAATCGTGCATCGGGAAACGGGCGAGCCATTGGTTTTGTTCGGCATATTTGTCTAATTCGCTTCCGACGCCCGTCACGGCCACAGCGTGTTTGCCGAAGTGAAGCCCCTTCTGTTTGAATTTTGCTTCGACTTCGAGCATTCCGTTTCGCGTTTCCTTTGTCCCGCCGGATTTCGAGACCACAACCACGAGCGTCTGCGAAACGCGATTGTTCGCCACGGCGAATCCGTCCTTCGGCGGATCGATCTTATCGAAAACGCGATCAAAACCGTCCGGATCGGTGTTATCGAAAAAATAGATGTCCATTGGATCGTGCACCGATCCAAGGGCGTCAGCCACGAATTCTGGTCCCAGGGCCGAGCCGCCAATCCCGATTAGTAGGACGTGCCGGAAGGGCCTTCCGTTCTCGTCCGCAATTTTTCCGGCGTGAACATCCGCGGCAAACTGTTTAATGCGTTTATTTGTTTGTTCGATCTCCGCGCGAAGCTCTGCATTTGGCGCCAGCGCCGGATTGCGGAGCCAGTAGTGGCCGACCATCCGCTTCTCATTGGGATTGGCGATCGCGCCCGCCTCGAGCTCGCGCATGGCCGCGAAAGCTTTCTCGATTCGCGGTTGCATTTTCTCAAATAAGTCGGCCGGAAATTTCATACGGCTGATATCGATCGAAAAATCGAGATCGGCGTAGCGCAAAAAATATTCCTGAAAACGCTGCCAGAGTGAGGAAGAAGCCATGATCTCAACTAAGCTGGAATTTGACCGATTGAAAAGGGGATGATGGAGGGACCACCGCTGTATCGTCCCATTATTCGACCCTGGGTGGCGGCGACTGCTTTCCCGGGACGTTACTTTTCTTGACTGGCACTTCTTGTTGCGGGGCAACTTCGTATTCCGGTTTGGGAATTCCCATCAACCAATGGTCGAACCACCCAACGATGTTTTGTAGCCGCTCGACCCGGTGCCAAGGCTGACCAGAACGCGAAAGCTCGTGAGATTCGTTAGGGAATCTCACCATCACCGTGGGAATCTTGCGGAATTTTAGGGCGCGAAACATCTCTTCGCCGCCGGCGCCAGGCGGCGTCCGGTAATCCACTTCGCCGAGAATGAACATCATCGGTGTCTTCACATTCTTGATGTAAGTGAGCGGCGATCGTGTCTTGAACTCTTCCTCGCCATCAAATGGCGGCGCCTTAAACCAGGTCGGCTGAAAGAGAGTGAAATCAGCCGAGTACCACCAATCCTCCCAGCTCGCGATGTCGCGCTGAGAAACCGCTGCGGCAAATCGGTTCGTTTGTCCCACAACCCAGTTTGTGAGCAGACCGCCGCCGCTCCCGCCGGTTACACTAAGCTTTTTATCGTCGATGTAGCCGCGGTGGATCGCATCATCTACCCCCGCCATCAAATCCTTATAATCGTCGCCGGGATAATGATATTGAATGACGTTACCAAAATCCTGCCCGTAGGTCGTGCTCCCGCGCGGATTTGGGTAAAGCACCACATAACCTTTGGCTGCCATCCACTGAAACTCGTGCTCGAAAATGTAGCCGTAGGCCGTATGCGGTCCGCCGTGGATGTCCAGAATGAGCGGGTATTTCTTTGCCGGATTAAAGTCCGGTGGTTTCTGCACCCACGCCTGTATCCGTTTGCCATCGAAACTCTGATATGAAATTTCTTCCGGCTCGGTCAGATTCAATTTCGAAAAAAGCTCGTCGTTGATGTCGGTTAATTGGCGTGGCTCGCCGCTGCTGCGTTCCAGCGCAAAGAGATCGTTTATCCGTGTCGGGGTCGACACGGTGTAGACGATTTTGGATCGATCTGCGGACGCGCGGAAACGGAGGACCGCCTGGTTTCCGTGTGTGAGATCGGTTTCTGCGCCGCTCTCGACATCAAATGAGGCGAGAATTGTTTTGCCTTCTTTTCCGTAGACCTCGATCAGGCTGCGCCCGTCGGCCGTCCACAAGGGAATATTCGCGCCGCCAGCGCGCGGAGGTGCGCTGTCACCAAACACACCGCCGCCCACATCGAAATCGAACATTGCGGTCAAATTTTGCGGCTTCGCGTTGGGCGCAAGATCGACAACCCACAAATCCGGTTGGGTGTAGGAATTTACTGGCTGCGTAGTCGCAGCGATAAACGCGATTCGTTTGCCGTCCGGACTTAGCGACAAAGCATCAATTCCCATGTCGATCGAATTGAGTTTTGTTGCGTTCCCGCCGTTTGGGTTAATCGAATAGAGTTCGGTCTTCGGCAGTTCGTAATACGGTTCGTCTATGCGCAATGACGTGAAATAGATCTGCGCGCTGTCCTTGGACCAAACGATGTTCCCTTCTTCAAATCGGCCGGAAGTTAATTGGTTTGGCTGCACCTTTTCATCCGCCGTGCGCGGCGCTGGCACGATCCAAAGATGAGTCGGATGCTTCGGGTCGAGATAACCTTCATTATCTTCCCGGTAAACCGCCCGCGTGACCACGTGAATGTCGCTCTCGTGTTCCGCTTCGGCCTCCGCTTTTTTTGCGGCCGCATCTGGTTCGCTCTTAGGCGTTGCCGTCGGTTTGCCCGAACCTTTTGTGGCGGGGGTGGGGGATGGCGAACTTTCGCTCACCGCCTTTTTTAATTCTGCTTCCCTGCGCTTTTTCTTTGCTTGTTTGTCCAGGTCCTCCGCATTTGTGTCGCTCGTGAACGCGATCGTTTTCCCATCCGGCCCCCAGACCGGATTGCTCGCGCCTTTCGGCAGATCGGTGAAAGAGAATGAATCGCCGCCCGCCATTGGCAAGATCGACAATTGAGCCGGCTCCGGTTTGCCGTCCTTTTCGCTCGCGCGCAAGAAGAGCAAGGATTTTCCGTCCGGAGACCAGCGTGGTGTCGAGTCGTGATCGCCTTTTGTCAGTTGATGGGGCTCTTCGCCGCCCGCCACGGGCACAGACCAGATCGAGGTGTTATAGCCTTCGCGTTTCTCATTGACCGTGACGCGCACAAACGCTACGCGCATTCCGTCCGGTGAAATTTGCGGATCGCCGATCCAGACAAAATCGAACAGATCTTTTTCGGTGATGCTTCGCTTTTGAGCGTAAACGCTACCGAGCGCGAGGGCGAGAAGAAAGGCAATGACGAAGCACGAATGACGAATGACAAATGAATGACGAAATCCGAAGTCCAAAGTGAAAGATCGATATTGTTTCGTCATTTGATCATTCGGGCTTCCTTCGTCATTGGACATTCGTCATTCATCATTGTTTCGACCTTCGGCATTCGGGTTTCGTCATTCTTAGGTCATGTGTTCGATCACGTTGTCGCCGAACTGTGAGCACTTAATTTCGGTCGCGCCCTCCATTAAGCGCGCGAAATCGTAGGTCACCCGCTTGCTCGCGATCGCGCCCTTCAATCCCTTGAGAATCAGATCGGCGGCTTTCGCCCAGCCCATATAACGAAACATCATTTCACCCGAGAGAATCACCGAGCCGGGATTGACCTTGTCCTGGTTCGCGTACTTCGGTGCAGTGCCATGGGTCGCTTCGAAAACCGCGTGACCGGTGATGTAATTGATGTTTCCACCGGGCGCAATGCCGATCCCGCCCACTTGCGCCGCAAGCGCATCGCTCAAATAATCGCCGTTCAAATTCAAAGTCGCGATCACGTCGAAATCTTCTGGCCGCGTCAATACCTGTTGCAAGGTGATGTCCGCGATCGCGTCTTTGATGACAATACCGGCGCCCGGTTTGTCTATCGGAATCTTGCACCACGGGCCGCCCTCGATTTCCTTCGCGCCGAAATATTGTTTCGCGATCTCATAGCCCCAGTCGCGAAATGCACCCTCGGTGAACTTCATGATATTGCCCTTGTGCACCAGGGTCACGCTCTTGCGTTGATTCTTGATCGCGTAGGTGATCGCGCTGTGGATCAAGCGCACACTGCCGGCGCGACTTACCGGCTTGATGCCAATGCCCACGCAAACGTCGTCACCCTCAGGCGCGCCGACTTTTTTCCAGAACTCCGCCGCTTTCTGCTTCGTGCCGAAACGGATTTTGTCGAACTGCTTTGGAAATTCCTTCTGAAAGAAATCGAGAATCTTTTGCGCTTCCGGAGTGCCCGCGGCGTATTCGATGCCCGCGTAGATGTCTTCCGTGTTTTCGCGGAAGATTACAATGTCTACTTTCTCCGGATGTTTCACAGGCGAGGGGACGCCTTCGAAGTACTGCACCGGTCGCAGGCAAACGAAAAGATCGAGAAGTTGCCGGAGCGCGACGTTGAGCGAGCGAATTCCGCCGCCCACCGGTGTCGTGAGCGGGCCTTTAATGCCGACCAGAAATTCGCGGAACGCTTCAACCGTATCGTCAGGCAACCATTCATCGAATTTGTCCTTTGCCACCTGCCCGGCGAAAACTTCGAACCACGAAATGTTCTTTTGTCCGCCGAAAGCTTTCTCGACCGCGGCATCGAACACGCGCACGCTGGCTGCCCAGATATCCGGTCCGGTGCCATCTCCGCGAATGAACGGAATAATTGGCTGATCCGGAACCTCCAACTGTCCGTTATCGATGGAAATTCTTTCGCCAGAAGGCGGCGCAATGTTTTTGTACGGCATAAGCCGGAACTGTAGCGGCAGGAGTGTCGCCTGCAATCACGTTAACCGCGGAATGGAGCGAATGGGCGGAGCGACATGCACGGCAAAGCCGCGAGGGTAGCGGAGATCGAAGCGGGAGCTGAGAGAATGATTACGCCGATCCATGAATGAGGATGGAGGGACGACCTCCGTGTCGTCCCCTATATTCCAGGGACGGGACAGCGCCCGTCCCTCCAAATTACTTATCCGCGCGCTTCGCGGTTTAATTCAGACAGAATCGACGTAGACTTCTCTCGAAACAACCTTCGTTTTCTTCGTTATCTTCTGTTTACAGTTTTCTGCCTGCATTCCCCAAGCCAGATTGAACAGAAGGCAGCGAAGGTAACCCCGGACTAGGCGGATAGGTGAATGAGGAAAACAGGAATGTAGGAACGGAATAGTCGGGCGTGACTGCCCGGCGCGCTGACTGATTCTCAAGGGTGGAAGGAAGACCCTGTCCTACAAATTGCCCGGCTTTCGAGAGGCAAACCAAACCCGCTCAGTGCGCGTGAAGAGATGAGAAACTCGCGCTCAGGGAATTAGTTGTGAGTTTTCTTGAAGATGTCGATTCCCGTTTTGGCAGTGATTAGCTTTCGTCGTCGTGCTCCAACGGCTCCGACCCATTGCCGCTGTATCCAACCGGTGTGTTACCGTTGCTGCCAGGCTTGGCATGGTCGCGATCTCGATTGCCGTTTCGGCGGTGATTGGCTTCAACAGCAGTGCTCCAGTGACTGCGAACCATCGCCTGCGTCCCAAGGCGATGCGTTATTGCAGTGACGCCTTGAAGGGTCGCGATTACCTCTTTACTGAGACTGCGATGGTGCGCCAGGGCGCGATTCTTTAACTCCCGATACAACTCAGGAGGAATTTTCTTCAGGGTTATGGTGGCCATTCCCGAATTGTTACAAGTCCGTTACGGCTTTGCAAGCCCAAAAAATAGGCCTAAAGCGGGACAAGACAACGCCTTGGATCGCCGCGAATCACGCGAATAAAATTTGATCGGGAAGCCAGGAATTCAGGAAAAGGCCTGATAGTACGTCTGGAGTGACAGCCGTGTCCGGTCGCCGCGGCGACACGGACTGGTCCGGTGGCGAGCAGCTGTAAGGAGTTCATCTCGCACGCGACATGCGTTCACCTGTAGAGGCAGCCGTGCCGGCTGCAAAGATCTCGCACGCGACACGCGTGCCACTACAGGTTACGCGCGATCGATTCGTACGATCTCACCTTGATGTGGCCATTCCTGCCAGGAAGTTACTAGGCCAGTTCGCACCGGATTGTCCCGTACGTATTCCCATTTTTGGGCGTAACTTTCGTCGTTGCGTAGAACGTGATCAAAAAATCCTGGCTGCCACAAAGAGTTCTGTTTCCCCTGTAGCGGCAGCCGTGCCGGCTGCGAACTGATGTCCAATCCTTTCCGTGATCCCGCACGCGACACGCGTGCCACTACAGCATCCTTCGACACCGCGACTGAAATCGCACGCTTCAAGCCACCGACCCATGGAGAAAGCGCAAAATTTGGATCACCTCGAACGAAAAAATGGACGTGATCCGGCATGATCACATAACGGCCAACTCCGACGTTAAACTTCTCCAGAGCATCTTTGCCATATTTCACGAGCGCGTTATTAGCGTTGGTGAGTGGATCAATCCGTTTACGATCTCGTGTGCAGAATGTGATGAAGAAAACTGGAGCACGTGAAAAAATATGGTCGAGCCGCCGCGGCCGATCTTTGATCACGGCTAATTGTAGCGGCAGTCGTGCCGGCTGCAACGGGAGTTCATCCGCACGCGACACGCGTGCCACCACAGCTGGAGAGGCAGCCGTGCCGGCTGCAAAGATTTTCGTTCATTTTGCACAACAGCGAATCCGCTTCCCATTAAGAATGACGCTAAAGGGAAACAGGACCGGCGCGAAGGTAAGGTTCGATTATAGTGTAATC
>WNGC01000715.1_pt1 | contig 19729 bp, 15 predicted proteins | sample 5400051 | NCBI WGS metagenome assembly WNGC01 (sample SAMN13153368, study PRJNA577476) | soil metagenome | isolation source: 20 cm soil or saprolite under grassland replicate 2 | place: USA:California | collected 2016-06-15
GATGCGCGTTGAGCAAGTGCGCGGCGACGTGGTGGAGGCGTGGCACGACGTCCACGCGGCGGTCGTAGACACGCGTGGGCGTCTGGTCGCGCGCACCGGCGACCCCGACCTCGTCACGTTCTGGCGCTCGGCCGCCAAGCCGTTCCAGGCGATGCCGCTGGTCGAAGACGGTGTGACCGATCGCTTCGGCTTTACGACCGAGGAGCTGGCGCTGGTGTGCGCGTCGCACTCGAGCGAGCCCGTCCAGGTGGCACGCGTGCGCGAGCTGCTGGGGAAGATCGGGTGCAGCGAGCGGGATCTCCTGTGCGGGCCCCATCCCCCGCTCTCGGAGCGCGTGGCACAAGATTACGCGACTCGCGGCTTGCGCCTTACGGCCGTGTTCTCGAATTGCTCGGGGAAACACGCGGGCATGCTGGCGCTGGCCCGCCACCACGGCTGGCCCACGGAGTTCTACACCCGCCCCGAGCATCCCGTGCAGCAGCGCTGCCTGCGGGAAGTGAGTCGCTGGACGGACGTCGGCGTGGCCGACGTGCGCACCGCGACCGACGGATGCGGGGTGGTGTGCTTCGGGATCCCGCTGAGGAACATGGCGCTGGCGTATGGGAGACTGGGCAGTGCGGAGTTCGGAGTGCGGAATGCGGAGTCTCGGGGCGAACGTCGTGCCGCGAGCGACCCTCCACAGCAACTCCGCACTCCGCATTCCGCACTCCGCATTGTTGAAGCGATGCTTCGCCACCCCGACCTGATCGCGGGTGAAGGCCGTCCCTGTACCGAGATGATGCGGGCGCATCCCGGCCGGGTGATCGTCAAGGTCGGTGCCGAGGGCGTCTACTGCGCGCTGCTGCCGCGGGATGGACTGGGCGTGGCCATCAAGGTGGGCGACGGGCATGCCGTGGCGTCGGCGCTGGCGATGGCGGCCGTGCTGGAGCAGCTGGGCCTGCGACCTCGACCCGTGTCGCTCACGGCCCGGCTCATGGTGAACACACGCGGCGAGACGGTCGGTGAGCTGCGCGTAAATGGGGGGCTGGAGCAACAAAAGGATGGGGGACCGCGCGGGGAGGACGCGTAATATGAGCCAGGGCGTATCCCGGGGCGGCGGCGCGGGATCGCTCGACCCGGCCACCGCGGCGCTGGTGCGGTTGGCGGCGGCGGTCGCCGGAGGCGACGTGCCCGAGCTGCACCAGCGCCTCGCCGCGGCCCAGGGAGCGGGTGTGCCGCCGCTCTGGATCGACGAGCTGCTGCTCCAGAGCATGCTCGTGGTGGGCTACCCGCTCGCGCTGGTGGCGTTCGGCGTGTGGCGTGAGGTCGGGGGTGCCGCCGCGGCGGCGCGGCATGCGGCGGAGCCGCTGGCACACGTGGACTGGCAGGCGTGGGCGGATCGGGGGGCGGCCGTGTGCCGCGACGTGTACGGGCGCGCCTATCACAAGCTGCTCGTCAACCTGCGCGCCCTGCACCCCGCGCTCGAGGACCTGGTACTGGTGGACGCATACGGCAAGGTGATCGGCCGGCCGGGGCTCGACCTGAAGCGGCGCGAGCTCGCCACCGTGGCGGCGATCGCCGTGCTGGGCGCGGCCCAGCAGCTGCACTCGCACCTGCGCGGCGCGCTCAACACCGGCGCGTCCGCGGAGGAAGTGGAAGCGGTGCTGGAGCTGGTGGCGGGGGATATGAGCTCGGAGTACCTCCGTCGAGCGCAGGAGCAATGGGCGGATGTACGGCGGAGAAAACTGTGAACGCGGAGGTGAACAGAGTGCGGAATGCGGAGCGGTCAAGTGCGGAATGCGGAGTGCGGAATGCGGAGTAGCAGGGCGGGTTCGTGACGCAGACTCGACTGCTGGCTCGCACGAGAGCATTCGCGTTAGCCGTGGTGGTTGTAGTTGAGGACCTGCCGCGTGGCCGCACCGCCGATGTGATCGGCATGCAGCTGCTGCGCGCTGGGACCTCCGTTGGTGCGAACTATCGGGCTGCATGCCGCGCGCGTTCACGCAAGGAGTTCATCGCCAAGATGGGCATCGTCGAGGAAGAGGCGGACGAATCTCAGTTCTGGCTTGGGCTGTTGCTCGAGCGAAAACTCCTCGCTGCAGAGCGCCTCTCGTCCCTTCACCAAGAGGCCGGTCAGATCGTGGCCATGACCGTCTCGTCGATCAGGACAGCGCGATGGGCTTCCCGTTCTACTCCGCACTCCGCATTCCGCACTCCGCACCCGTCTGTCGGCGGTTCCGATGTTCATTGATAGAGCCGTAGTGCATGTGGTTGCCGGCGCGGGCGGGGCGGGAGCTTCCAGCTTTCGCCGCGAGAAGTTCGTCCCCAAGGGCGGCCCCGACGGCGGCGACGGCGGGTCCGGGGGCAGCGTGTACGTGCGCGCCGACACGAACCTCGCCACGCTGCTCGACTACCGGTACCGCACGCACTGGCGCGCCGAGCGCGGCCAGCACGGCAAGGGCAAGAACATGAGCGGGAAGTCCGGCGCCGACCTCTACCTCCCCGTTCCGGCGGGCACCGAAATCCGTGATGCCGCGAGCGGCGCGCCACTCGGCGAGGTCGTGGCCGGGGGCGACACGCTCCTCGTCGGGCGGGGCGGGCGGGGCGGCCGCGGCAACGCCCGGTTTGCGACGCCTACGCACCAGAGCCCGCGCGAATGGGAACCCGGCGAGCAGGGCGAGGAGCGCGAGCTCGAGCTCGTCCTCAAGCTGATCGCCGACGTCGGCCTGCTGGGTGAGCCGAACGCGGGAAAGAGCACGCTGCTCTCCGTGGTCTCCGCCGCCCGCCCCAAGATCGCCGACTATCCGTTCACCACCCTCGAGCCGCAGCTCGGCGTGGTGGGCCTGTCCGACAGCCGCTCATTCGTCGTCGCCGACATTCCGGGGATCATCGCGGGGGCCCACGCCGGCAAAGGTCTGGGCCTGAAGTTCCTGCAGCACGTGGAGCGCACCCGACTGGTCGCCGTCCTGGTGCCGGTCGATAGTCCGGACCCGCAGGCCGGCTACGAGCTGTTGTTGCGGGAAGCGGCCGCGTACTCGCCGGAGCTGGCGGCGAAGCCGCATGTGGTGGTACTGACCAAGCTCGATCTCTCGCATCCCGCATCCCCCATCCCGACGATTCGCACACGTGCGGGCGCGCCCGTAATCGCGGTGTCGGCCGTGACCGGACAGGGGATCCCGCAGCTGTTGGAAACGCTATGGCAGGCGCTCCCGGCGGCGGTCGCGACGAAGTAGCGGCCTACCTGGCCCTCGCGCAGGTGCCCGGGATCGGCGCCGCGCGACTCCGCACGCTGGTGGCCGCCTTCGGCAGCGCCGGCGCGGCCCTGCACGCTGCCCCCGGCGCCATCGCCGCGCTGCCGGGCTTCAGCCGCGCCGCGGCCGGCGCCATCCGTGCGGTCTCGCCGGCCGGTGGGCACGAGATCTTGAACCAGCTCGACCGGATCGGCGCGGCGGTGCTCGTTCCCGACGATCCCCGGTTCCCGCCGCTGCTGTCGGAAATCCCCGAGCCGCCGGCGCTGCTCTATGTGTGGGGCGACGCGGCGTGGCTGCAGCGCTCCGCCGTCGGCATCGTGGGCAGCCGGGACCATACGTCCTACGGCGCCGACGCGGCGCGCCTGCTCGCCGCGGGCGTGGCGCGCGCGGGGGTCGTGGTCACGAGCGGCATGGCGCGCGGCATCGACGCGATTGCCCACGGCGCCGCGCTCGACGCGGGCGGGGCTTCGGTGGGCGTGCTGGGGAACGGCTTCGGCGTGATTTACCCCGCCGCGAACCGGGTGCTGTACGAGCGCATGATCACGGCGGGTTGTCTCGTCTCGGAGCTGCCGCCGGGCGAGCGGCCGCACGCCGGTGCGTTTCCGCGCCGCAATCGTCTGATCTCCGGGCTGGCCCGTGTGACCGTGGTGGTCGAAGCCGCGCCGGGCTCGGGCGCGTTGATCACCAGCGACTGCGCGCTCGATCAGGGGCGCACCGTGCTCGCCGTGCCTGGTCCCATCACGAGCCCCACCTCGCTCGGCTGCAACCGGCTCATCCAGCAGGGCGCCAAGCCCGCGCTTTCGGCGGCCGACATTCTCGAAGAGCTGGGGCTGCCGGGGACGGCCGACCCCGGGCCGGCGGCCCGGGGTGAGACAGGGCTCCGGAGTCAGCCCGGCGACCTCGACGACCTGCAGCGCTCGTTATGGGAGGCGCTCGTCGCCGAGCCGAAGCACGTGGACGTGCTCGTGGCGACGGCGGGCGGGGAGACGGGCGCCGTGTTGACTGCGCTCACCGAGCTCGAGATACGCGGCCTGGTGCGGCAGCAGCCGGGGATGGTGTTCGGGCTCGCCTGAGTGCGGAATGCGGAGTGCGGAATGCGGAATTGCAAGGGAAGATCGTTCGCGGGACGACCCATATACTGATATTCCGCATTCCGAATTCCGCACTCCGCATTACGTTTTCGCCATGCGCCACCTCTACGTCCACGTCCCTTTCTGCGGCCGCCGTTGCTCGTATTGCGACTTCTCCATCGCGGTCCGCAAGCGCATCCCGACGCGGGAGTACGTGGATGCAGTTGTTCAGGAGCTGCGACAAGGGTTGACTGACCCCGGGCGCCAGCCCGGGGATTCGGGGAGCACAGCTGTGGAGACCATCTACCTTGGTGGCGGCACTCCGTCGCTGCTGCCGCCGGATGCCCTGGCCACGCTTCTCACGTCTCTCCGCGACGCCTTTCCTGTGACGTCTTTCCGCGACGACCTTGAAGTAACGTTGGAGGCCAATCCCGAAGACGTCACCCCGGACGCGGCGACAAGCTGGCGCCGCGCGGGCATCAATCGCGTGTCGCTCGGGGCTCAATCGTTCGACGACCGGGTGTTGCAGTGGATGCACCGCTCCCACGATGCGGCACGCATTGCCGCCGCCGTGCGGACGCTGCGCGACACTGGTGTCGACAACATCTCGCTCGATCTGATCTTTGCGCTGCCCACCATGCTGGAGCGCGATTGGGCGCGTGACCTGGAGCAGGCGCTGGCCCTGCGCCCCGACCACCTCTCGCTCTACGGTCTCACGGTGGAAGAGCGGACGCCGCTGGCCCGCTGGATCTCGCGCGGCGCGGCCGCCCCGCCGGACGATGATCACTATGCCGATGAGTACTTGCTGGCGCACTCGCGGCTCGCGGCCTGCGGCTATCGGTTCTACGAGGTCTCGAACGCCGCGCGCGACGGCCGCCGCTCGCGTCACAACTCCGCCTACTGGTCGGGACGCCCATATCGCGGCCTCGGCCCGGCGGCCCACTCGTTCGACGGTGCGATGCGACGCTGGAATCTCGCCGCCTGGGAAGCGTACCGTCGCGCCGTCGCCTCAGGCCGGTCTCCCGTCGCGTCCCAAGAAGTTCTGACCGATGAGCAACGGGAACTGGAGCGGGTATATCTCGCGTTGCGCACCGACGCGGGGCTGGATGTTGCCGCCCTCTCCCGCCCTCTACCACCCTCTACCGCCCGGTGGTTGAAGCGGGGCTGGGTGCAGGTCCGCAACGATCGCCTGGTCTGCACGCCGGAGGGCTGGCTCCGGCTTGATGCCTTGGTCCGCGACTTGACCGGCTGCGGCACAGCGAGCTAAATTGTTAGCAGTTAACAGCTTGGCTGATATGGCAGCGTCCCTCAACGAGCGCGAGCGGCAGGTCCTCGAAGCCGTAATCGAGACCTACGTCGAAACCGCCGAACCGGCGGGGAGTCGGACTGTCTCGAAGCGCTTCGGGCTCGACCTGTCGCCCGCCTCCATCCGCAACACCATGAGCGACCTGGAGGAGAAGGGGTATCTGTACCACCCCCACACTTCGGCCGGGCGGATTCCCACCGATCTCGCCTATCGGGTGTACGTGAACTCTCTGATGCGGTTGCCCCCCGTTTCGGCGTCGGAGTCGCACCAGATCCGTGAAGGGCTGGGCGACCACAATGCGGTGGACCAGATCCTCGAGCGCGCGGCGCAAGTGCTGGGCGTGCTGACCAAGGAGCTCGGCGTCGCCATCGGTCCGACGCTCGATGCCGCGGTGCTCGAGCGGCTCGAGCTGTTGCAGGCGTCGTCCGAGCGGTTGCTGTTGGTGCTCACGCTCAAGAGCGGCGTGGTGCGCTCGATCTTCGTCGAAGTGCCGGCGCGGTTGGCTCCGGAAGCGGTGGCTCGGGTCGGCGTCGTATTGAACGAGCGGCTCGCGGGGCTGACGTTGCGCGACATCCGCGGCACGCTCCCCGAGCGGCTGCGCGACGCCACGCCGGACGCGGATTCGAGCGAGCTCCTCAACATCTTCATCCAGGAGGCCGACGAGCTGTTCGACATGCCGGCGGCGGGGAACGCCGGCGTCGGCGTCGTGCTGGGGAGCGCGCAGCTCCTGGCCGGGCAGCCGGAGTTCGCGACCAAGGAGCGGCTGCAGGGACTCATGGAGGTCACAGAGCGACGCGACATGCTGCGCGAGGCCCTCGCCCAACGGCTCGGCCAGGGGCTCACGATCACCATCGGCGGCGAGCATCACGACGCGAGGCTCGCCCCCTTCACGCTCGTCACGGCCTCGTACCGGCTGGGTGCGCTCGCCGGCGTCATCGGCGTCATGGGTCCGACGCGCATGCCGTACGATAAAATCGTCGCCCTCGTGGAGCACACGAGCCGTCTGGTCGGGGAGCTGCTCGAGTGACGCACGACTACTACGCGCTGCTCGGCGTCCAGCGTGACGCGAACGAAGCCGAGATCAAAAAGGCCTACCGTCGCCTCGCGATGCAGCATCATCCCGATCGCGTGGGTCCGGACGAAAAGCAGGCGGCCGAAGCGAAGTTCAAGGAGATCACCGAGGCGTACGAGGTCCTGCGGGATCCGGAGAAGCGGGCCACCTACGATCGCTATGGCGCCGCCGGTCTGCGCCGCGGAGGCGGAGCGGGCGGGAGCGACTTCGGGTTCACGCACTTCGACCTGTCCGAAGCGCTCAACGTGTTCATGCGCGACTTCGGCGGGCTGGGCGGCTTCGATGCCCTATTCGGGGGCGGGCGCGGCCGGCAGGAGCAGCACCGCGGCCAAGACCTGAAGGTGACCCTGAAGCTCGATCTCGCCGAGGTGGCGAGCGGCGCCACCAAGAAGATCAAGGTGCGCACCTACGAGCGGTGCGCCGAATGCGGCGGCAGCGGTGCCGCGTCGGGCTCGCGCCCCACGGCCTGCGGCACGTGCGGTGGCTCGGGCGAGGTGCGGCGGGCTGCACGCTCCATGTTCGGGCAGTTCGTATCGGTGTCGCCCTGTCCCACATGTGCCGGGGATGGGAGCGTCATCGCGCAGCCCTGCGCGAAGTGCCAGGGGGACGGCCGGGTTCGCGCCGAGAAGCTGGTGGAGATCAACGTGCCCGCGGGCGTCGCCGATCATCACTACCTCACGATGCGCGGGGCCGGAGCCCCGGGGCCCCGCAACGGTCCGCCGGGCGACTTGGTCGCCGTGCTCGACATCGCCGAAGACCCGCGCTTCGAGCGTCAGGGTGACGACCTCATCTACGACCTGCCGCTGTCCTTCACGCAGGCGGCGTTGGGCGCGGAGCTGAGCGTGCCCACTCCGTACGGCGCGGCGGCCCTGAAGCTGCAACCCGGCACGCAGACCGGCGCCGTGTACCGGCTGCGTGGCAAGGGGCTGCCGCGCGTGGGCGAGGGCGGGCGCGGCGATCTCCACGTGCGCGTGCACGTGTGGACGCCCACCAACCTGACGACGGAGCAGCGCGCGTTGTTGGAGCAGCTCGCCAAAGTGGAGGGCTCGCCGCCCGGCGACGAGCGCACGGGAAAGAAGTTCTGGGAGCAGCTGCGCCAGGCGTTCGGGCGCTAACTGACCCCGGGCGCGAGCCCGGGGGAAAGAGGGACCATGCCCGGAGCCTGTGTCTTCTGCAAGATCGCCGCCGGAGAAATCCCGGCGACCGTCGTGAAGCGCGGCGACGGGATGCTCGCGTTCCGGGACCTGAACCCGCAGGCGCCGACGCACGTGCTCGTGGTTCCCACCGATCACGTTGCATCGCTCAACGACGCCAAGGATCCGCGGCTGCTGGGCAGCCTGCTCGGCTTCGCGCGCGAAGTGGCGCGTGCCGAGGGGATCGCGGAGCGCGGGTATCGAGTGGTGGTCAATACCAACCCCGACGGCGGGCAAACCGTGTTCCATCTGCACCTGCACCTGTTGGGAGGTCGACCCATGAAGTGGCCGCCCGGCTGAGGGTTGCACGGGGTGATGGGCAGGGCTAAGTTTGTGGGGCTATCACAGTTAGCGAGAGGGGTATGCCGGAAGTCGTCATTCATGATGACGAGCGCTGGGAGCGCGCGCTGAAGCGCAAACGCAAAGTGAGCGCGGCGCGCCGCAAGCGCCGCCGCCCGCGCGCCGCATAACGTGATGAGCTTGCCGGAGCGGCTGCGTGCCGCGATGAACGAGGCCCGGAAACACCGCGATCAGGCGCGTACCCTCCTCCTCTCCACGATCCTCGCAGACCTCAAGAACCGCGAATTCGAGCTCCAGCACCCGCCCTCCGACGACGAAACGGCGGACGTCCTGCGGCGCGGCATCAAGCGTCGCCGGGAAGCGGCCGAGCAGTACGCCGCCGCCGGACGGGGCGATCGGGCCGACGCCGAGCTGGCGGAGGTGAAGGCGCTCGAGGCATTCCTTCCCGCGGCGGTGGATCCGGAAGAAATCCGCCGCGCGGTGCGCGAAGCGATCGCCGGCGGGGTGCGCGACGTGGGCAAGGTCATGGGGCAGGTGATGCCCAGGTTCAAGGGCCGGGCGGATGGCAAGGTGGTGAACCAGATCGTGCGGGAAGAGCTGTCGGCCGCATGAGTGCCCCCCCCCCTCGTGGCGTCGCGTCTGCGGTGCTGGAGACACTCGAATTCCCCGCCGCGCTGGAGCGGGTGGCCGAGCATGCCGCCGGGCCGTTGGGCGCGGCGCGGGTGCGGAGCCGGCGGCCGGTCGCCGACGCGGACGCGATCCGCGCCGCCCTGGCGCAGGTGGCCGAGCTCGCGGCGCTGCTGCTGCGCGACGATGACATCCGCGCCGAGCCGGTGCCCGACATCGGGCCGGCGCTCGAGCTGCTCGCCGTGCCGGGCAGCGTGCTCGACGGCGCGGCGCTGGCCGCACTGGGGCGCGCGCTCGTCGCCGCCCGTATCGTCGCCGCCGATCTGGGCCGGCTGGCGGACCAGGCGCCGCGCACCGCCGCGCTGCGCGCCGCCGTGCCCGCGAGAGAGCTCGAGACCCGGCTCGCCCAATCGCTCGACCCCGAGGGGCAGGTGCTGGACGGCGCGTCGCACGGCGTCGCCCGCGCCCGCCGGGCCGTGCGCGAGGCGCGCCAGCGCCTGGTGCAGCGCCTCGAGTCGATCCTCGGCGCGCTCGATCAGACCGCGCGCGCTCCCGACGCCGCCGTCACGCTGCGGGGCGGCCGCTACGTCATCCCCGTGCGCGGCACCGCGTGGGCGAGGGTGGGCGGCATCGTGCACGACGAGTCCGCTACCGGTTCCACCTTGTTCGTCGAGCCGCCCGAGGCGATCGGGCTCGGGAATGCGCTCCGCGAGCACGAGGCCGAGGAGCAGCGCGAAGTCTTGCAGGTGCTGCGCGACCTCACCGAGCTGCTCCGCCCGGTGCGCGAGACGGTCGCGGGCGCGTGGGAGATGTGCGTCGCGTTCGACGACCTGTGCGCCCGCGCCCGCTACGCGGTGCTCGTCAACGGCTTCGCCCCCGCGATCGGCACGGGGCCGCTCGAGATCCACGACGGCCGCCATCCCCTTCTCATCTCTCCTTTCGTTCCCCCTCTCCACGAAGTGGAGAGGGGGTCAGGGGGTGAGGACGTCGAGGTGGAGAGGGGGAAAGGTGGTGCAGTCGTCCCCTTCGATCTGATACTCGCCCCCGACGAATTCACCGTGCTCATCTCCGGCCCGAACACCGGCGGCAAGACGGTGCTCATCAAGGCCGTGGGGTTGCTGTGCCTCATGGCACAGAGCGGCATCGTCCCGCCCATCGGACCGCAGTCGACGCTGCCGGTACTGGACGGCGTGTTCGCGGACATCGGCGATCGCCAGTCCATCGCCGCCAGTCTCTCCACCTTCTCCGCCCACGTCGCCGTGCTGAAGGACATTCTGGAGCGCGCCGGGTCGGGAGCGCTCGTGCTGTTGGACGAGATCGGCAGCGGGACCGATCCCGCGGAAGGCGCCGCGCTCGCCGCCGCCGTCCTCAAGACGCTCACCCGCCGTCGCGCCGTCACGCTCGCGACCACACACCTGGGGGCGTTGAAGCAGCTTGCCGCGGAGACGGTCGGCATCGTGAACGCGTCGCTCCAGTTCGATGCCGAAACGCTCACCCCCACCTTCCGGCTGCTCAAGGGCGTCCCGGGACGCTCCTACGGGCTCGCCATCGCCCGGCGTCTGGGGGTTGCCTCCGAGGTCCTGGACATCGCCGAGCGCGCCGTGCCCGACCGCGAGCGGACGCTCGATGCGCTGCTCGCGACCGTGGAAGCGCGGGCGCGGGAGCTCGAGGCTCGGGAGGGGGAGCTCGCGGCACGGGACGAGCGGCTACGGGAGGACGCCGCCCGGGTCGATGCCCGGGCCGACGAGGTTGTCGCACGCGAGCGTGACGTCAAGACCCGCGGGCAAGCCCTGGAGAGCGCCGCGCGGGAGCAGGCGCGGGCGTACCTGCTCGAGGCGCGTCGTAAGGTCGAGGACGCGCTGGGTCGCGCTCGCGCGGCCGTGGACGAAGCGACGGCCCGAGAAGCGCGCCGGTTGGTCGAGAAAGCGATTGAAGAGACGGACGTACGGGAAACGGGAAACGTGAAACGGGAAACGTGGCTGTCACTGGACGCGCTGCGGAGCCTCAAACAGCCGTCGCCGACGGACGCGCCCCGACGCGTGCCGAGCCCGGCGCGGCCGGCACGCGGAGGAGCGCGTCTGTCCGCGACGGCCACGACCGAGATCTCCCTGCGCGGGCTGCGGGCGGACGAAGCCGAGGCTCGGCTCGTCAAAGCGCTCGACGACGCCGTGCTCGCCGACCTCCCCTATCTGCGCGTCATCCACGGCAAGGGCACCGGCGCGCTGCGCCAGCTGGTGCACGACATCGTGTCCGCCGACACCCGGGTCGGGCGCTTCGGCTTCGCCCCGCCGAACCAGGGCGGGCACGGCGTCACGATCGTGGAGTTCACGGCGTGAGCCTCATTCCGGACGACGTGATCGAGCAGGTCCGGGACGCGGCCGACATCGTGGGAATCATCGGCGAGCACGTGGAGCTCAAGCGCACCGGTGCGGATTTTCGCGCCCCCTGCCCGTTTCACGGCGGCACGCACCGCAACTTCGCCGTCATCCCTCGGAAAGGGATGTACTACTGCTTCGTGTGTCACGAGGGCGGCGACGTCTTCACCTTCTTCATGAAGAAGCTCGGCATGGACTATCCCACGGCGGTGCGCGAGGTCGCGCGCCGGGTCGGGATCGCGATTCCGGAGCGGGGGCCCACCGGCCCAGACCCGCGCGAGCCGCTGTACGAGGCCGTGGCCGCGGCCGCCGACTGGTTCGCGCGCCAGCTGCGCGACAGCCCCGAAGCCCAGGTGGCCCGGGACTACCTCGCCTCCCGGCACCTCGAGCTCGAGGTGGTCCTCCCGCTGGGCCTGGGCTACGCGCCCAGGAGCAACGCGTTGCTCGACGCCATGAAAGGGTTGGGCGTGCGCGACGCGGTGTTGCTCGAGGCGGGGCTCCTCGTCAAACGAGAGGACGGCACGTTGCTGCCGCGCTTGCGGGGGCGTCTGCTGTTTCCGATCCACGATCTGCGCGCGCGCGTGGTCGCGTTCGGGGGCCGGATCCTCGGTGAAGGAGAGCCGAAGTATCTCAACTCGCCCGATTCGCCCGTGTTCCACAAGGGGAAGCTGCTCTATAACCTGCCCGTCGCGAAGCACGCCATGCGCAAGGCGGAGCGCGCCATCCTGGTGGAAGGGTATTTCGACGTGCTGCGCCTGTCGCTCGCCGGCATCGAGGAAGTGGTGGCCCCGCTCGGCACCGGCCTCACCCCCGAGCAGGCGCAGCTGCTGCAGCGTCACGCGCCGCATGTGACGTTGCTGTACGACTCGGACGACGCCGGACTGCGCGCCACCTTCCGCGCCGGCGACGAGCTGTTGCGCCAGGGCCTGCGCGTGAGCGTGGCCACGCTCCCCCCGGGGGAGGACCCGGATACCCTCGTGCAGAAACGGGGCGCCGCGGGTCTCGAAGCCATTCTCAAAGACGCGGTCGACCCCCTGGAGCGTAAAATCCAGATCCTCGACCGGAAGGCCTTTTTCTCGAGTCTCCCGGGGCGGCGCCGGGCGCTCGACCGCTTGCTCCCCACGATCCGTGCGGCGAAAGATCCGATTACGCGAGAACTGTACATCTCGCGCGCGGCGGAGGCCGCGGGCGTGCGGAAGGATGTGCTGGAGCGGGAGGTGACGGGGGACGGGGGACGGGGGACGGGTGGTGCGGCCCCGTCCCTCGTCCCTCGTCCCTTGTCTCCGCTTCCCGCCTCCGCCGAGAAAGCTCTCCTGCTCCTGATGCTCGAAGGGCAGCCCTGGCTCGCCCGCGTGACCGAGGCTGTCGATGCCGAGGAGCTCCAGTTTCTCCCGTATCGCGCCGTGTTCGAAGCCGTGGCGGACGACGCCGTGCTCGCCTTGGACGACACGTCGGCGCGCGCGTACGAGCAGCTCAAAGGCGAGGGCCTGGGCGGGCGCGATCCCAACGAGATGTACGAATTGGCCGTGACCTGGATGGAAGCACGGCGACTGGAGCGGCAGCTGGAGCAGCTCGACGATCAGTTGCCGTTCGAGAGTCCCGAGCGCCAGGCGTCCCTGATTGCGGAGAAGCGACGCGTGTTCGACGAGCTCCGCAAACGTTACCCGCGTTACAAAATCGCTGCGAGGAGGAGAGGTGCACCCGGAACTTGAAGCGTTGTTGGCGTTGCAGGAGAAAGATCAGGCGGTCACGGCCACGGACGAGAGCCTGGCGGCGCTCGCGCCCGAGCTCCAGGCCTTGGACGACGCGCAGGCAGCGGCCGATCGGGCCCTGGCCGGCGCGCAGGCGGCGATCCAGGCCGCGATCGACCGGCGCGACGAGCTGGAAGGGAAGATCGCCAACTACCGCACCATGCAGGAGCAGCGGCGCCAGCGGCTCGAGTGGGTGCGGGGCGCCAAAGAAGCCTCGACCCTCATGGCGGAGCTGGACCTGGCCCGCTCGGTGCTGGCCAAGGAGGAGGCCGAGTTCATGCGCTCGGGCGACGCGGTGACGGAGGCGGAGCGCAAGGCGGCGGAGGCCGAGAAGGCCCTGCAGGAGGTGCGCGCGCAGCAGGCGCCGCTGCGCGAGGCGCTGGCCGGCAAGCGCCACGCGATCGCGGCCGAGCGGGAGCGGGCGGTGGCGGAGCGCGAGCGCGCCGCGACCCAGGTCGGCGCCGGTCTGCTCGGACGCTACGAGCGCATCCGCCGCGGCAAGGCGCCGCTCGCGCTCTATGCGCTGCACGGCGACGCCTGCGGTCACTGCTTCACCGCCGTCCCCACGCAGCGGCGCGCCCTGATCCAGCGCGGCGCGTCGATCGAAGGCTGCGAGGCCTGCGGCGTGCTGTTGTACGCGCGGGAATGATCCCCGCTCGCTGGGCCGTCGCGGCGCCCGCCGACCCGGGGCTCACGACCACCCTCGCCGCCGACCTGCACATCCCCCAGCCCCTGGCGGCGATCCTGGTGCAGCGCGGCCTCGCCGCCCCGGAGCTCGCCCGGGCGTTTCTCCGCCCAGAGCTCGAGCGCCTGTCCGATCCGCTGGCTTTGGCTGACATGGCCCGGGCCGTGGACGTGATCGCGGCCGCCGTGCGCGCACGCGTTCCCATCCTGGTGCACGGCGACTACGACGTGGACGGGCAATGTGCCGCCGCCCTGCTCACCCGCGTGCTGGCGAGCGTGGGCGGAAACGTCCGGGGATTCGTACCGCACCGGCTGCGCGACGGCTACGATTTCGGCCCGGCCGGCCTCGCGGAAGCCCGGCGCGTGGGCGCGGGGCTCATCATCACCTGCGACTGCGGCATCACCGCCGTGGATGCGGTCGGCGCGGCCCGCGCGGCGGGCATCGACGTGATCGTCACCGATCACCACCTCCCCGGCGACGTTCTGCCGGCCGCTACCGCCGTGCTCGACCCCCGCCGGCCCGACTGCGCCTCGGAGGACAAACACCTCTGCGGCAGCGGCGTGGCGTTCAAGCTCGTCCAGGCGCTCGTCCCGGCGCTCGGCCTGTCGCCGAACCTGCCGCTCCACTTTCTCGACCTCGTGGCGCTCGCGACCGTGGCCGACGTCGTCCCGCTCACCGGCGAGAACCGCATCCTGGTGCGCCACGGGCTCAAGATGCTGGCCGAGTCCCGCTGGACCGGGGTGCGCGCGCTGATCGAGGCGGCGGGCCTGGCGGGCAAGCCGATCAAGTCGGGTCACGTAGGATTCATCCTCGCCCCGCGGCTCAATGCCGCCGGCCGTATCGACGACGCGAACCTGGGTCTGCGGTTATTGCTGTCCGACGACCCCACCGAGTGTGCCGCCATCGCGCGGGAGCTGGAGACGCTCAACGCGCGGCGCCAGGAGCTGGACCAGCGCATCCTGGACGAGGCGGTGGAGCTGGCCGAGCGCGTCCTGCGGCCGGAAGACCGGGCGCTGGTGCTCGCGGCCGACATGTGGCATCCCGGCGTGATCGGGATCGTGGCGTCGCGTCTGGTGGAGCGCTACGGCCGGCCCACGTTTCTCATCGGATGGGACGAGGGAGGGAGCACCGGGCGCGGCTCGGGGCGGAGCATCGCGGGCTTCGACCTCCACGCCGCGCTGCACCGGGTCGCCCCTCACCTCGAGAAATACGGCGGGCATACGATGGCGGCGGGCCTCACCATCCGGCGGGAGCGCTACGAGGCGTTTCGTGTTGCGTTCCTCGCGGTCGCGGGCGAGCTTCTGCGCCCCGACGACCTGGTGCCGGCGCAGCGCGTGGACCTGGAGCTGCCGCTGGGCCTCGTGAGCGACGAGCTGGAGAAGCTGATCCGCTACCTGGAGCCGTGCGGGGCCGGCAATCCGGCGCCGGTGTTCGGGGTGCGCGGCGCCCGTGCCGTGGGGGCACGGCGGGTCGGCACGAATCACCTGCGGTTCACGCTGGACGACGCGTCGGGCGCCCTGCCGGCCATCGCGTTCCAGTGGGCCGACGCGATTCCCGACCAGTGGCTCGCCGAGCGGCTGGACGTGGCGTTCCGGCTGGAGCGCGACGAGTGGCACGGGCGGGCGACGCTGCAGGCGCGGGTGGCATCGATTGCGCCCAGCGTATGAGTGCGGAATGCGAAGTGCGGAGTGCGGAGTTTCAATGAGAGGTCGTTCGCGCGGCGACGCTTGCGTTGATACTCCGCATTCCGCACTCCGCACTCCGCATTGGCGGAGGGGGGAAGGGTCGGGGATGATCCGGATAATCGCCGGCGAGTTCAAAGGGCGGCGGCTCCAGACGCCCGCCACCGATAAGGTGCGGCCCACCGCGGACCGTGTGCGCGAGGCGTGGTTCTCGATCCTGCAGCGCTCGATCGAGGGGGCGCGGGTGCTCGACCTGTTCGCGGGCTCCGGGGCGCTCGGCTTCGAGGCGCTGTCGCGCGGGGCCGCGAGCGCGGATTTCGTGGAGCTGCACCGCTTCGCGCTCGCCACCCTCAAGGCGAACGTGAAGACGCTCAAGGTCGACGACCGCGCCGCGATCCATCGCGCGGACGCGCTCCGCTTCGCCGAGCGGCTGCACCCGGGCCAGTACGACGTGGCATTCGCGGATCCCCCGTACGCGGGGCAGGAGGCCGCCCGCCTGGTCGCCATGTTCCGTCTCAACGCGTTCGCGCGCATCTTCTCGATCGAGCACCCCGCGGCCCAGCCCATCCCGGGCGACGACACGCGGCGCTACGGCGACACGGCCGTCACCTTCATTTACGCGCCATGACCCGCGTCGCCGTCTACCCGGGCTCGTTCGACCCCATCACGCGCGGCCACGAAGACCTGATCCGGCGCGCCCTCACGTTCGCCGACCGTGTCATCATCGCGGTCGCCGTCAACGTCGCGAAGCAGCCGCTGTTCACGCTGGAGGAGCGCGTCGCGCTGATCCAGAAGGCCGCGGTCGATCCGAGGGTCGAGGTCCGGTCGTTCGACGGCCTGCTGGCCGCCTTTGTGCGCGCCGCCGGCGCCACGCTGATCGTGCGCGGCCTGCGAGCGGTGAGCGACTTCGAGTACGAGTTCCAGATGGCGCTCATGAACCGCAACCTCGCTCCCGGGGTCGAGACCGTGTTCCTGGTGCCGGCGTTCGACCTCACGTACCTGAGCTCGAGCCTCGTGCGCGAAGTCGCCCGCTTCGGCGGCGACGTGTCGCAGCTCGTGCACCCCGCGGTGGGCCAGGCGCTCAAGCAAAAGTTCGGGAAGTGACGTTCCGCGATGGCCTGTACGAGCGGGCCCGGCGCGCGCGCCGTCGCATCGTGCTGCCCGAGGGCGAGGACGCCCGCGTCCGCGCCGCCGCCGCGCGGATCGAGGCCCTCGCGCTCGGCAGCGTGCAGCTGCTGGATCGAACCGCCCCCCGCTCCCCGCTCCCTGAAATGGTCCGCCTGCTGCGCGCCCGCCACCCGGACAAGTTTCCCGGCGACGCGGCGGCCGCCACCGCGCTGGCGCATCCCCTCACGTACGGCGCCGCGCTCGTGGCGCTGGGCCGCGCCGACGTCATGGTCGGAGGGGCCACCTTTCCGAGCGGCGACACGATCCGCGCCGCGCTCCGCACCGTCGGCACGGCGCCCGGGATCACGACCGTGAGCGGTGCGTTCTACATGGTCAAGGACGACGTCGTGCTCACGTTCACCGACTGCGCCGTCGTACCGGAGCCGACGTCCGAGCAGCTCGCCGAGGCGGCGCTCGCCGCGGCGCGCGACCGCCGTCGCATCGTAGGCGACGACCCGGTGGTTGCGTTCCTCTCCTACAGCACCAAAGGGAGCGCGACCGGACCGCGGGTGGAGCGCGTGCGCCGGGCGCTCGAGCTCCTGGCCGCCCAGCGCCCCGACTTTGTGTTCGACGGTGAGCTCCAGACCGACGCGGCGCTCGTGCTGGACGTGGCGGCGCGCAAAGCGCCCGGCTCCGCGGTGGCGGGCCGCGCCAACGTGCTCGTGTTCCCAGACCTTGACAGCGGGAACATCGGGTACAAACTGGTCCAGCGGCTGGGCGCGTGGGAGGCGATCGGGCCGATTCTCCAGGGCCTGGCCCGACCGGTGGCCGACCTGTCGCGGGGCGCCAGCGCCGACGATATTGTGGACACGGTCGCGGTCGCCGTCCTTCAAGCCGGGGAGTAGTCATGAGCTTCACGTTGCGCAAAGACAAGCACGGCGTCGTCGTCGTCGGCGTCGACGGCCAGTTGATCGTCGGCAACCGCCAGGAGCTGAAGCAGAAAGTGCTCGACGCCCTGGAGAGCGGCGGCCGCAAGTTCGTGGTGGACTTCACCAAGACCGGCTACATCGACTCGTCCGGCCTCGGCGTCCTCGTGTCGCTGTCGAAGAAGATCAGGGAACAGGGCGGGGATCTCCGTCTGTGCGGCCTGAACGAGGACCTGCAGACGCTGTTCGAGTTGACCAAGCTGGACACCCTCTTCGCCATCGCCAAGACGTCCGAGGAGGCGCTGGCCGCCTTCTAGCCCGTGACCACGCCGCTGCGCCTCGACGTCCGCCGCCGGGCGGGGGGAGGCGAGACCGAAACCGAGCTCTCGCTCGATGTGCCGAGCGACCTGCAGTACGTCGGGCCGGCGGTCGAGTTGATCGTGGGGCGCCTGCCGCCGGCTCCCCTGTCCCCGCGCCGCATCCGTTTCAACTTCAGCACGGCGCTCGCCGAAGCCCTCGCCAACGCCATCGCGTACGGCAACCGTCACGACCCCGCCCGGGTGGTGCGTGTCCTGGTCCAGGTCGGGCACGACGTCGTCCGCCTGCACGTCACCGACGAGGGAGACGGATTCGACCCGGACACGGTCCCCGACCCGACGCTCCCCGAGCGCCTGGCCCTCGAGGACGGGCGCGGCTTGTTCGTGCTGAGGAGCCTGGTGGATCACGTGGCCTTCAACGAGAAAGGCAATTCGGTGTGCCTGACGCTCCTCGCGGGCTGACCGGAGAGCGTCTCGAGCGGCTGCTCCCGGTGCTCGAGCGGCTGACCGGGGCGCGGCTGCGCCTGCGCACGGACGCGGGCGATCCGGCGACGGCGTCGGCGTCGCTCGTGCCGGTTCCCGAGACCGAGGGTGTGTGGCTCGAGATCGCGAACGGGGGACTCGGCAAGGCGCAGGAGCTGGCCCAGATCGTCGCCGCCGTGCTCTCCGCCGAGCGCGACGCCGCCCAGGTCGCGTCGGAGCTCTCGGACCGCTACGAAGAGATCGATCTGATCTACACGATCAGCGAGATCCTCGGCCACACCATCCGGCTCGACGAGGCGGCGGAGCGGATCCTGCGGGAAGTCTCGACCGTGGTGGGGGCGCGCCGCGCCACGCTGCTGGTGCACGATCCGGAGGCGCACGTGCTGCGCATCGTCGCCGCCCGCGGCATGCAGCCGGACGATCTCGAGCCGATCGAGGTGGACGACCTCTGCTCGGTGGCGGCGCGCGTGTTCCGCGAGATGCGGATCGTGAGTTACGACCCCACCGATCCCAAGGCCGTCAATCCCGGCTGCCCCGAGGGGCGGAACTACCGTGGCGAGGCGTTCCTGTCGGTGCCCGTCTTGTACGCGGCGCCCGGGGCGCGCGGCAAGCCGATCGGGGTGATCAATCTCACGGACCGGGTGGGCGAGGACGCGTTCACGGCGGGCGATCGCAAGCTCGTCGCCGCGATCGCGAATCAGATCGGGGCCGCCATCGAGAACGCTCGCCTCGTCGCCCAGGACCTGGGGCAGCAGCGCGTGCGGCGGGAGCTCGAGCTGGCGCGCGACCTGCAGCTGAAGCTGCTGCCCTCACCGCTCGTGCTGGCGGCGCGCGTCGACGTGGCGGCCCGCTGCCGCCAGGCCGACTCGGTGGGCGGCGACTTTTACAACCTGCTGAACCTGCGCGCCGGCCGCATCGGCGTCATGATCGGCGACGTGACGAGCCACGGCTTCAGCGCCGCGCTGATCATGGCGCTGGTGATGGCCGCGTCGGGCATCCACGCCGAATCGGCCGAGACGCCCGCCGAGGTGCTGCGGCGCCTGGAAGAGTCCCTCACCGAAGAGCTCGCCAACACGGAGATGTTCCTCACCGTGTTCTACGCCGTCGTGGACCCGCAGGCCGGGCGCATTACGTTCGCCAACGCGGGTCACCCCCACGCGTTTCTCGTGTCCGCCCGCACCGGGGAGGCCACCCGGCTCGAGGCCACCCGCCCGCCGCTCGGCCTCGCCACCGCCCCGGGCGCGGATACGACCCGGCCGTGGACCCGCAAGGACGCGATCCTGTGCCTCTTCACCGACGGCGTCGCCGAGGCCGTGGGCGGGCGGGGCGAGCGGTTCGGCGAAGACCGCGTGCTCGGCCACGTCGCCCGCCTGCGGGATCGGCCGGCGCTGGAAATCCTCGAATCGGTGCACGCCGACCTGGCGGGCTTCACGGGCGGTGCGCCGCCCACCGACGACCGCACCGTAGTCATCCTCAAGGCGTGATTCCCGACACGCGACTCGGCCAGCACTTCCTCACCGATCGCACCATTCTCGAGAAGATCGTCGACGCGCTCGACCCCGCGCCCGACGACGTCGTGCTCGAGATCGGGGCGGGGACGGGAAC